>ENA-ORLU01000464-ORLU01000464.1-human-gut-metagenome-genome-assembly--contig:-NODE-464-length-40083-cov-4.796431_pt1 | contig 40083 bp, 32 predicted proteins | sample MGYA00243009_ERZ508833 | MGnify/ENA primary metagenome ERZ508833 (study PRJEB26277, sample SAMN04329763) | human gut metagenome | biome: human-associated habitat | host: Homo sapiens | place: USA...
TCGTCCTCGACAATTAAAATCTGCTTCATATCCTCACTTCCTTTGCTTTTTGCAGATAGTATAACAGGCAAATGTCCTTAGTTGCAGAAAACACAATTTTCTGATAAAGGAAAATTTACTCCATTGTTTTAATGCGCTCGATCACAGGATGTCTTTTGCTATATCGTACAGAGAAAACGGAGTAAGCTGCCAGTATGAAGAAAAGCGCTACAAAATATATGCTTATTTCTAAAACTGGAAAATGATAAGTCAATGTCCCGAATGTCCCAACCTGATTGAAAACTTTGCAAAGTACAAATCCTGTTAAAGTTCCAATCGTTAAAGTTAGAATAGCCGTACCAGAAACATAATAGAAACATTCTGTTTGCAGCATTTTGGAGAATTGCTTACTGCTCAATCCCACAGACTGTAAAATACCAAATTCCTGCTGTCTTGATATAATGTTTGTCATTAGCGTGTTGATAAGGCTGATTAGCCCAAAAACAGCAATGAAAAATACCAATCCGTATAACGGCATTTTTATGTTATTCATTTCCTCTTGCAGATAAGTAATAATATCGCTGATACTGAAAACTTCTATACCTCCACGATTTTCCGCCAACTGGAAAATCTTATTCTCAACTTCTGTAAGCTGATCTCTTTCCACATCTACAATGCAGGTTATGTTGAAGTTGGAAACATTTTCTTTCATCATAGGTAAGAGTTCCTGCGGAAAATAGAAAGAAGCTGAATCCCCACCGAGATTAGGAGCTTTCCCAATCCCCATTACAGTAAATTCTTCCCATTGTCCATCCGCTGTTTCCACTTTGACTATATCGCCAATTTGAGGAGTGTAATTATAATAGTCGCTTAACAGCTTGGCGGAATTATCTACGATAACTCCTTTTCCGTTGATAAGTTTCTGGCGGTCTGCGGTTCCCTCAATTAGTCCTTGTGAAAAGGCCTCGTACTGATTTTCGGGGATTCCAATTTGGGTAAAGAAATGGCTGTTACCATCCTTGAAAGGAGTGGGAAATTCCATATTTGAAACACAGCCCTGTATAAATTCAATATTCTTTACGCCATTCATATCTGAAATCGTTTCTTCCAAAACTTCATCCAATGGATTTTTCGTTTGAAGTGCATTGATCCCGGCGGGGCGATCTTCCGCATTTGTGTTGGCGGGATCAAGGGAAAGTACAATGTCGCCATTTGCAAATTGCTGTTTTGCCATGCTTTCTACATCAGTTGAATTAAGGTAGGTGGCGGCACACATCAGTAAAACTCCGGCAAATCCCAAAGACAATACGGTTAGTATAGCTTTTTTCTTGTTCCGGGCAAAGCTCATTCGGGCAAGCGAAGATGGCGTGATTTTTCGATGTTCGATCCGCGTTTTTTCTGTCGCCGGTGTATCAGTCGTATTGATTCGCAGCGCCTCAATAGGCGATACCATAGAGGCTTTCTTTACAGGGGTATGGACAGCAATTTTCAAGGCAATTTCTGTAACAAGGGCAATCACAACGGCACATTCCAGTGTAGTCATCCAATGCCAGCCGTCCGGCACGAAACAATAGCCCAAAACACTTCCCAATACAACGCCGATAGGAATTGCAGCACAGGATAACAAAAAATTTTCTTTTCGCACGATACGCTTGATCTGAACCGATGTAGCCCCCAGCACACGCAGTCTGCCATACTCATGTGTTTTCCCGATAACAGAAATGTAGAACAGACTGTAAATAACCAAAGAACAGGCCAGTACAATTAAACTGCTTGCTCCGATAATCACTAATAACTCCTGCGTGGATTTTTCTTCTGCCAATCCAAAATAAGTAGAGCTATACATAACATACTGTTCAGGTACACCGCTTTGTTCCGCAATTTCGTTTATCAACAGCTTCAAAGTTTCGCTGTCCATATTTTCGGTATTTTTCAAGCGAACCAAAAGATCGTAACAGTTTGCTTTTCCATACCGGCTATATAAGCCATTCGATACAATGACTTGATAAATACGGGACGCATTTCTGCTTTGAATAATGCCGCAAACATGATATGTCTGATTTTCTCCAAAAGGCATATCCAGTGTAACGGTCTGATCCAGTTGAACCGGAAGCCCTAAATGCTCCAAATAGGACTGTTCCACAATGATTTCATTTTCTGCCTCCGGCATTTTTCCCAGTAAGTCGGTAACGCCTTTTAGTTCAAGTGCATTTTGATCTCTGTAATACACATCCAAAGTGTAGTCATTGATACGGCTCGTTCCCATTGCAGCCTCTTTGCCGACTGATTCAATCTGGTTGTTATGTTCCAGTTTTTCAAAGACGGTACTGGTACTGTTAATAAAACTGCTCTGGTAGCGTCCTTGCAGATAAAGCCTATTTTCACGGTCTGTTCCGAGATTATATAGTGCTAATACCATCATCAAACTAACTGCAAAAGCAATCGTTATGATAATAAACGCATTGCGTCTTTTATCCGCTTTCATGCTTCGATCTGCTAATTTTTTTACAATGGCGCTGGTGTCATTCTCAAAAGGCCATGTCATAGTTGTATCACCTCCATATTTGATAAGGCCATTGTAAACCCCAAATGTCCGCGAAATGTTACAGCGGACGGATTTTTTCAAAAAAGTGCTTTTTCTTTATTATAGGATAGCCCGCTTTTCCGTACAAGGCACAAAATATGAATTATAAAGTTTAATCTTCCTGCATATAGCAACATTCCATTGAGAAAATATGAAATATACAATGTAGATGGGTGGTGCTATATGGCAAATATCAAAGATTGTCCCGGCTTTGAAACTTTCGGCGCTGATGTAAAAGAGGCGCGGAAAGTCAAGCAGTTATCGCGTAAGACGCTGGCAGAACAGGTCAATATCGACTGGCGCTATCTTGCCAACATCGAAAATGACGGCACGATTCCCAGCCTGCCGGTTATCATACAGCTTATCAAAATCTGCGGGCTTCCCGTGGAACGGTATTTTAACCCGGAGATTATGCGGGAGGAAAGCGCACAGCGGCAGCGGGTCAGCCACAAGCTGAAACTCTGCCCGGAAGAATTTCTGCCGGTCATCGAGGGCGCGATTGACGGGGCCATTCAAATTCAACAGAAGAATGACGAAACGGAGGGTGCATGACAACCCTCTGTTTTGTTTTTGGGAGGACGCAAGCTGCGCCCTCTCTTTTTTTGTACGGTTTTCGGAAAAACCGGGATTTTGCGGGTATTTCCTTGGGGTCAGAACGCTTTTTAGGGGAAGAAGAACAAAGACAGCAAGCATAGGGAGTGTAGCCACACTCCCGGCAAACGGCTTCCCGTTTGTATCTTGGGGAAGTCCCCAAACCCCTGAATGAATGGAGGTGAGAAAGTGGCAAACCGAAAACGGAAGTTTGTGCTGCGCGTCCCGGTGACGCCGGAGGAACGGGCGCTGATCCAACAGAAGATGGCCCAGCTTGGCACAAAGAACTTTTCTGCCTACGCCCGGAAAATGCTGATTGACGGCTATATCGTCCATATCGACACCGGCCCCGTCCGGGCGCAGACCGCAGAGCTGCAAAAAATCGGCGTCAACATCAACCAGATTGCAAGGCGTATCAACAGTACCGGGACTGTGTACGCGCAGGACTTGGAGGACATCAAGGGGGCGCTGGCACAGATATGGCAGTTACAAAGATCCATCCTATCAAGTCAACGCTGAAAAAGGCGCTGGACTACATCGAGAACCCGGACAAGACCGATGAAAAGCTGTTCGTTTCTTCCTATGGCTGTTCCTATGAAACAGCGGATATTGAATTTCAAATGCTGTTAGATCAGGCGTACCAAAAGGGCAACAATCTGGCCCACCACCTGATACAAGCCTTTGAACCGGGGGAAACCACGGCGGAGCAGGCCCATGAGATCGGGCGGCAGCTTGCCGATGAAGTGTTGCAAGGCAAATACCCCTATGTGATTACCACCCACATCGACAAGGGCCATCTGCATAACCACATCATTTTCTGCGCCGTGGATATGGCGAACCAGCGCAAGTACATTTCCAACCGCCAAAGCTACGCCTTTATCCGGCGAACCAGCGACCGGCTGTGCAAGGAACACGGCCTGTCTGTGGTAAAGCCCGGCAAAGACAAGGGCAAAACCTATGCCGAGTGGGACGCACAGAAAAAGGGCAAGAGCTGGAAAGCAAAACTGAAACTTGCCATTGACGCGGCCATCCCGCAGGCCAAAGACTTTGATAGTTTTCTGCGGCTCATGGAGGCGCAGGGCTATGAAGTCAAACAGGGCAAGTTTATTTCATTCCGCGCTCCCGGACAGGAACGCTTCACCCGCTGCAAGACCTTGGGGGAGGATTACACCGAGGAACGGATCACCCAGCGGATCAAGGGCATTGCCATTGACCGGGGGTCGCGCAGAAGAAGCGCCGGGGAAATCTCCCTGCGGATTGCCTTGGAGGACAGTATCAAGGCCCAGCAGTCGGCGGGCTATGCGCGGTGGGCGAAGCTGCACAACTTGAAGCAGGCCGCCAATTCCTTAAACTTCATCACAGAACACCAGATTGACAGCTACGAGGGCTTGGAAAGCAGGCTGGCCGAGATCAGCGCGGCAAACGACGCGGCGGCCTCCGCCCTGAAAGACGCGGAACGCCGCCTTGGGGATATGGCGCTGCTGATAAAAAACCTCTCCGCCTACAAGCAGCTCCGGCCTGTGGCGCTGGAACTGCGAAACGCCAAAGACAAGGCCGCGTTCCGGCGGCAGCATGAAAGCCAACTGATCTTGTATGAGGCGGCGGCAAAGACGCTCAAAGAGGCCGGGGTCACAAAGCTCCCCAACCTGTACGCCCTCAAAACCGAGTATAAAAAGCTGGACGCAGAACGGGAACGGCTGTCCGCACAGTACAGCGAAGCAAAACAGAAATTGAAAGAATACGGCATTGTCAAACAGAATATAGACAGCATTTTGCGGACAGCGCCGGGAAAGGAGCATACGCAGGAACGATGAACATACCGAGAATGAGTTACCCCCAATACCGCAAGGCACGCAGGCTCACCCATGAGTGCTGCAACTACTGTAACGGAAACTGCCTCCTGCTGGACGATGGGGAGGAATGTGTCTGTGTGCAGAGTATTTCCTATTCGCTGCTGTGCCGGTGGTTCAAGGTAGCCGTCCTGCCGCTGGACGCGGCCCTGTGCGCCGAGATCACCAAAGGCCGGGACGAAATCAAACGCTGCGCCGTCTGCGGGGCGGCGTTTACTCCCAACTCCAACCGGGCTAAATACTGCCCGGATTGTGCGGTGCAGGTGCGCCGGAAGAAAGAGGCGGAACGCCAGCGGAAAAGATACCTCCTGTCTACGCATTTAAGGCGGTAAAAGTCCACGGAAATCAAGGGTTTTTCCGCATGGTCGGCAGGCAGGTGGATAAAGTTATCCTGTTCCCCTTAAAACGGGGTTCTAAATGCGGGAAAATGGACAAAAAAGAAGCGCCGGGCGCAGAGGCTTTGACACCTCCGCGCCCGGCGTTTTTTCAGCCTATTAACTGATCTACATAGGTAATCAGGGGATGCAGTTGTTTCAGGCGAAACATCTCAAATAACTTATCTGAACTTACCCATTGAACATCTACAACTTCTGTTTCCTGTAAACGCATTTCTTCAATCTTTATATCCCTATGAAACAGCCAAACATCGTAAAAATCCTGCACATTTTCCCGTCTGGTCTGATAAATCAATTTTTCACTTCCGGGAGTAAGCAGTATTCCTAATTCTTCTTTTACCTCTCGGATTGCTCCTTGCAAGCTGGTTTCCCCGGAAAATACAGAACCACCCGTACATTCCCAATAAAGAGGGTATTGCTTTTTCGGATGCCGCTGTGATAAAAGATACTGCCCCTGCTGGTTGACGATCCATACACTCACAGATAAATGATACAGCCCTTTGGGTATGATTTCTCCACGGCACATTGTTATTCCAGACTTTTCCCGTTTTGCATTATATAAATCCCATTTTTCCATTTTCATACCTCTTTGTGTGGGATCGGTGCTTGCCGAAAATCAAGTAAGTAAATATCCGCAATCCTTTCTATTTCTGTACGCTGATCTGCGGAATACTTATCATAAATCCCACCTGCTAACATACGGGCTGCCTTTGCGCTTTTAATTGCTGGAAGCACATCATCAAACACAATACAGTGTTCAGGTGCAACCCCTAATTTTCTTGCGGCCAATTCAAAGACATCCGAATATTCTTTTCCCCGCTGAACCTCATCTGTTGAACATAGAGCGTCAAATAATTCTAAAATAGAATTGTTCTTTAAGCATGGAATATAGAGCTTTTCCGGCAACCCCGTAGCAACTGCAAGTTTTATTCCATGTTCTTTTAAGCGCAGAAGATAATCAAGGGCATGGGGCAGCAGACCGACATGGTTACTGTATTCCTCGACCGCCATATTATTCCATTCCTCAATAATTCCCTCTACCGTTTCCTGCAATCCAAAAAGATCAATGGTATATTGTGCGGCTTCCTCAAAACTCCTTGCACATATTTCAGTTACATAATTTTCCGGGACGGGAAGATTTCTCTTTTTCAAAAACTGAATATCTATATGCTCCCATACATCCATTGAATCCAGAATTGTTCCATCTAAATCAAAGATTGCCGCATTAAAATCCATGTTTCTTTTCCTTTCCGCAAAATAAATCTTTCAGTTCCGCAGCAGCAGCTTTTATATCAGACTGCGCTATGATGGCAGATACAACAGCCAGCCCGTCAATTCCCATGGGCTTGAAACGCCCTGCATTTCCCTTATTGATACCGCCAATAACAACTATCGGCAAAGAAACGGCTGCGCGGATTTTCTGTAATTCTTCCATTGATACAGAATCAGCGTCGGTTTTAGTTCCAGTAGGGAACATTGCGCCAACTCCCAAATAATCTGCACCATCCTGTTGTGCCTGTATTGCTTCTGCAATGGAAGATGCAGATACTCCCAACAGCATATTTTCCCCAATTACTTTGCGGACGGCAGCCGCAGGTAAATCATGCTGTCCAATATGTACCCCCGTAGCCTGCACAGCCATTGCAATATCTATCCGGTCGTTTATGATAAGGGGAATATGGTATTTATCCGTAACCTGTTTCACGGCAACAGCCTGATTGTAAAATTCTAATGAGGACAATTCTTTTTCTCGGAGTTGTATCATTGTGCAGCCTCCTAAAATTGCCTGTTCTACCGCTTCTGTCAGGCTATCGCAGCTCATTAGTTGACGATCAGTAACAAGATAAAGTGTATAATCAAAGTTCATTTTGCACCTGCCTATTCTTTAGATAAACCATGCTGATACAATTCGTAGAAATGGTGCGTCGGGCCACAGCCTTTTCCAATCGCAAGAGAGTGTTCGATTGCCATTGTGACATAAGCCTTTGCAGATTCGACTGCAAGCGGAACACTTTTTCCCTTTGCAAGCTGGGAAGCGATTGCAGAAGAAAAGGTACAGCCTGTCCCATGAGTATTTTTCGTATCAATGCGGGATGTTTCAAAATGGTAGAAATTTTCTCCATCAAATAGGACATCAACAGCATTTCCTATATGATGTCCACCCTTGACAACAATCGCCTTACAACCCATGGCATATATTTTTCTTGCGGCAGCCTCCATATCTGAAACTGTGGAAATCTGCATATCCGCTATTTTCTCTGCCTCTGGAATATTCGGAGTAAGTACATCGGCCAGTGGAATTACTGTGTCTATCAAGGTGGAAACCGCCGTAGGATTCATCAATGGGCAGCCATTTTTGGCATACATAACCGGGTCGATTACGACATTTTGGGGCTTATATTGTAATAGTTTCTTTGCCACCGCTTTCATACATTCTGGTGTAGAAAGCATACCGATTTTTACTGCGTCCACTTCAATATCTTCAAATACGGCGTCAATCTGTTTTTCAATCATATCCGGGGTAATATCTTGGATGTCGATAACACGGCTGGTGTTCTCTGCAACAACAGAAACAATAACACTCATTCCAAATACACCGTGAGCAGAAAAAGTTTTCAAATCAGCCTGAATACCTGCACCTCCGCTGCAATCTGATCCGGCAATGGACAATACTTTTTTCATTTTGCATTTTCCTCCATTCTCTCGTTCCGATAGGCCATCTTCCAAAAAGCAAGCTCTAACAAACTTGCTTTTTCAAAAATATCAGCCAGATACTTTTTATTTGCTACTGATAACCCGGCACATTTATGCTCTGCAAAAGCAGACCATTCTTTGCAGCTTTCTGCATATTGTTCATCCGCATAATCTTTGATAAAGTCCCAATATCTTGACTGTCTGCTTGTAGGAACAGCCGCCAATTTGCGGAATATATAGCTGTAACTTAGCATACAGGGAAGAACCGCCATTAAAATTTCTTCATTCTTTCCATGTGACGCAATCTCAAACATGAAATCAATGTAATTTTGATTTTCAGGCAAAGGGGCGATCAGTTCAATATCATCATCTGTTATGCAAAATTGCTTTAGATAATCCAGCCGCACTTCCGATTCCGTATCATTTACAAAGTTCAGCATGGAGTAGTAAAGCTGAATTTCTCTTAATGTAGCAGCATGAAAAATTGCCTTTCCGTATATGCGGGCATAGTTTTTCAGATAGATACTATCCTGAATCATATATCTCTTGAATTTTTCAAGAGGTAGCTTTCCAGTTTGCACTTCCTGCACAAATGGGGTAGCTGCACATTCTTCCCAAATGGGGATGTTGTGGGTTAAGATGTCTTTCATAAATGCCATGTTTGATCCTCCTAAGATAAAAAAATAGAGCCTCTAAAACAATTAGAAGCTCTTTCAGACGCAATACGAGCGTAAGAAATTGCTTCCCTACGCCGGTATTAGCCGACAGGTCCAGAGGTCAGGTCTTACCTTTTTCAACTTGTTCAGTTCCCTCGCAAACACATATCATATCTTATTCAATTAAAAAAGGACATTCCCAAAACAGAGAATGTCCAAAAAATACGAATCTGTATTCTTCAGCTCCCTGCGTTGGTATTAGCCAACAGGTTCAAAGGGTCAGGTTTTAACCTTCTCAACTACAAGGTAGTCCCCCTGCTTGAGTATTATTATAGTTAAGAAGTCCCCAAAAGTCAAGTCTACGCATTTAGGGCGATAAAAGTCCACGGAAATCAAGGGTTTTTCCGCATGGTCGGCAGGCAGGTGGATAAAGTTATCCTGTTCCCCTCAAAACGGGGTTCTAAATGCGGAAAAATGGACAAAAAAGAAGCGCCGGACGCAGAGGCTTTGACACCTCCGCGCCCGGCGTTTTGCTTATTCGTCTGTGAAGTGGAACCGCTGCGCCGCAAAGTCGGCGTCACTCATGGTGTCCAACTTATCGGCGGTCTGGCAGGCCAGCGCTGCCATTTCCTTGTCCATGTCCGGCAAAGCTGCCCGGAGATTTGCCGCCGTCCTGCGGCGGTCGGCGTTGTGGTACAGACAGATCAGGTTTTCTTCTTCCACGGTGAAATACATTCCTCATACCTCCATTTCTTTTGATTTTTCCCGCGCCGGGGGCTTCTTTTTCTGCTCCTCCTTGGCGGCGGCAAGCTGCGCCCGGATGGACGGCTTCTTTTGTTTCTGCGTTGTCTTTTGGGTCTGCTTGGGCTTTTTGGCCTCCGCCTTGGTTGCCTCGGCCACATCCAAAAGGGAAATCTGTTCCCCGGCTTTTGCCCTTGCTTCCAGTTCCTCCATAGACGGGGCGTTGTTCATCATGCCGTCGATCATGTTGTAGTTCTGCTCGGTGGACATTTCCGCCGTCTTGATATGGCTTTCTGGCTGGGCGGGGATGGCAAAGGCTCTTGTGCCGTTTGCCATAATAAGATACCTGCCGTCCTCCGACTGGTGGTGGAATCCATACCCGGCGGCCTCCATCTGTTCCCGGCTCCTGTCGGTCAGATAGAAACGGCCTCTCGGCGTCTGGATTTGTTCGCCGGTCATGCACTCGTCCGGCGTGAGCTGCTTTTCCGGCTGGGCGAAAAACTCCGGCACCTGCCGGTAGTCGGCCCCCTCGTCCACATAGTAGGCGGTCTGTTTTCCATCCTGCCGGAACACCACAATATCCCCCATCGAGAGGGAATGTCCCTTGTAATCGGCGGGATGTTCCATGTTGAAGCGGCGGTAAATCTCGTCCAGTGTGATGTCCTTGTCCAGCGGCGCGGAGTAGATAAGCTGGTAATTCTTCCTGTCCACCGAAAGCCCATCCGCCTGCAATTCCTCATAGGAACGATAGCGGAAGTCGCGCCCCTCCGGGCCGGGCGGCACTTGGTAGATGGAAAAGTTGGGCTGCGCCGGGGCCTCATAGTCAGAGGCAACATATTCCTCCACCGTCAGCCCGGCAGTGGCGGCCTCCTGTTCCAGCTCTGCCTCGATCTGTTTTTTGTAGTCCTGCAAGCTCTGGTCGAAGTCGGCAAGCTGCGGCGGCTCCGGCAAGTGGTACTGGCCCTGATTGAGAAGCGGGCGGCACTCTTTTACATAGTCCAAAACCGCGTTGAAATAAGCGGTCTGTTCCGGCGTCAGGGTTTCCCCGGATCGCAGGGGACGCCGGGCCTCCTGCTCCATAGTGGCCAGATTGCAATGCAGCTCCATATATGGGACGAACTCATGCAGCAGCATATCCCGCTGGGCCTTGTCCGCCTCCCATGCCTCCGGCCCCTCATGGTGCAGCACATGGTTTTTCCAGCTTTCATCCTGTGCGTAGTATTCGTGATAGCCCCGGATATGCTGGATCAGGGAACCGTCCCCGTCGCCAAAGTCCTGCCGTCCCTCGTAGCTGTCCGGCTGGCCCTGCATGGTAAAATCAATGCGGAACTTGGTCTTGTCGTACCAATGGCCCGTATAGCCCGGCTGCTCCCGTTCATGGCGTCTGGCGCTGTCCAGCTCCTTAAAAACGGCCTCGGCTTCATGCAGCGGCATTTGCTGGCCGTCTTTCAGATGGGGGCTTTCACTCCAAAGGATCGTGACAACTGGCTCCGCTGCCGGATTCTGGGCGATCTGCCGCTTGGCGTTTGCAACGGCAATCTCACTTTCGATCTCGCTTTTCACAAAGGAATCCATCTGGCCCTTTTGCAGCTCATAGCCCTGTTCACACAGGCGGTTGATAAGCCCGATTACCTTGTCGTTATCGCCCACGGCCTCGGCATAGGCCACGATCAACTGCCGTTCCTCGCTGCCCAAACGCGGGGCGTTTTTCTCTGCCAGTTCAATCAGAGCGGCAGCCCGGTCAGCCGGGGACGCCTCCGGCATGAACGGCTTTCCATTCAAAAGGCCGTCGATCCCATTCCACGCCTGCGGCTGGGGAATGGCGTTGGCCTGTTCGGTTGCTTCCAGAAAATCATCCAGCCCGTCGCCGGTCAGGGGTTCTATTGTCCCAGCCGGTCGCTCATGGATGGCAAGGATTTCTTTTCCGGCTTCCGCAAGGGACAGGTCGGGATTGTCAAGCTGGCCTCCGTCCAGTTCTTTGTAGTCGGGACCGTACAGCGTGTAATCGTAGCCGGTTTCTGATGTCTGGATATACAGATATTCGCCGCTTTCCAGACGGTAGGCGGCCTCCTGCGGGGCTTTGGCCTGTTCCAGCGTTCCATCCCCGGCAATGGTAAAGCCCTGCGCCTGCGCCGCCTCCTTGGTTCCCTGCGACACTTCGCCGGTGGATTTCAAATCCGCGTCAATGAGGGTTTGCAGCATGGCTTTTACGCTGGCGGTCATTTCCTGCTGTTGCTCCGGGGGCAGCTTGGAAAATACGCTGTCCGGGTCTGGCTGCTCGGCGGCCTGTTCCAGCGGTGCGGCCTGCGGCTGCTCCTGCTGGGCCTGCCGTTCTTTCTGAAGCTGGGCAAGGTGGCCGTCAATGGTGGTAATCAGTTCATGGGCGGTGGCCCGGATGGTTTCAAGGGAGGCTTTCAGCTCTTTCAAGTCCTTGCCGGAACTCCAACCGGCCACATAGCCAAAGGAATAATCGGAGGTGTCCAGCCCGTAGTGCTGGCAGACGGCATAGGCCACGCTTTCGGCCTGCACTTCGCGGGTGCGGCTGTCGGGACGGTCGGCCTGCTCAATGGCCGGGGCTTCCGGGTCGATGGCGTGGAGCTTGGAATGGGCGATCTCGTGGATAGCCGTCTTTAGGGTCTGTAATTCGCTCATGCCCTCCTGAATGGCGATCCGCTTTTCCGTCAGGTGGTAGTAGCCGTGGGAACCGCTCGGAATGTCCTCAAAACCAATGGGAACCGGGGAGGTCTGTTCCAGCGCCTTAAAGAATTCCCCGTAGCGTTCCACGCTGCCGGTCAGTTCTTCCACGCCGATAGAGGGCAGCGGTTCTCCCTCGGTCTGGCTCACATCAAAGACGGAAACGATCTTAAAGGCCGGAACCTGTATTTCCTGTACTTCGGTAACAGGCTTTCCGTCTTTTCCCATCACCGGCCTGCCCTGTGCGTCCAGCTTTTGCACTTCCTTTTTTGCCTTGAACGGGGCCGGGGCCAGTATCTTGATGGCCTTTTCGCCTTTCTTCACATTGCGGTGAAAATCGTCCCGCCACTTGTTGTAGCCTGCCACAAGCTGTCCGCCCTGCATGGCGATCAAGAGGGTATTGTTGAAGCTGTAACTGTGGAACTTGGACATGGTGGTGAGATAGGCTTTGTAGCGTTCACTCTCGAAAAGCTCCTGTATGCCGGTTTCCAGCCGGTCGGTGATCTCTTTCATGCGCTCGGCGCTGTTCTGGCCGTTTAAGAGAATGGGGGTGACAGGCTGCGGGGCCTTTGCGGGGGTTGCCGCCTCCGGCTGCACCTTGCTTTCCTCCCGCAGAATTTCCGGCGCAGGATAGGCCATCACCCGGTATTCCTCCGGCACTGGCTGACCCTCATGGACGCGCTGCCATTCGTCGCTGGTTCGCAGGATATAGCCGTAATCGGTAAAGGTTCCCTGTTCCTCGTTGGCGATAAAACTTCCCAGCCGGTCGGTGTCAATGGCCGGTTTCCACGGGTCGGGAACGACAAACAGCCCGGAATCATTCAGATAATATTCCCCCAGACTGCGGTTGTCCTTGGCGTTGATTAAGACAAAACAATCGGTGTTTTCAGCGTAGTCCAAAAGCTGCCCGATGGTCTGCATTTTCGCCGGGGACTGCATGACGGCGTTCAGCTCCGCAAGCTCCACGGCGTCCAGCTTTTGAAGCTGGGCAGCAAGGAAGTTCAGTTCGTCCACGCTGGCTGTCTTGATTAAGTCCTCCGGCAGTTCCAGCGGTTTTCCCTCCGGGGCGGAAAAGTCGCCAATGAACAAGTCCTGCTGGTTGTCGGCGGTGATATGGATTTCCTTTAAGGTTTCCTGTACCTGTTCGGCGGAAGTCGGCAGGGAAAGCCAGTACCCATGCGGCCCGCCGGTCTGCGCCTCGGCGCGGTTATCAAGAAAAATGGAAAATACTTCGTTCACGGGTTCCCTCCTTTCCGGGGTGGCTGTGGTCTGTTGCGGCTGTGCGGCTTCCTCCTGTGTGGGAAGTGCTGCGGCTTTTGCCGGTTCCTCCCCCTCGATGGTATAGCCGGGGAGCAGGCAGCCATTGACCTTAAAACAGTCGGCGTATTCCTTGGGGATGGCCGGGGAAATTTCGGTAAAGTAATGGTCGTGGGCTTTGATCCGGCCATTCAGGTACTTGTCCAGTTCTTCCCGGCTGGAAAAGACTTTCCGTTCCTGTCCGGCGATCTTTTCCATCGGGTTTCCGTGGGGTGCGTTGGTATAAAGACCCCAGCGGAGCGTCCACGAGTAGGGGACGGATTTTTGGGCGGCGCTGTCATACCGGGTGTTCTCGGAAATGGAGTAATCCATCTGGTAAACCATGTTGCTGCGGATATGGCGGTATTCGTCCGGGGCCTCCCACTGGTTTGCGGTGTGGGTGACGGGAAGCGTCCGGGCATATTCAAGGGCTTTGTCCAGAAACAGGGTTCTTCCGGCCTGTTCCTCCCATGCGGCGGCCTGTTCTTTCAGGCGGTCAAACACTTCCTGTTCTGCGGCGGCGCTTTCCGCCCGCAGGGAAAGAAGCTCCGCAAGGGGCAGCTTTACCATTTCGGAAAGATCGGCCTTGCCGCTTTCAAAGTAAATCCGACGCTCGATCCGCATAGTGCTGGCCGGTTCTAAATCGTCGTGGTCGTAGGAGCTGTAAGACATTTTGGGTTCACATCCTTTCTATGGCGGTGATCTGATACAAGGGGTTTGGGGCTTCCCCAAAGAGAAAATCCCCGGCCCGGCAGGTGCGCCGGGTCAGGGATTTTGCCGGGAGTGTGGCTACACTCCCTATGCTTGCTGTTTTTAGTTCTTGCCCCTCTGTTCCACGCGGTAGTTTACATACTTGCCGCCGGTATCGGCCAAAAGCACCGTCCCGTCATAGGTTTTGCCGGTTTTCATGGAGCGCAGGCCCTTTACCTTTGCCTTTCCGTCTTTAAGGAGCGCGGCGGCGATTTTCGGGGTGAACGCCTTGCCCCGTTCCTCAAAAAATCGGTCATTCTTCCACATGACAAACTGGCAGCTTCGGTTTCCGCAGTAGTAGTTCTTTTTGCCCTCGTAGACGCTTTCCCCGCAGCGCGGACATTTGCCGATAACCACACGCTCGGCTTGAAACAACTTCTGCGCGTCCTCGCTGATCTGAGAGTAGTTTGCGATCAGGCCCCTTGTCATTTCTGCAATGCCAGCCATGAAGCCCTCCGGGTCGGCCTGCCCCTTGGCAATGGCCGTCAGCTCTGTTTCCCACTGTGCCGTAAGCTGGGGAGAGGTCAGCACCTCCGGCAGCACGCAGGCAAGGTTGTGGCCGTCCTTGGTGGGAAGTAGCTGTTTGCCCCTGCGCTCCACAAAGCCCATCTGCACCAGCTTTTCTAAGATGGAGGCGCGGGTGGCCGGGGTTCCCAAACCTTGGCGCTCGGCGTCCTCCGGCAGATCGTCCGCACCGGCGCGCTCCATAGCGGAAAGGAGGGTATCTTCTGTGTAGGATTTTGGCGGTGCGGTGAAATGCTCGGTGACTGTGGCAGTTACCTTGTCAAAGGTCTGTCCCTCGGTGATCTCCAGCAGTTCCCGCGCAAGCTCCGGGGCGGTGTCGTCGGCGTCTGTTTTGAACGACGCCTTAAATCGGCGGTCAAGCTCTTTCCAGCCGGGGGTCAGGATGGTCTTTCCCTTGGCGGTAAAGGTTTTCCCGGCACAGGTGAATGTGGCGGTGACAGCCTCGTACACATGGGGCGCGGCCACGGCGCACAGCAGCTTGCAGCACACAAGGGACAGCAGTTTCTTTTCCCCCTCGGCCAGCCCGTCAAAGCCTTTCTGCACAAATTCCATCGTCGGGACAATGGCGTGGTGGTCGCTTACCTTTTTGCTGTTCAGCACCCGGCCAAACTGCGGGGACAGGTCAAGCCCCGCCGCAAAGGGAAGCAGCGGCCACAGGCCGGACACAAGGCTTTCCGCCGTTGGCAGCATATCATCGGTCAAATACTGGCTGTCGGTGCGGGGATAGGTCAGCAGCTTCTTTTCGTAAAGCTGTTGGGCATAGTCAAGGGTCTGCTTGGCGGTAAATCCAAACAGCCGGTTTGCCTCCCGCTGCAAGGTGGTGAGGTCATAGAGGCGGGGCGGCTGCTCCGTCTTTTTCTCCCGTGTTACCGACACACAAACGGCCTGCGCCGTTTCACAGGCGGCTTTCAGGGTCTTGGCGTCGTCTGCGTTTCCCATGCGTTCACTGGCCGCCTCCATGCCGCCCGCCGCGATCTGAACAATGTGGTATTTCTCTTTCTGAAAGCTGCTGATCTTGGCCTCCCGGTCAACCAGCATTTTGAGGGTCGGTGTCTGGACACGGCCCACGGTCAGGGTCTTATGGTAGAGGATGGAGAACAGCCGGGTCGCGTTGATCCCCACCAGCCAATCCGCCTGCGCCCGGCAAAGGGCCGACTGATACAGGTTATCATAATCGGTTCCCGGTTTCAGGTGGGCAAAGCCGTCTTTGATGGCCGCGTCCTCCATGCTGGAAATCCAAAGGCGCTGAAACGGTTTCTTGCAGCCCGCCATCCGGTAGACGAAACGGAAAATCAATTCCCCCTCGCGCCCGGCGTCGGTGGCACACACAAGGCCGGTAACATCGGGGCGCTCCATCAAAGAACGCAGGGTGTCAAACTGCTTTTTCTTATCGTCGGGAATGATGTACTGCCATTCCTGCGGCAGAATCGGCAGGTCGTCATAGCGCCATTTTTTGAAACGCTCGTCATAAGTCCCAGCGTCGGCAAGGGAAACAAGGTGGCCGATACACCAGCTCACCAGATAGCCGTTCCCCTCCATGTAGCCGTCCTGTTTCTTGTCCGCGCCGATCACGCCCGCAATGCTGCGGGCTACGCTTGGTTTCTCTGCAATTACTAACTGATAGCTCATACTTCGTCCTCCTTATTTCCATCTTCACTTGTCATATCCTCGTCCGGCTCCGGGGCTTCGTCCTCGTCGTCCTCGTCCTCGCCAAAGTCATACTCGGCCAGATCGTCATTGCCTGTGGTGTCGGCTTTTTCCTTTTTGAATTTCAGGAAGTAGAGGGCTGCGCCGCCGCCCAGCAGCACCACCACAAAGAACACCACAAGGCCGCCCATGCCGCTTGGCTTTTCCTCCTGCGGCTTTTCTTCCTCCGGCTGGGGTTTAGGCTCCGGCCCGTTGCAGGCGGTCAGGTTGTTTTTACAGACCGGGCAGGCCGTATTGACGGCCCCGGCTTGACACTTGGCCGTACAGTTGCAGACCTCCGGCTCTTTTTTCCCGTCCTCCAACAAGGCTTGCAGGTCGGCGTCGTCCACTTGGTTGAGGAAATGCACCGCCGTTTCCTTGTCCTCGTTGGCCCGGTCGATCAGGATATAAAAATAATTCCCGGCCTTGGTGGTGACGGTGATAAGCTGCTTATCCCCGAAAAAATCATCCACCAGCGTAGCGTTGCCCTGCGGGGTGACGGGTACGCCCACCGGCTCCATGCCGCCGGTGGTAGGTTCTTCGGTTTCCTCCGGCACTTCTGCGGGGGCCTCGGTGGTTTCCGGCAGCGGCACAGGGTCAGGGTCAGCGCCCCCGGCGTAGGCGGTAACGGTCGTGGTCGCCATGCAGAGCGCAGCGGCCACAGCCAGCGTCAAGGTGCGGAACAGTTTAGATTTCTTCATGGGCGCTGTCCTCCTGTTCAAAGTCCGGGATCGGGGCCGGGGCCGCCTGCAACGCGCCGCCGCGCACAAAGGCGGCGAACTCCTGCGGGGTCATGTTGAGGCCGCGCACAAGCTGGACGATCTGCAAGTTTTCCTGTTCGGTCTTGGCCGCTTCCAGCTCCCGAAGCTGCTTTTGCAGCTCCGCGATCTTGCCCTTGGTTTTCTCAATATCCTTTTCAATGCGCTCCAATTTGTTCATTGCCATAGTGATTTACTCCTTTCTGGCGTTTAAGGCAACCGCCCGTAACAATAAAAATGCTGCTGCCAGTAGCTTGAATTGAGGTTTGTGTAGGAAATGGGGTCTCCGCAGTGCAGCATGACCGAATTTCCCACATACAGCCCCACATGGGACATCCCGGCAGTGTCATAAGTGCCGACGAAAAATACAAGGTCGCCGGGCTTGGCCTGCTCCGGGGAAACGGGAGTGCAGATGTTGTAAAGCCCCTGCGCCGTCTGGCGTCCCACATTCCAGCCGGAATGATTGATAACCCAGCTAATGAAGCCGGAACAATCAAAGCTGGTGCTTGGGGAGCTGCCGCCCCACACATAGGGATAGCCCACATACTTTTCCGCCTCGGCGATCATGGCGGCAAAGGCTTCGTCCTTTAGCGCCTCCGGGGGGATTTCATAGTAGGTCGGCTCTTTCGGGGTGGAGGCGTGGGGATAGCTGCCGTTGGGGAACAGGTCTGGCCGGTTGCCCAAAGTCTGCATATAGGCAGCATAAAAGCCCATCTGTTCCTCGGTGAGAATGTAGATGGGCAGGTGGGACAGGTCAAAGTTTTCCAGCTTCACATTGCAGATGTAGTAAGTGTAGGGTACTTCCACGGTGTAGGTGTTTCCCTCGCTGTCCGTCCTCGTTTCGGTGCGGTAGCGGGTTTCCGTTTCGATGGTCTGGGTCAGGATGTACTGTTTTTCAAAGAGCATAGCAAGATCGCCCTGTACCTCCCCCAAAGTGAACACGCCGTTATGCAGCGCGGAGAGGATGGAGGTCAGCACATAGGGGTCATGCTTGATCTCGTCCAGATCGAAACGGTATTCGTCATAACCGGGGTGCAGGCTTTCGTAGTTGTCAAGTTCGTGCTGCAAGTCTGCTTCCAGCGCGCCATAGGCGGCTTCGGCTCCCAGCATATCGCTGTCCTCGGAGAGATAGGAGGTGGCGGCAAGGCCCGTCCCGGTGCTGCCAAACATGGCGGTGCAGGATTGCAAGCCGCCCATCACCAGCAGGAGCATGAGGCCCACGCCGCCGACGATCAGCGCCCCTTTCCAGTGCCGGGCGGCAAAGGACGCGGCCTGTCTGCTTTTCTCTGCGGCTTTCTTGGCTGCGGCAGCCGTGGTCTTGGCGGTGCTTGCCGCCCCCTGTGCGGTCTGGCCCGCCGCCCTTGCTGCCTTGGCATATTCCCGCTTGATGTGCTGTTTCTGCCAGAAGCGGGAAACGGGGTTCTTGGTCGCCTGCGCCAGCTCCGGGTTGTCCCGCAGGGATTTTTGATACGCAAACTCGGCGTTGGCGGCGATGGACTTTCGCTCGGCCTTGGCTGCGGCCCGGTAGGGTTTGAGCTTGTGGCGGTGGACGCCGCTGCGGATCATGCGGCCCGCCTGCCGTTCCGCCAGTTCCTCCCCCTTGTGGCCGCCCTCCACGCCCACATTTTCGTGTTCTACCTCATGGATTTTTCCGTGGAGGTAAAGCCCGGCTTCCTGTATGGGGCGGCTGGCCGGGTTTGGTTTGAGCTGGGGAGGGGATTTCTCCACCTTGTCAAAATACAGCCTGCTTTTGGCCTTGCCCTTGGCCTCGTCATAAACGGTTTCCTTGGTGACGACACGCTTTTTCGGCAAGGCTTCTTTGGCTGCTTCCAGCTGATCCGCCCGTTTTTCTGCCTTTTTGATATACGGGGCCAACTCCGGGGAGGCCCGTTCCTCGGCGGTAAACTGCAACCGGGAAACAGGGCCGGTGGCCTGCGCCACGGTTTCCCCGGCGTCCTTGGCCGCTTTCTTTGCCTTGTGGCGGTCGTGCAGTTCGTCCGCCCGTTCCAGTATTTTTTCCGCCGCGCCCTCCGGCTGGGCGGTGTATTCCTGCTCGGCCTCCCGGCTGGACACATTGACGCTTTCGCCGGTGGTCTGGTTATCCAGCGTCAGGCCGTCGCGGGTCATGTGCTGCGTTACCTTGTCGCGGGGTTTTAAGGGTTCCATATCCGATCACCTCCTTGCTGTCTGTTCCGGCAGCGCCCGGTTTCAATCTCTGCAATATAGCGCAGGATGGGGTACACCTGCGGGGGAACAACTGCGTTTCCCAAAGTCTTTAACCGCTTTGCCACATTCGCCGGTGGGTCGCTGATTAAGTACGGGATTTGCGCCGGTTCTTTGGCCCACATGGAATGTCCGTCCATCTCCGGGGGAATCCCATCAGCCATTCCACCCAGTCGGGATTCAGTTTCACATCCCCCGGCGGGCTGCCCAGCAGTTTGTAAACCGCCCATGACAGCCGCGCCGTCCATACGGTTCCGCTGGGATTGTATTTTCGGAAGCTCCCAGTCGGGGTCATCCGCACATCGACAGTTTTCCCCACATCCCCCGTGTCGCTGGCAAGGGGCGTGGGAAGCAGCATGGCCGATGATGAAAGTTCTTTTGCGCTCATGCCATGCGCCGACGGCGACAGCAGGAAGTACGAAAACCCTAACGGCGTAGCCTGCCTGCTCCAAGTCAAAAACCGTCTTGTCGAGCCCCAGATGGATGAAGCCAGCAACATTTTCTCCAAGCACCCAAGAGGGGTGCAGTTCCCGGATAACGCGGAGCATTTCGGGCCATAAATACCGTTCGTCCTCAAATCCCCGTTGTTTCCCGGCACTGGAAAAGGGCTGGCAGGGGAATCCCCCGGAAATAAGTGTGGTGGTTTCTCGTCCTGTTTTTTCAAAAAATGCCTCCTTTGTCACTGTGGTAATGTCCCGGAATTTTGGTACCTGCGGCCAGTGCTTTTTCAAAACTTCCATCGGGAAATCCGCCCATTCGCACTGGCATACGGTGGTAAACCCTGCGGCTTCCGCCGCAAGGTCGATCCCGCCGATCCCGGAAAACAGGCTGAAATGTGTTAAGGCGCTCATACCGTCGCCCCCTCGCCTAACCGGGTCGTCATGATCTGGTAGAGCTGGGTGTTTTTCGGGATGGGGTTCTTAAAGGGCAGGATCACATTTTCGTAAATGAGAAGCCCCTCGCCGGGTTCGGAATTGTCCACATACCGTAATTGCTGGGGTGAAATGTTCAGCCGTTCCGCAAGGATTTTGCGGTCGCCGCTGGCCTGATTGAGTAGGCAGATAAAGTCGCTGTTTTCCAAAATGTTCTCAATTTCCGGGGAGGAAAGCAGGTCTTTTACATTCTGCGTTGCACCTGTGGGAATCCCGCCCCACTTACGGAAACGCTTCCAAATCTCACAGGAAAAGGCCGCCGTCTGTTCCTCACGCAAAAGCAGGTGGAACTCATCACAGAAATACCATGTCGCCTTGCCCTTGCTGCGGTTTTGGGTGACGCGCCCCCAAATCTGGTCTTGGACAATGAGCATACCGATTTTCTTTAGCTGCTTGCCCAGCTCCTTGATGTCAAAGGCCACAATGCGGTTTTGAATGTCGATGTTGGTTCTGTGGTTGAACACATTTAGGCTGCCGGACACATACAGGTCAAGGGCCTGCGCCACCCGGTCGGCCTCCGGGATATGCTGGTCTAACAGGGCTTTGTGCAGGTCTGCAAGGATGGGCATATTTTCCGGCTTGGGGTCTGCCAGATAAGGCCGGTAGATCACCTGTACCGCCCGGTCGATCACCGTCTTTTCAATGGCTTCCAGCCCGTTCTTGCCGCCCATGACAAGCTCACAGAACGACAGCACAAAGTCGGATTTCAAGGCCAGCGGGTTTTCATCCTCGGAGTAGTTCAGGTTGATGTCCAGCGGGTTCACATAGTTTTTGCTGGTAGGCGACAGCTTCACCACCTGCCCACGCAACCGCTTCACAAGGGGGTAATACTCGGCCTCTGGATCACAGATATACACATCGTCCGGGGTGCAGAGGAACACGCTCAAAATTTCTGATTTACAGCTCATACTTTTGCCGCTTCCCGGTGTCCCCAGCTTTAGCCCGTTGGGACACCTCGCCCGTTTGCGGTCGAGCATAATCATGTTGCCGGTTTTGGCGTTGATCCCGTAATACATGGCGTCGCCGCCCTGAAAAAGCTCCTGCGTCACAAAGGGGACGAACACGGCCACGCTGGAAGTCGTCAGGGAGCGTTCAATCTGGATGTGGCTGGCCCCCAGCGGCAGGCTGCTCATAAGCCCCTGTTCCTGCTGGTAGTCCAGCCGCACAAGGGAGCAGTTGTACTTCTGGGCGATCCCGGCAGCCCAGAACACATCGTTTTCCAGCTTTTGCCGGGTGTCTGCGGTGTTCAGCACCAAAAAGGTAAGCTGGAACATCCTTTCATTCCGGCTCTGCAAGGTCTTTAGTAGCTCCTTGGCGTCCTGCCCGTAGGTGGCAAGGTCGCTGGGAAGTATATCCATGTCGTAACCACTTCTTACCGCCCGTTTCTGTTCCTGAATCTTCATGGCGTCAAGGTCGGTGATCTTGCGCTTGACCGTCTTAATGGCGTCGCTCTGGTCGATGGCCTGCACATGGAGGTTCACCACAATGCCGTTTTCTGTGTTGAGGAAGTCGGCCAGCATTTCATCCGACAGCTCCGGGGAGAGGATTTGCAGGAAGCTCACCGCCCCGTATTTGCCGCCCAGCCCGAACATCCGGGCATTGCCGAAGCGGAACGAGGACGGGGCGATAAAGTCCTTGGTGGAAAGCCCCGACGGGGCAAGCCACTTCCAGTCAAAAGAAAACGGCTCCCCGTCCGGGTGGAAAATGCTGTGCATGACTTCCAGCCGTTCCTTGGCGTCCAGTCCCCACGCGGAGGCCCCCATGCTCTTGAAATAGCCCAAAAGGTCGGTTTCGATCCGGCGCAGTCTGGCGCGGGCCATTTTCAGGCTGTCTGCCTCGATGGTATAGGTCATAAATTTCCGCTTCATCAGGCCGTTGTTCCCGTTCACAAGCTGGTCTTGCAAAATGTCGGAATACTCGCTGCGGATGTCGTCGAAGTCGTCCCCCTGCGCCCGGATTTCAAAGCTCTTGGCGTACTGCTTGGGGTCGATCTTGCGGTTGATAAAGGAAAACTGCACATGAATGGAGGCGTCCAGATAGTTGTAGAGGTCGCACAGGTTTTCAAAGATGGCGGTCTTGGTGTCCGCCTGCGCCAGTTGGTAGCTGATGTCCGTAAACTCAATGCACTTGGAAAAGGTGCGGGGCGTTACCCGGCATACGCCGTCCTGATACATGGCCTCATAGGGAATACTGGCCTGCGCCGAATGGGGCTTGCCGTCGCCCTTATACTTTCGGATGACGGCCTGAATCTCTTTCTTTTCGGCGCGGGTGAGCTTGACCGGCGCTTTTGCGCTCGTTTCGTTCTTTTGCTTTTTGGACAATGGCGTTGACCTCCTTTTCCATTTGGGATTGCCGCACAAGGGCGGTATAAGCGTTGTTGGTCTGATAGGGCCGTTCCTTGGGCTGGATGAAGCAGCACTCGACGATCTGGCGCACCACCACTTCAAGGGGCTGGCCGTGTTTTTCGTAAAGCGCCAGCAGAAAGCCCGGCAGCATGGCAAACACCATAATGAGCGCCGCCGCGCTGGTCGGGACGCGGCCCCGGATCAAAAAGAAAAGCGGGACGCCTACCAGCAGCGCACCGCCAAAACAAATGAGCTGGCGTTTCGTCAGCCCGAATACTACCTTGGATTTGACCTTGGTTAAATCCTTGGGGACAGTTACATAAGCCATAAAAAGTCACCTCGTTTCTGGTACGGACAGGGAAAAATCGCTGTCCAATTCATTGCCCCACACATCCCAGCCGGGGGTTTTCTGTCTGGCAAACAGTTCTGCGCGGGGCAGGTCGCCCGCAAGGGCTATGATTTTCTCGCGGGTAATGTCTGGTTTCTTGCTGTGTTCCTCCACCGGGGAAATGATAAACTGATGGACGCTTTTGGAGTAACGCTTGGGATGGCCCCGCTTGGCAAGCAGGCAGATTTCCGCGTTTCCTCTCGTCCAATAGCCCAGTCCGTAAAACCATGTGGGGCTTTTGCGGTTCAATTTCAGCCAGACAAAGGCCACGGTCTTAAAGGAAAAGCCCCACGCCTTAATCAGACGCAGCGCCTCCGGGAGCTGTGGGAAAGTCGCCCACAAAAACAAGAGGCAGTCTTTTCCCGCCAGCGTTTCCACCGGCAGGGCGCACAGATCGTCAATGCTCATGGTGGGATAGTGATGTTCCGCCGCCCCTGTCCGTTTGCACTCATATCTCCACGGCGGGTCGGCGTAAAGGATGTTGTAGGTTTTCTTTTGTGTTTCCTCGATGGTTGGTATTCCTCCTGTCTGTCAATGTGCGGTAAATACGGCTTTCGATATGCTGCCGGTCTTGAACAGACAGAAGCAAAGCAAAACGGTATAGCCCATACAGCCCCAGATCGCGCCGGATATGTCGTCGGCGGTTCCGATCTGCTGGATCAGCACCGCATAAATCCCGACAACCACCATGATTAAAAAGGCTTGGAAGCCCAGCGCAAGCAGGGATTTCAAGTAGTTCTGGCCCATGCCGCGCCACTCTGCATTGCCCAGCGTGGCAAGGGGGATCGGCCCCAATGCGGTCACGGCGTAAATTTCAATCATTCTTCCATAGGTCACAAGGAAAATGCAGATGGAAAGAATGTTCATCGTCAGCCCCACAACAAGGGTCTGGAACCACAGGCCCAGCAGCGGCCCGATGTCCATTGCTTCAAGGCGGCTTTCCAGATCGGGCAGCAGCGTGTCAAAATCAATGCTGGTATCTCCGATAATCACCCCGGCGCTTTGGTTGACGACCTGCTGGGTGGCGTCAAACACGCCCATGACGATATTCCATGTGTTCGTCACAATGAGAATGGCAAAGGCGCTTTTGAAAATCCAGCGGAAGAACATGGAGCTGTCGAAGTCGTGCATATTGTTCTTTTCCACGATCATGTCGATCAGCTCATAGCACATCACAAGGGCGAGAATGGCCGCCGCAATGGGGACGATCACCGTTTCGGATAGGTTTTGCAGCATGGAGAAAATGCCGCCGTTCCAGTCCTGCGGGGTACTGCCCACATCCGACGCGATTTCCCCGACTTTGGTATTGACCGTGTTAAACAGGCCGGACAGGTTGCCCATGATACCGTCGATCAGGATTCCTTTGATCCATTCCCCGATTAAATCACCAATCATGTGGGGACACCTCCTTTCCCGCGCCCTCCCAGATCAGAGAGGGCGCGGAGGGTTTTCTAACACACATGGGGTTATCCCAGCAGCCCGGACAGCAGCGGAACAAGGGTCATGCCGATCAGGGCAACGCCTCCTCCGGCGACAAGCTGCTTGATTCCTTGGCTCTTGCTCGCCGGGTTGTCCGCCCCGTATCCCTCCAAAAGATTGACGCCGCCCCATACGCAAAGCGCTCCGCCGAGGCCCACAACGATGGTCTGCAAAGTATCAACTGCACTATTGAAAAATTCCATAAATTTACCTCCATAAATTCAGATTGTGATGGTGTTTGGGTGCAAAAAAAGCCGCCGTACACAGCGGCAGCCTCACAATCCGCAGACGGCCCGGAGTTACTGGCCGTCCCGCCATTCCAGCACAGCCAGCGAAAAAATTTCGCCCCATGCTTCACACAGTCTGCGGTCTATTTCCCTTGCAAGTTCTTCGGCTTCCCCGTCCGTGGGCGGGGTATCATGTTCTGCGATCCACTGGCACAGCACCGCAGCGGAAATGATTGCCCGGTAGATTTCTTTCTCATACTTGAAATAATCCGCAAATGTCCATTCGTCCGAGTGTCCCATCGGTCACGCTCCTTTCTCTATGGCCGCTTTATTCTGCGGAAAAATCTTCCTCCGACAGCTCAATGTCGTAGAGGTCAAAGGGTTCGTCCTCCGTTATCACGCGCCGCCTTTTCCGGCGCAGGGACGACAGGTAGCTGTCCACATCAAAGGTGTTCTTTTTGTCAGCGTCCGAGAGGTATTTATAGCGGGGGTGGCGGGTGATGTCGTATTTCTCACTGAAAAACGGCCTCACGCCGCGCACCTGCAAAATACACTTGCCTCCGTCCATCGTTGCAATTTCGTCTTGGCTCATCAGCTCCTTTCCGAGTTTTTGGTAGTTCAGTCCGTGGGAGGTCTGCGCGCCCCGGTTCTCGCTCTGGTTGTAGCTGTCAATGGTTTCCTTGCCCAGCACCTCCGCGATCTCCTTGGCGTTCTTGCCCCTGCCACTAAGGAACAGCGTACAGTCGCAGTTGTCGGAAATGATTTCCGCCGCGTCCTTGTAAATGGCCTTTAGCTGCGACTGGCTCTGCAAAATAATAGAAGCCGAGATTTCCCGGCTTCGGATGGTGGCGATCAGCTTGTCAAAGTTTGGAATCTGGCCGATGTTGGCGAACTCGTCCAGAATCAGCCGCACATGGACGGGCAGCCGCCCGCCGTATTTGTCATCGGCCCGGTCACACAAAAGGTTTATGAGCTGGCTTTGCACCATTGCCAGAATGAAATTAAAGGTCGTGTCCGTGTCCGACATAATCAGGAACAGGGCTGTTTTTTTGTCCCCGATGGTGTCAAGTTCCAGTTCGTCGTCCTCCATCAGCTCCCGCACCTCCCGGATGTCAAAGGGCGCTAATCTGGCTCCGCAGCTTATCAAAATGGAGCTGCGGGTCTTGCCCGCCGACAGCAGGAATTTACGGTACTGGCGCACCGCAAAGTGTTCCGGGTCTTTTTCTTCCAGCCGTTCAAACATCTGGTCTACCGGGGATTGAAATTCCGGGTCGTCCTCGCGGGCTTCACTGGCATTTATCATTTCAAGCAGCGTAGTGAAATTCATTTCATCGTCCGGCGCTTCGTACCAGATATAGCCAATGAGGGCCGAATACAGCAGGCGTTCCGATTTGATCCAAAAATCCTCGGCGCTTTTTTCGCCCTCGCCCTTGGTGTTACAGATCAGAGTGTTTACCAGCTTCAAAATGTCCTTTTCCGAATGGATGTAGCGAAACGGGTTGTAGCGCATACTCTTGGAAAAGTTAATGGTATTCAGCACTTTTACCCGGTAGCCGCACCGCACAAGGAGCTGGCCCACCTCGCCGATCAGACTTCCTTTCGGGTCGGTAATCACGAATGAGGTCGGGTAGTCCTTGGACACGCACTGCATGAGGTTGGGCTTCACAAAGAACCGGGTCTTGCCGCTGCCGGAACCGCCGATCACCAGCACATTTTTGTTCCGGGCGGTCTTGGGGTCTTTGGGCCGGTTGTTCATGGTGAGGCGTTCCGTCTGGGTCAGGAGGATGTTGTTGTCAAACACCGGGTCGATGTACGGGGCTATATCTTTGGGGCTGCCCCAACGGGCGCTGCCGTACTCGACACCCCGGCGGTATTTCTTGGCGTTCTTGCTTTTGCAGTACACCATCAGCCGCAGCGCCACCGCACCGGCCACGCCCACCGCCAGATCGAACAGGTGGAAGCTGGGGGCGGCGCTTTCAAAGGCAAGGGAAAAGCCGTCCGCAAGGTGCAATAGCTTTTCCGACAAGTCCGCCCCAGCCGCCAGCCGGTAGGTCTGTCCCAGCTTGCCGAACAGGTAAACAAACAGCAGGTAGGGCAGGTTGGCGATGATCAGCTTTTTCATTTCCGGCTTCATCGTGACAGCCCCCTTTCCTTGATTTTCTCCTTGGCCTGCTGGCTGCTTCTGGCCGCTGCCTTTTCTTTCAGGACGGCAAGGGTCTTTCGGATGGAGGGGCGCTCCTGCTGTTTGAGCTTCTTGGCCGTAAACTCCTTAAACGCCTGTTCCAGATTGTCCGCCTGCTTGGATTTGAAGATCACGATATACCGGGGCGGATGGGTAGTGCGGTCTTTCCGCAAGGTAAAATCAATGTCGTATTTCTTGGCGCAGGGCTTAAACAGGCCGATGTTGGCGTCGGTGATCTCAATGTTGGACAGGGCGGAACCGTCCTTTTTGAGCTGCCGTAAGCTCTGCTGTCCGTGATGGGCCTTGCCCGTCCCTTTCTGCCGGGCGGCCAGATATTTTCGGATGGCCGCTTGCAGCACTTGGGCGGTGAGCTTGCCCGTCTTAACCGCTAACGCTATGGTTTTCTGGTCTACTTCTTCCTGCAACTGCTATCCCTCCTTTGGAAAGTCAGCAGGCAGGCGGATGGCTTAAATCCGCACCCGCAGGCCGGAGAGGTCGTCGGCATGGATTCCCACAAGATACCAGTTCTCGGCCATTTCAATGCGGGTCGGCCTCCATCTGCCGCCCACCATCACATCAAAAGTTTCTCCGCAGTGCAGGCCGCCGTAATAGTCCGCAAGGTCAAAGCGGATGTCGTAGCGGTCTGTCTGCTCGTCAAAAATCAAAGCACCCTGTTTCATAGGGTCGGCCTCCTTTCAGATTTTGCCGGTGTTCATGTCATGGGCCACCAGCGCCGTGTAATAGCCGTTGATGGTGCTTGGGGCGTTGAACAGAACCGCCAGCAGGTATTTTTTGATGTTCCGTATTTCCGTGGTGTTTTTGCTGATACAGTCAAAGACAAACTCAATGTGAGAGCTGTTCAGCTTCATCAGCTTGGATTTCACCAGCTCGGCGGGGTAATCGTCCCCGGCAATGCGGATGGTCTTTCGGGCGCTGCATACGGTTTCCACCAGCAAGTCCACGATCTCGTCCAGCATATCCCGGTCAATCCCCTTGGCGTACTGGCAAAGGTGTTCATACTCGATGTTGTCCTTGATGATCTCCCGATAAATCTCTACGGCGCTCTGTGATTTCGCTCCCGTTCCTTTCCGTTCCGGCGGCGCAGCCGCTTCTTCCCCCAAAGGAGAGGGAGGGGAAAGGATAGGAATGGAATCGGTATTTGATCCATCCGTAATTGATTTGTCTTTACTTGATCTATCTTTATTTAATTGCGTTGGTTTTTCCTGCGTAGGCTTTTCCTGCGTTGGATTATCCAATGTTGGATTTTCCAATGTAGGTGAATCCGGCACAGGCTGGGGCTGTTCATAAATGATGTAATCCGCCCCGCGCAGGCGGCCTTGGCTGTCACGCTCACGGGAACGCACGATATAGCCCGCCTGTTCCAGCTCCCGGACAGCCGCCCGGATCGCGTCGATCTGCTCCCGGTTGATAAGGGATAAGCCTTTCAGCGTAAAGTCCCAGCTCTCCGGCAAGGACAGCATTTGCGACAGCAGCCCCTTGGCTTTCAGGGACAAGTCCTTGTTCCGCAGGTGGTGGTTGGACATCACCGTATAGCCCCGGTTTTTCTCCACTCGAAAAACTGCCATCTCGTCGTCCACTCCTTTCACTTGAAATTTCACCGCGCCGTCAAGGGCGGTGAGCTTGCCCGGCTGGTAGGGACATTCCTCATACACACAAAACTGGTACTTCCAGTGCGGGCGGTAGAAACGGCAGGTGCCGCAGTCCTCCGGCGCTCCGGCCTCGCCGTTGTCAAAATGATCTGCGCCCGGCCTCGTCTGCATGAGCTGTTCAAAGGCCCGGTCGCTGCCGGAAGTAAAGTACATAGGCGGTCGCCTCCTTTCTGTTTTTGGGCGCAAAAAAGCGGCGTCCTGATCTCCCCAAAGGGGAAAAGAGAACGCCGCTGTCTGCGGTGTCGTATTCAATTTTCGATGTGTCACTATTTGGGCGCTGGGCTTCACGGGAAGCAGAAGCGTGTCAAAGCTCAATCCGAAAGTAGTAAATCGGTAGTAAATTCAGTTCTTATATCCCGTGAAATGCCCGTATTTCCGGGCTTTTTGGAGATAATCAGAGTTGTTAATTATAACACCATAGCCGGACACAGGGGTGTCTTTCTGAAAACATTCGGCTGATTGTACAGAAAGCATCCGGTTTGATTGTGCAGAATGCTAATCGGTTGATTCTTCATGAACGAATCATTCTTCAGCGTTCACACCGGAATTCAAGTTCAGCGATTGTATGGTCTGCTTGTTTGAATTCATTCCGCCATTTCGCCATCAATTTCAAGAGAAAGTTTGCTCCTGAGAATAGGTATCATTTAAGGTAGGTCACGTTCATTTGCACGTTGAACCCGCAAACTTTTTCAGGACAACAAGATAAAACAAAATCCCTAAATACCGTTATTACATGGTATTTAGGGATTTTTGCAACCATTCCGATTACGCATTTTTGATTGGTGGAGGCGGGGGGAATTGAACCCCCGTCCGAAAGTTCATTCATGCAACTTTCTACGAGCGTATATTACCTATTAAAGTTCCCTTGGCAGTCTGCCGGTAAGCGGGCTGAGAGCCAAAGTAGTCCGAATGCAATTTACGGGCACGGACACTCCCGTAAATCGTTCACCGCTGATCGATGCCCGAGCGAGAGCCGCGGTACTCTCTCGGCGGACAGAAGCTGACTTAAGCAGCTACCAGTTCGCTATTTCTAGAAACTGTGATATTATTTCTTGCGTTTATATTTAAACGTGGCGAGGATTAAGGAGATCACGCCGTACTCCGCTCGCTTATCACACTTCAAAGCCCCCGTCGAAACCTTTACGCCCCCATGGAAGCCGCGGCTGCGCAAGAAAAGCCAGCCGTGCTGTGATCACTATAGTAGTATTATAGCACAACAAAAGCTAAAATGCAACATTAAAAAGTTGAAAAATTGGTTACAAACGGTCGATCGTGGAGTTATTGGTTGCGGCTTTTGATTCCGCGGTCGATCTCACGCTTTGCATCGCGCTTGGCAGCGTCCGCGCGCTTGTCGTAGAGTTTTTTACCCTTGCACAGACCGATCTTCACCTTGACCTTGGAGTCCTTGAAATAAATTGCAAGAGGGATCAGTGAAAGACCGTCCTGCTTGACCGTACCGTAGAGTCTGCTTATCTCACGCTTGTGCATGAGGAGTTTGCGGACGCGCAGGGGATCGCGGTTGAAGATGTTGCCCTTTTCGTAAGGAGAAATGTGCATACCTCTGACAAAAATTTCGCCATTATCAATGGAGCACCACGAGTCCTTGAGATTTACTCCGCCCTGACGGATTGACTTTACCTCTGTGCCGACAAGCTCGATACCCGCCTCATACTCTTCGAGGACGAAGTAATCGTGTCTTGCCTTGCGGTTATCGGCGATAGATTTGGTTCCCTTTGAGCGCATGATCCGACTCCTTTCGACAAATTTACAAAAACGCCCCCGACTTTCTGCCGAGGGGAGCTGCTTGGCTGCGGCAGTCATGTTCTGATACTGCAACATAATTTCTGAAAAATAATCGCGCCTCTGGAGAGACGCGACATACAGTTCTGGCGGAGACGGTGGGATTCGAACCCACGGAGCGTTTCACCGCTCAAACGATTTCGAGTCGTTCTCGTTATGACCACTTCGATACGTCTCCGTATAATGGGTAAATCAGTAAGCACCGGATTTACCATAATATTATATCACGTTCCGTATCAAAAGTCAATAGCTTAACCGGCAAAAATACAAAAAATAAAAGGAGCGTCAAAGCTCCTTTTACTATTACGGCAATTCAAACCTGTTCATCACGAAATATCTTGACGTTCCGTTATCTGCCTGATCGAGTGCAGGATTGAAAGCATACTTTCTGAGATCTGCCAATGTTCCTGCTCCGCCCGATTGTCTGTAGATAGTGCTCATCGTTACAGGATACGAACCCGGATAGCGGTAATTCTTTGACTGCGTGTAGTATACAGACTTGACCTTGTAGTCAACGATATGTAACTTATAGCAGCCACCCTCGCTAAAAATACGGTTTATCATTGATCCGAAAGCTGCATTCTGGTCGTCAGTAACGCTGCTGTCGGCGTTCCAGCTTGAGTCGCACTTATAGCCCTTTCCGTCCTCCCAGCAGTAATAAAAATCGCCGTTGGAAAGGTATGCACTGCTCGCATTTCGCTCGGTAGCCTGATACTTGAGAGCCACAGTCTGAGCGGCATTGAATATGGTTCTTGCCCTGCCGTCAGCGGTTTTAAGTCGGGTCTTTCTGATATAAGTCATCCATGACGGAACGAGAACGGCTGAAAAAACAGCGATAATAGCGAGAACTATTATCAGTTCAATGAGGGTAAAACCCTTTTTTCTTTTCATACGAGCACCTCCGATAAAATGTTCATATATATTATAGCAAAAAATTCACACTTTGTCAATATTATTGTTTGTTTTTCATGCCAAACTTTGACAATGATAATTGTGCATTCCTACGAAAGAAGCTCCAAAGCCTTCTGAAGCTGAACGTCCTCCGATGTGCCGATGAGTGCGCTGTCCATTTCCACATCAATATCGGGAGCTATGCCTACTCCCTGCCAGCAGTCCCAGTCCCCTACTTTGAAATAGCCGTCAGTGTAGTGGATAACATTGCGGTGGAACGTAGCAACGTTCTGAAAAATACCCTTTCCGAAAGTATTCGTGCCGACAATAGTGGCGTCGTCATACTGTTTCAGCAGAGCCGTAAAAATCTCCGCAGCGCTTGCAGTTTTCTCATTTGTAAGCAGAACTACAGGAGCGTCCGTAAGCTTGCCGTCCTCAGTATCCATAGTGGTGTCCAGACTGTCGTCCTTGCGGTAATAATAGACCGATGCCTTATCAATAAACATATCCGCAGCATGGACTGCCACACTGGACTCTCCGCCGTGATTATCCCTCATATCTATTATAATTGAGCCGAAGTCATTTGATTCCAAAGCATTCCTGATAATGCTTTCCGTGCCTGCTCCTACGCTGTTGTAATCTATGTACAGCACATCTCCGTACATTTTGTACGATGCGTTATCGACAACTTTCTCCTCATCAGGGATAAGCTCAAGTTCGGCAGTTTCCTGCGAACCGCCGCGTTCAATAACAAGACTTACGGCCTTTTTTTCAGCCGATTTTAAAGCCTTTGCGTCACCAAACTCGGAAACCTCGCTGCCGTCTATCGAAACTATTATGTCGCCCTTTTTAAATCCCTGCCTATCCGCAGGCATATCCGCAATTATCTTTGAAAAATACAGTCTGCCCTCGCTATTGAAACTTATCTCAAAGCCTGTTCCGACAGCGCTTGAAGAAGCGTTTACATTATCGGCTATGAATTCCTTTGACGTTATATCGACCTTTTCGCTGTAGGTGTATTTGTCACCGTAAAGTGAAAGATACGCATTTATCTGCTCATCATCGGTCGGGGCATCGGGAACATCTGCACCAGCCTCATTAACCATGAAGTCCTCTATTTCAAGCATCATGGGGTATCTTTCGGCAAACTCTATCTGCTTTCTCTTGCTGAGATAAAGCGCACCTGCTCCTATGCCCATGCTTACTACAGCCGTGAGAATAAACGCAAATGCCCGGCTGTGAGAATCGGTCTGCGGCTTTTTTTCTTCCGCGGCAGGAGTTTCAGCATGAGCCCCGGTCTTAGTTTTTTCGTTTGAATTTTCCATATATCCTCCCAAAGATCCATAATAAGCTTTGTTGTAACATCATTATAACACAGTTTTTCTCATACTTCAAGATTTAATGTAACAATTTATCCATAAAATATAAGAACCTGTCCGCAATGGACAGGTTCCGGTCTGTAAAAAATTATTATTGATCAGTAAGATCCGATTCAAACTCCGTTATAAGTCCGACCACATACCGCTGTATCTCAAGCGCGTCAGCCGCTGTAATGCCGTTTCTTCCTCCGGCAACATCACCGTTGAGCATTCCCTGCTCTGTAATGCAGGTCTTATCCGCTCCGCCGACTCCGTATTTATCGGGATTTGAAACAGCCTGCAAGATCATTACCGCATCTGAAATATCGACCTTGCCGTCACAGTTTGAATCTCCGCGAACCTGTGAAACGTCCGCGGAAACTTCCTTAACATTTGCGATAGACACTGTTTTTTCCACTCCGCTGTCGGAGGTTATTCTGACCGAGTAATTTCCCCACGAGCTGTCGCTGTCAGTCTTTACGGTATACACGGACTCCACAGCGCCCTCTATCGGCTCGCCCTCATGATACCACTGATAGGCAACATTTTCGACAGGGCATCTCACGCTTATCTCCTGCGCGGAATCTTTCAGCATATAGAGGTCGTATTCGGCAGAATAAACAAGGAAATCCGAAGGGACTTCAACACTATTCGCCGTCAGGTCGCCCATTACCTTCCACTCATTGCCGCTGTCCTGCAAGAATACGCGAACCGATGTCATTTCAAGCCCTGATTTAAGTTTCATGACATCAAAGGGGATTTTAAACTCAACGATATTGCCACTCCACTTGCATTGACAGCCTGCATATGACTGGTGGTTGAAGTAGATAAAGCCGTTTGACGCGTAATACAGCCAATAATTCTCGCCGCCGTTTTTTATCTGGATATTGTAAACGGGAGATTTTGCACCCTCTGGCAGCTCCGCCATGACGTAAAGATTCTTGTCGTCAGCCTTTATCGAGATCGTGTTTCCGTCCTTTTCAGCTATCTTGTCCGATCTCTGCCACTCGTCCGCATGGGACTTCATTCCGTCAACGACCGTAAGTCCGCTGAGGGTAAGCGGAACGCTGAGAGTGTCCGCGCCTGTTTTGTTCTCAGTTTCATATAATGAGCAGTCCGTTCCGTGAACCGAGCTTTCTGTTATCTCAAAGCTTCCGAGATAGTTTGCGCCCAGTTGAGAGTTCCACACGCCCTCATTTGCAAAGCGTATGCCGTATTTCGGAACTGAAAGTTCGTCATTCAGTCCGCCGTCAATGCAGTTGTCCGCAACAGCCGCCGACCTTACATAAATGTTCCACTCACCGGGCTCAATATTGTCGGGAAGGTGCCACTTAAAGCTGTTTTCGCTCACGGTGCAGGACTTCCAGTCATGAACGTCGGCAGGCATCTCCGCCTCGTAGAATTTTCCGTCCTTTTCGAGGATAAGATACGACTGCGGGTGGAAAACCGCATTTGCAAAGCCTGTATTCTCAACGCTGAAAACGGTCTCCAGTTCGCCGCCCTGCTTGACCTTGGCTGAATGCTCGGACTTTCTTAAAACAAAGCGATAGCCGAGGTGGTCGCGGATAAACTGGTAAACGGTCTGTCCGTAATAGGCGGAATTATCAACGTTTTCAACGTCATACTCCCCGCCGAACGTGTAGTCCTTGTAAAGCTGGAAAATGTTACCGTTTATGTAGCTAAGACGGGTCTTGTACATTTCGGGGATCGCATTCTGCGGCAGGTAAGTCTCATACTTCTTGGCATAGTCAATATTTCCCGAAAATTCGCCGCCGTAATAGGTCTCCTCCGTTACGCGGTGCAGCCAGTTGGTCTCGATCTCACGGTTGGAAAAAGTTCCGAGGTCGCTGTTACTGCCCATGTAGCCGTCATTGTAGAGTCCCACGCGCTTTGAGAGGAGTTTCTCATTTTCGCCGCTGTAAAGCTCCTCGTCATCGAGCTGACTGCGCTTTATTCCTGCCCACTCCGCAAAAATATCGGGGGTGCGAACCGTTACGGGCACGCTCTCGGGCACAGCGTCAAGCATTGCGTCCAGAAGCTGAGCCTTGTGCGCTACATCGGTGTACTTACCGCCGTGCTGCTCGCCCCACTTGCCCACGAATCCGCTCTCGACAAATGCCAGTATATCGCTGTTTCTTTCGAGTATTCCGCTCTCCTTGATCTGCCTTATGTGGTCAAGTACCTTGTCGAATGCTTCAGGCTCCGGGTTATCTTTTCCGTTGGCGTCATAGCGGAATCTCACACCCACCATGCAGCCGTTCCTGCGGCAATTCTCAAAGGTCTGCTCCCACGCATTGAAAAAAGTCTCGTCAAGGTCATAATCCGTACCGGCAGTGTAATTTCCGTCCTCATCTGTCGTGCCGTTCACTCCCGACGAAAACTGCCCGATGTCGATAAAGAAAAGTGCAAGGCTGCCTGTCGGGGAATATACCTTGGTGTTTCCGGGAGAGCAGTTTGCCCATACTGTCGAAGTGTATCCCGCTCCGGGATTCTGTATGGTCTCAACGCTTTCCGTGTAGTTTATTCCGCTGTCAACAAGCCCTTCATCAGCAAAAGAGTTGACAGCATTCACTGGCAGAGCCGCTGCAAGCACAGCCGCTGCTGCCGCTATTGATGTTATTTTTTTCAGCATATCCTGTATCCTTTCCGTTTATTTTCCCCGTATTCCCGACTATATTATACCATATACAAAACTGTCTTTCAAGACGGCAGACAAAAAAATCAAGCTCCGCCTCCTTGAAAGACTTTTATAAATATGGTATAATTTACATAACGATCGAACCCGTCCGCTCTGTGATCGGGTCCGGAACAGAATAAATTCGGGAGCTGATAAAATGAACATAAACGAAATTCTTGCCGAGCTGGATAAAATGCTCGAAAACTGCGAGATCGAACGTGCAGGCGCTTACCTTGCCGAGCAGACAGACAAGGCTCTGAGCAGCAGTGAAAACTCCGCCGCGATAACGCTTCTGAATGAGCAGATTGGCTATTTCAGAGACTGCGGAAAGTTCAAAGAATCCCTTGCCGCCTGCGAAAAAGTTCTTGCACTTATCCAGAAATGCGGTCTTGAAAGCACTCCCGAACACGCCACCACCCTGCTCAACGCCGCAAACGCTTACCGCGCGGCAGGACTTCACGATGAGGCTTTTAAAGCATACGAAAAGGTCAAGGAGATCTACGACCAAACGCCTGACACAGCTAAAACCCTCTACGCGAGTTACTACAACAATCTCAGTCTTTTGTATCAGGAAACGGGTGACTTTGAAAACGCCGCCGAATGTCAGAAAAAGGCTCTTGCTATCGTGACCGAACTTGGTGACGAGCAGAAAATTGCAATTTCCAGAACCAATCTTGCAGTATCACTTATCCGTCTTGGAAACATTGCTGACGCGGAAAAACAGCTCAACAGCGCACTCGGTTACTTTATCGGTCTGACTCCGTCCGACTTTCACTACAGCGCGGCGCTTTCGGCTATGGGGGACGTTAAATTCCACCTTGGAGAATATGTATCGGCGGCGCAGTTTTACGAAATGGCTCTCTCGGAGACTCAGCTTCACACGGGTCACAGCAACTTCTACGACATCATTGCCGAAAACCTCAGAGTCACACGAGAAAAACTTCCGCCGCAGGGCTGGATAAGCGGTCTGGAGCTTTGCCGCCGATTCTATGAAAGCTTTGGCAGGCCCATGATACACCGAAATTTCCGCAAATATGAGAACCGTATCGTCTGTGGAATGGTCGGTGAGGGTTCGGACTGCCTCGGCTTTGATGACGAGCTTTCGCACGACCACGATTTCGGCGCGGCATTCTGCATATGGCTCGATGATGATCTTTACTCCGAGATCGGCGAGAAGCTGCAAAAGGCATACGACCTGCTGCCCAAAACCTTTATGGGATACACGCGCGTTAAAAGTCCGCAGAGCCGAAAGCGCACGGGAGTTTTCTCAGCGTCAGGATTCTACACCGATCTGCTGGAGGTCGAAAAACTGCCAGAAACACTCTGCGATTGGCTAAGTATATCTCCTGAAAAGCTTGCGACAGTCACCAATGGCGAGATCTTTTCCAACGGCGAAAATACTTTCACACAAATACGCCGCCTCCTGAAAAGGGAGTACCCTTTCGCGGCACGGCTCAAACACATTGCTCAGCAGACCGCGCTGATCGCACAGAGCGGACAGTACAACCTTCCGCGTGCAATAAACCGCGGCGATCTCGTCACGGCGCATATCTGTTTCGGTGAGTTTCTGAAAAGCGCCCTGCGTTGTCAGATATTGATCGAGGGCAGGTATTACCCGTACAGCAAGTGGCTCTTTAAAAGCTGTGAGAATGCCGAAATAAAGGCGCTCCTCTCGAAATCTGTCGCACTTCCCATAGAGAAATGGAGCAGCGAGATAATTAAACCTGTATGCGCGGTTATCCTCGCGGAACTCTGCGACAATTTTGCGCTGAAATTCGACAGCGACTACCTCGGTTCAGCCGCGGAAATTGTTTCAATGTACGCGGACTCGCGCATAGAAAACGAAAAACTCGCGTATCGGATAGCGGAAATGGAGTTCAAAGCTTTTGACAAGGTTATCAACGAGGGCGGCAGGGCAGACTGTCAGGACGACTGGGAGACATTTTCTATCATGCGCGTCAGCCAGTACCTTACATGGAACACTCCCATGCTCACGCAGTACATCAACGATTTTGAGAAAGCTATGGCGGACGGGCGCAATCCCATAACCGAAAAATACGCGCGCATGATGCAGTCAACCGCTCCCGAGGAATACGCAAAGATAGAGGGACAGTTACCCGAACTCGAAGCCGACTCAGTAAGGATATGCAATGCGGTATGTGAAATACAGGTCGGCTGGATGGAGGATTTCGCCAGGGAATACCCAGTACTTGCCTCAAATGCAAGGGCTATCCACACCTATGAGGACACCGAATGGAGCACTTCCTACGAAACGTATCTTCGCGGCGAACTGCTCACCTATTCGCGGACAATGCTGAGAATGTATTCGGAGCACATTGTAGCAATTGCCCGTGAAAACCGCAATCTCGCGAAAATGACCATGGAAAACACCGTAAGGCTATACGGCTACACTTCACTTGATGAGGCAGAACGCGAAAGCTGAACTTATGCTTTACAGTTTCTTGACTTTTCTGTGTACTTATGCTATGCTTAATGGTAATAGGCATTATATCTTCAAATCTCAGAAAGGAGCGTATGACTGCACACCTGTCATACGACGAAAATATGTTGATAAGTATAGTTATTCCTGTTTATAACGTTGAAAAATATTTAAAGACCTGCATTGAAAGTGTCCTTGACCAGACCTACAGGGATATAGAAATAATTCTGGTAGATGACGGTTCTACAGATTCAAGCGGAAGTATCTGTGACGAATACGCAAAAAAAGACAGCCGTATAACGGTTATCCACAAAAAGAATCAGGGCCTCGGGCTCGCAAGAAACAGCGGCATGGAGCTGGTGAAGGGCAGTTTCGTGACATTTCTGGATTCAGATGATTACATCAGCAGCACCAATATTCAGGAGCTTGCCGAAATCGTGGAAAAGGAAGGTGCGGATACGGTTCTCGGCGGGTTCTCAAGAGTTGATGTTGACGGAAATGTTCTCGCCAAGGAGGCATACGACTTTAAAATCTACTCTGACAAAGAGGTTCAAAGCAGCTTTTTCCCGAGACTTATGGGAAGTTCACCCACGCATAAAGATTCTATCCGCCCCTCTGTATGGAACTCGATGTACAGCATGGACATAATAAGAAAAAACAATATCCTTTTCAAGTCCGAAAGAGAGTACGCGGCAGAAGATATCGTTTTCGACATTGAGTATTACCGCTATGCGCAGAAGGTCGTGACTATCAGCACAGCCTCCTACAACTACCGCGTAACTCCCGGCTCTCTCACACAGAAATACCGTCCCGACCGCTTTGACAAGTCGGTTTTCCTGTACAAGTACATCTTCGCAAGGCTGAAAGAACTCGGCTACAGCGGCAATGCTTCAGTTCGCGCCGCACGTCAGTTGTTCGTATACACCCGTATGGCAATTAAGCAGGAAGTGATTTGCAGGGACAGGAAATTTTCCGAAAAGTACAAGCAGATACGCCGGATAATCAACGATAAATTCCTACGCAGCGTAATCAGCAATTATCCTGTTGAAAAACTGTCGCTCCAGCCAAAGGTCTTTCTCTACCTGATAAAATTCAGACTTTCGCTGCTCATATACGCACTTATAAAAATAAAGGGCTGAGTCGGAATTTTTTCCCGATCCAGACCGTATCTGTGAGGTAACTATGGTTTCATTTTCTGTTATTGTCCCAATTTACAACGGAGAAAAATATATTTCAAGGGCTGTGGAGTCGGTGCTCTCGCAGTCTTACCCTGCAAAGGAGATAATTCTGATAGACGATGGCTCAAAGGACGGTTCTTATAAAAAGTGCACGGAACTGGCTGAGGCACACAGCGAGATACGCTGTATCCACAAGGAAAACAGCGGCGTTTCCGAGACCCGAAATCTCGGCATGAGCATTGCGGTATCGGATTACATTGTCTTTCTCGACTGTGACGACTATCTGCCCAAGGACGCATTAAAAGCTTATGCCGACAGCATTGAGCAAAACGATTCACCCGATCTTGTTATTGCAAACAACTACTCCGACCTTAACGGAAACTTAAAGCTTATGTATCGCATGAAGGGTCAGCAATATGTTGACAGGAATGAGCTTTATAAGCTTATTTGCGGCTTCAAGTACGATCTTGATTTCAAGTCGGGCAATCTGCGTACCGTGTGGGCAAAGGCTTTCAAAAGGAGCGCAATAAAAGACATAAAGTTCGACCCAAAGGTCAGGATCGGCGAGGATATGCTCTTTCTTACCGAATTCGTTATCGGCTGCGGCTCTATTTTCATGATAGAAAAGCCGACATATGTGTATTTCCAGAACGAAAGCTCCGTAATGCACACAATTAAATGGAAAGGCACTGAGGAGAGCGACTATATTTTCGACAAGCTGGTAAGGCTTTTCAAGCCGCTGGTCGAACCGAGATACCTCGGATTTCTGTTCTATGAGTTTGAAGAAAGAGTGTGGATAGCACTGTCGCAGTCCGACCTGTCCACGGGGCAAAAGTACAAGATCCTGAAAAAGCTCATAACGTCCAAAAAGTACAGAAGATTCCACAATGTTGAAAACTGCACAAGCCGTTCAATAAAGACTTACTCACTGCTGATAAAGTTCAGACTCACGTCCGTGTTCCTATTTGTGCTTTTCATGCGCGGCAAAATAAAGAAACAGATGTGAAATCTGTCGAAATAACTAATAATGGGATTCTAAAGGGTTGTTAACCCTTTAGCGGATTCCAAAGGCAGAGCCTTTGGTGGGGTGTGGG
>ENA-ORLU01000468-ORLU01000468.1-human-gut-metagenome-genome-assembly--contig:-NODE-468-length-39881-cov-5.033263_pt1 | contig 39881 bp, 51 predicted proteins | sample MGYA00243009_ERZ508833 | MGnify/ENA primary metagenome ERZ508833 (study PRJEB26277, sample SAMN04329763) | human gut metagenome | biome: human-associated habitat | host: Homo sapiens | place: USA...
AGCGAATTCGGGGAAATGCTTTTCACGCATTTCGGAGTTTCAGGGCCGCTTGTTCTCAGTGCAAGTTCTCATATAAGAGATATGAAACCGAATCGCTATCATCTCGCGATAGACCTCAAACCCGCGCTCGACAGTGAACAGCTTGACGCGCGTATACAGCGTGATTTCGCGGAAAATCTCAACCGTGACTTCATTAACGGCATAAGAAAGCTTCTCCCTGCAAAACTGATTCCTGTGATAACAAGACTATCAGGAATTCCTGAGGAGCAGAAGATAAACAGCGTTACCAAGGAACAGCGCAGGCGTTTCGGCGAACTGATAAAGGCATTTCCTGTGAGAGTTTCGGGTTTCCGTCCGATAGATGAGGCAATCGTGACAAGCGGAGGTATCTTGGTCAGGGAGATAGATCCGCACACAATGGAATCAAAGCTTGTCCGCGGACTGTTTTTTGCAGGCGAGGTAATAGACGTTGACGCATATACGGGCGGTTTTAACCTGCAAATAGCGTTTTCGACCGCCTACAGCGCGGCACTTTATATGTAGAGAGGTGATATTATGAGTTGTCTGGGAAATGTTTTGTGGTTTATTTTCGGCGGATTAACGAGCGGTCTCTCATGGGTTCTCGCAGGTTGTCTCTGGTGCATTACGATAGTCGGCATACCTGTCGGTCTGCAATGCTTCAAATTCGCGGGACTGGCGTTTTTCCCGTTCGGAAAAACTGTTGAGTACGGCGGCGGAGCAGGTTCAATGATCGTTAATATAATATGGCTTATTCTGACAGGACTCGTTATGGCGGTAGGGTATGTGCTGCACGGCGCATTTCTCTGCTGTACGATTATCGGGATACCGTTCGGTATGCAGATGTTCAAGCTTGCGAAACTCGCGCTCATGCCGTTCGGGGCAGAGGTAAAGTACGAATAACTTAAAGGAGAAGATAATGAAAAGTATCAATATTGCTATAGACGGGCCTGCCGGAGCAGGAAAAAGCACGATCGCGAAAATGCTTTCGGCACAGCTCGGGTACATTTATGTCGATACGGGAGCGCTCTATCGGACGATCGCTCTGTTTATCACCGAGAACAATATTGCGGACGGCGACATTGAGCAAGCTTTGGAAAAAGCCGATGTTTCGCTGAAATTCATTGACGGAGCGCAGAGAGTCTTTCTCGGTGGAAGAGATGTTTCCGACCATATCAGAACTCCCGAGATCTCCATGGCAGCCTCCCGGACTTCCGCAATTCCTGCGGTAAGAAAGTATCTTTTCGGCACTCAGCAGAAGATAGCGGCGGAGAACAACGTGATAATGGACGGCAGAGATATCGGCACGGTAGTCCTGCCGGATGCCGATGTGAAGATATTTCTCACAGCCTCGGCCGAGGAACGCGCAAACAGACGCTACAGGGAACTTTCACAGAAGCCCGATTGTCCGACATATCAGGAGATACTCGACGACATTGTAAAGCGTGATCATCAGGATATGAACCGCGAGACTGCTCCGCTGAAGCAGGCAGAGGACGCAGTTCTGCTCGATACCACGGAGCTTGATCTTGAGCAGTCTGCACAGGCAATAATTGACATAATAAACAATAAGCTTGGCGGAGGGATTGCGTGATGTATGCTTTTGTAAAATTTTTGGTTAGAGTCTACTTTCACATCGTCTACAATATCCACTTTGAGGGCAGGGAAAATATTCCCAAGAATACAAGCGTCATATACGCCTCAAATCACCGCAGCTACGCCGATCCGCCTCTTGTAGGCTGTGCGGCGCGAGGAAAGCTTTCGTTCATGGCTAAGGAGGAGCTTTTTGAGAAACAGCCGTTTGCCGCCTTGATACGCGCTCTCGGAGCGTTTCCGGTTGCGAGGGGAAAGGGAGATTCAAAGGTTATCGACACTGCTGTCGAAAAGCTTGAATCGGGCAGGAGTCTCATGATTTTCCCTGAGGGAACGCGTTCAAAGGACGGAAAAGTCCACAAGGGACACACGGGAGCGGCTCTCATCGCTGCACGTTCGGGAAAGCCGATAATTCCCGTAGGTGTGGTTTACGGCGACAAGCTGAAATTCCGCACTAAGCTTACGGTCAGGTATGGAGAGCCGATAATGCCACAGGATTACGCCGAGATATCGGATAACCCGAATCCGCGCCAGCTTGTAAGGCTGAAGAATCGTTATATGGCGGACATCAAGCTGCTCGTTGAGGGTGAGACCGCTGCGGAGGAGAGTGCGAATGAGTAAGGTAACAGTTGCAAAGTCGGCAGGCTTTTGCTTCGGCGTTGACCGTGCCGTGAAAATGGTCTACGGGGAGCTTGAAAAGGGAACTCGCGTTGCGACTCTTGGGCCGATAATCCACAATCAGGACGTTGTTGATGATATGACGGCAAAAGGCGCGCGCATTATAAGCTCGGTTGATGAGCTTGAGGAGGGCGAAACCGTTGTTATTCGCTCTCACGGAGTTGACAGAGAGGTTTACAGGCAGATAGAGGCAAAGGGCAACAGAATGCTTGACGCGACCTGTCCGTTTGTATCGAGAATTCACCACATTGTGTCCGAAAAAACGAAGGAAGGTTACTTTATACTGATCGCAGGTGATAAAGACCACCCGGAGGTTCAGGGAATCGTTGGTCATTGTGACCAAAATTATCTTGTTTTTAAGGACAACATTGAGCTAAGTGACTTTTTTGAGAATAGCTACAAAAAATTCGGAAAAAAGCTTGCTTTTGTCGAGCAAACAACGTATAATATAGTAGTATGGGAAAAGTGTTTAAATGTGATCCCGAAGAATGATCCGGATATTTTTATTGCGGATACGATTTGCAGCGCTACCGATGCGCGTCAGTCCGATGCGGCTGAGCTTGCAAAAAGCTCGGATATCATGATCGTTGTCGGAGGCAGGCACAGCTCTAACACCGTAAAACTTTACGAGGTTTGCAGCCGATACTGTAAAACGTATCATATCGAGAATTCAGACGAGCTTCACAGCTTAAATCTTCCCGATGCTGAAAGAATCGGCATTACTGCAGGAGCGTCAACTCCTGCTTATATAATCAAGGAGGTACAAACCAAAATGACAGAGAATGAAAATCTCACAGCAAACATGGATGAGGATATCGACTTTGCTCAGGCACTCGATGAGTCATTCAAAAAAATACATACAGGAGAGAAAGTTAAGGGCACAGTTGTTGCTGTAAACAATACAGAAGCTATCGTAGACCTCGGAACAAAGCACACAGGCTATGTTGCACTCGATGACCTTACAGACGATTCTACAAAGAAGCCCGGCGACATCGTAAGCGTTGGCGATGAGATCGACCTCATCGTTATCAAGGTAAACGATGCAGAGGGTACAGTTGCTCTTTCCAAGAGAAAGGTTGACGAGCAGGCTGGTTACGAGAATATCCTCAAGGCTAAGGAAGAGGGCACAGTTCTTGAGGGTGTTGTTCAGCACGTTGTAAACAAGGGTGTTACTCTTACTGTTCAGGGTGTAAGGGTCTTTATCCCTGCTTCACTCACAGGTCTCCCCAGAGGCGCAGAGCTTGAGCAGCTTCTCAAGCAGAAGGTCGAGTTCATCGTTATCGAGGTTACTGAGGGAAGAAAGAGAGCTGTCGGCTCGATCAAGGCTGTTCAGAACGCTAAGAAGGCTGAGGCTCAGGCTAAGTTCTGGGAAACAGCTAAGGTTGGCGATGTATTCACAGGCAAGGTAAAGTCACTCACAAGCTTCGGCGCTTTCGTTGATCTCGGCGGAATTGACGGTATGGTTCACATTTCTGAACTTTCATGGAAGAGGATCAAGCACCCGAGCGAGGTCGTAAGCGTTGGCGATACTCTTGAAGTTTACATCAAGGATCTCGACAGAGAGGCTAACAGAATTTCTCTCGGTTTCAAGAAGGCTGAGGACAATCCGTGGGAGATCTTCAAGGCTAACTATAAGGTAGGCGACGTTGTTAAGGCAACTATCGTTTCTATCACAAACTTCGGTGCTTTCGCTCAGATCATCGACGGAGTTGACGGTCTTATCCACATCTCTCAGATTGCTGACAGAAAGGTCGAAAATGTAAAGGACGTTCTTTCTGTAGGTGATGTTGTTGATGTTAAGATCATCGACATCGACACAGAGTCCAAGAGAATCAGCATTTCTATTCGTGCTCTTCTTGAGGATCAGGCTGATGATGACGCTGCTGAGGACGACGCAGAATAATTTTTAGCGGATTTTGAGCTGTACCTTTTTGGTACAGCTCTTTTTGTTTGGAGAAAACTGTATGATTTTCGGATCTGATCGAATTCGCCCGAGTGCTGCGCTGTATTTACGCACAATTCACAATACCGCAATTTGTGCATAATTCCGTATTTTAAGAGATGAAGCCTGTGTGCTATTGACAAATTTCTCCAAATGCTGTAAATTTAATATGTATAGGTGTGGCTTGTATCCACACAATAATATCGAGAGGGGATATGTTAATGAACTTAAAAAAGATCACGGCGGCAATTTCTGCTTTGGCTATGGCTGCCGGTATCGCGGCTTATCTGCCGACTGACAGCATAAGCTCAACTGCTTCAACGGCTTATGCCGCTGAGAAGTACAACTACGCTGAGGCACTCCAGAAGTCTATGTTCTTCTACGAGGTGCAGCAGTCCGGTAAGCTTCCCGATTGGAACGAGGTTCAGTGGAGAGCCGACTCAATGGTTGATGAGGACGGCAACGAGACCGATAAAGTTCCCGGAGGCTGGTTTGATGCAGGTGACCACTTTAAATTCACACTCACAAATGCTTATGCGGCATCCGTGCTTGCGTGGGGCTACATCGAGTACAAGGACAACGTTGATAATGCGGGCCTTGGCGAGCTTTACAGAAACAATCTCCAGTGGGGACTTGATTATGTAATGGGCTGCGACCTTGGTGACGGTAAGCTTGTCGGCACGATCGGAGACTTCACGGGCAGCTCTACAGACCACAATATCTGGTGCAGCGCGGAGGTTTACCTCAGAAAGCATCACCTCAACGGAGGCGACTGGGAGCGTCCCTATGACACGATAGAGAACTCCACTGTTGCAGCACTTGCAGCCGCTGCTCTTGCGGAAGGCTACATCATTTTCAAGGACGACCAGCCCGAAAAGGCTGAGCAGTACCTTGAGCACGCAAAGAATCTCTTTGAACTCGCAGACACATGGAGAAGCACCAAAGATGTTGGCGGAATGGGTTCAATGTACCCGACATCTTCATGGGTAGACGATTGTATGTACGCTGCTGATTGGCTTTATCTTGCAACAAACGATAAGAGCTACCTCGACAAGATCGAGAGCGACTACATTCCGAATTTCCCGACTGAGAACCAGTCGAGCGATAAGAAGTATACATGGGGATTCTGCTGGGACGACACAACTCAGGGTGCAGCGCTCCTCTATGCGCAGATAACCGGAGACCAGAGCTGGATTGACCATATTTCCCACCACCTCGATTATTGGATAGACGGTTACGGCGGAAAGAAGCTTGACTACACTCCCGACGGACTGGCTTATCTCACGAACTGGGGTTCGCTCCGCCACGCTTCAAATACAGCATGGCTGGCTTTCCTTTCAAGTGACACTATATTCAAGGACGATACTGCTCTTGCAACTAAGTACAGAGACTGGGCAAAGAGCCAGATGGACTACGCTTTCGGTGATAACGCTCTTGGAATGAGCTACGTCCTCGGAATGGGTGATACTCAGCCTACTGCTTTCCACCACAGAACGGCATCGGGTATCCACGATGACCATTGGAACGAGCTTGGTCACGAGTCGAGCAGTGAAGGCTGGCAGACCGAATACGCACATACTCTCTACGGTGCGCTTGTCGGTGGACCGGATTCTCAGGGTAAATACGAAAACGAAGTCGGAAAGTATGAGTTCTCCGAGGTCGCAATTGACTACAATGCAGGATTCACAGCGGCTCTCTGCTCGATGATAGGCGAGTATGGCGGCGAAAAGCTCGATAACTTCCCGCCTGTTGAGACTCCTAAGTGGGCAGAATGGGAAGTTGCGGCAGTTCTCAACGGCAGCGGCAACAGTTACACAGAGGTAAAGGCTTGGGCTATGAACCACACAGCTTGGCCTGCAAGAGTTGCTAAGAATATAAGCTATCGTTACTACTTTGACGTTTCTGAGGTTCTCGAAGCGGGACTTTCTGTTGATGACATTACCGTAAAGAGCAACTCTCAGCAGTATCAGGAGGGTCAGCAGGGTTATGCTACAGTTTCAGGTCCTATAAAGTATGAGGGCGACCCGAGCGGCAACACTTACTATGCTGAAATCAAGTTCGAGGACGGCAGAGCGATCCAGCCGACCGGTCAGAGCGAGCACCGAGATGAGGTTCAGTTCAGGATCTCGATTCCTGACGCAGTAGACGGCAAGCCTACAACAGGAGCTTGGGATCCCACGAACGACTGGTCTTACGAGACACTTACAGCTACACAGGATATCAAGTCCGATGACGCGATAAACGAAAAAATCACGATGTATGTAGACGATAAGCTGGTTTGGGGAGTTGAACCTGACGGAACAGAGCCTGATACAGATCCTACTACAACCACAACTCAGCCCACTACAGGCGATGATATTGTATGGGGCGACGCTAACTGCGACGGTAAGGTCGACATTTCAGACGCTGTTATGATCCTTCAGGCAATAGCGAACAATGACGTTTACGGTGTAAACGGTTCAAGCGAGACCAGAATCACAGAACAGGGCGTGATCAATGCTGACGTTTATGATAACGGAACAGGCATGACAACATTGGATGCATTGACGATTCAGCGTTATCTTGTTGAACTTATTGACAAACTTCCTGTAGCATCAAACTAATTCATACAATATTAATGAAAGGCGTTTCGACGCCTTTTATTATTTTTAGCTTTTTGTGGAAATGCACAAAAAACTTTTTTGCTGATTATGAGAATATACGAATTTTCGGAAAACTATTTACTTTTTTTCACCCATATTATATAATTATATCTGATGAGAAAGGTGCAGGTCCGAATCGGATTCTTCTCGTCATTTATTACAAAGTCTATAACCACGGCGCTTGCACTGGCGCTGTGTTATAAAATTCATTATATTCATTCTATCAGGGAGGGTATTTAACAATGCACAAGAAAATGGTAAAGGCAGTTGCTGGCAGCTTTGTTGCTGCTACCATGCTTGCTACAAGCGCAGCTGCAATGATCCCCATGGGCGCATTTGCTAAGGATTACTGCGTTGGTCAGACTAACTTTGACGACGGCGTCGGTCTTCCGTGGCATACTTGCGTTACTAATCCTGCACAGCAGTCATTTAACATCTCAGGCGGTACTTACAATGTAACTATCGTAAATCCCGGCGGTGAAAAGCGCGGCGGTGATTCAAGATGGGACTGTCAGTTCAGACACAGAAAGCTTCACATTGAGGCTGGACACACATATAAGATCCACTGGGAAGTAGAAGCTTCCAATGCCGGTGACCTTGCTACTCACATCGCTTCACTCGACGGTGAGACGGCTGTTGTATGGCACAACAACGCTTCTGACTTTAATCAGGGTTGGAACAATGTTTCTATCAAGAAGGGCAAGAACACATTTGATTCTACTTTCACAGCAACAGAATCTATTGAGGTTGCTGAGTGGGCATTCCATTACGGCGGAGCTGGTCCATTCCAGGATCATGACTGCTTCCCCGAGGGAACAACTCTTAAATTTGATAACATGTCACTCGAGTGCACAACTTGTGGTGATACATACAAGGGCGACAGCACACCTTGTCTTTGGGATCCCTCTGACGAAATGGGTGTTGTTACTCCCAGAAGTGACGTAAGAGTTAACCAGGTCGGTTATATCCCGAACATGGTTAAGCAGGCTTCTTACGCTACAGATACTCAGATCAGCCCTGTTAAGTTTGAAGTTCGCAAAAAGTCAAATGATGAAGTCGTATATTCCGGCACATCTACTGACAAGGGCTTCGATAAGGACGCTGGTGAGTACATTCAGCTTATCGACTTCACAGACGTTGTAGATGCAGGCGAGTACTACATCTGGGTCGATGACGAGACCAATACATACACAAACTCGAGGACAGGCGAGACATATCAGATGTACAAGAGCCATGACTTCAAGATCGGTACTGATATCTACAATGGTGTTCTTACTGATGCGCTTAACTACTACTATCAGAACCGTTCAGGTATGGACATTGAAGAGAAGTACATCACTTCCTGCAACGAGAAGGACACAAAGGCTGATCTTGCTCATAAGGGTGGTCACGCTCCTACAGATAATGCTTATGTTCAGTCTAAGTGGGTTCGTTCATATGGTCAGGAGTTCGATGGTGACAAGACATACCAGATCGACGGTGTCGGCGGTTGGTACGACGCAGGCGACCACGGTAAGTATGTTGTTAACGGCGGTATCTCCGTTTGGACTCTCCAGAATATGTTTGAAAGAGCAAAGGCTCAGGGCAGTGCCGATAAGTTCAACGATAATGGTGTAATGTCCATTCCTCAGAACTATAGCGTAGGCAACATCAAGTTTGACGGTACAGGTTCTCCTGATATCCTCGATGAGGCAAGAGTTGAACTTGAGTGGATGTTCAACATGATGGTTAAGTCTGACGATCCTTACTGGGGCAGCAAGTACGAGAACTTCGTATATCACAAGCTTCACGACCACAAGTGGACCGGTCTTGCTACACAGCCTTGGAACTATCAGGATGAGTGGGGTACAACTCGTATCGTAAAGCCCCCGTCATATGCAGCTACATTCAACATGATCGCTTGTGCAGCACAGGCTGCTCGTCTCTGGGAAAGCTATGATTCTGATTTCGCAGCTAAGTGCCTTGACAACGCTAAGAAGTCTTGGGAAGCTGTAATGAAGTATCAGAGCAACTGGGCAATTGACGAAGGAAACAGCGCGTCAGATCCTATGTTTGCTCCTCTTGATCAGGCTATCGGCGGCGGTGCTTACGGTGACTCATACGTTCAGGATGATGCTTACTGGGCAGCTTGTGAGCTCTTCGCTACAACAGGCGACAATACTTACTACGATTTCCTTTCCAAGTATAAGAATAACAACGATAAAACAGGCAATGATAAGGCATTCAGCCTTACAACAAACCTCGGCGGCGGTGAGAATAACGGTTCATTTGGCTCATTCAACTGGGGCTGTACAGCTGGTCTCGGTACAATTTCTCTCTACCTCAGCGACAAGACACCTGCTGCTGACAAGAGCACTATCGAGAAGGCTATCACATCAGCTGCTGATGAGTACATCGCTCAGATGAATGAGTCCGGTATGGGTATCCCTTATAAGGAGGCTACATTTACTGACGGCGTAAACATCGGTAAAGATGAAAACGGAAATCTCATCGAGATTACCGGTTATGAGTGGGGTTCAAACTCATTCGTTGTTAACAACGCTATCGTTATGGCTTACGCTTACGATATCAACGGTACTAACAATTACATCTCAGCTGTAACAGAGGCTATTGACTACATCTTCGGACGTAACGGAAACGGCTTCTCTTATGTTACTGGTTACGGTACATACCACGAGAACAATCCTCACCACAGATTCTGGTCACACGAGCTTGACAGCACATTCCCGTATGCTCCTTCAGGCGTAATGTCAGGTGGTCCTGGTTCAGGACTTCAGGATCCGTACGTTGGCGGTCTCGGCTATGTAAGAGGTACTGTTCCTGCTCAGAAGTGCTTCGTTGACTCTATCGAAGCTTGGTCTGTAAACGAGGTTACGATCAACTGGAATGCTCCTTTCGCTTGGGCTATCTCCTTCCTCGATGACGAGGCTGCAGAGGCTCCTAAGCCCGATGAGAATCCCCCAACAAAGCCCAGCACAGGCGATATCCTTTGGGGTGACTCTAACTGCGACGGCAAGGTTGACCTCTCTGACGCTGTAATGATTCTCCAGTCCATTTCCAACCCCGACAAGTACGGTGTGAATGGATCAAGTGACAGCCATATCACTGCACAGGGCGTTCTCAACGGAGACGTTTATGCAAATGGTACAGGTCTCACACCTCAGGACGCACTTTCTATCCAGAAGTACGTTGCTGAGCTCATCACAGAGCTTCCTGAGTCTTATCAGTAATTATAATTTGTGCAACAACGATGTAATAAGGCGACGCTTCGGCGTCGCTTTATTGTTACAGGTGAATTATGGGTAATATTTTAGATTATATTGATTGGCGCGGCGATATTCCTTTTTCTTGCGATTCTTTCAACGAGGTAGACGGACTGGTTCTGGCACAGCTTTGCTATGTGGCTTTTGATCAGATCGCCGTAGAGGCGGCTACCGACCATATAACTCTGCGAGATGCCTATAACAGGTTTAATGCCGAAAAAATTCCTGAAACGGAAAGAATGTCGACCTTTGAACAGGATATTCTGCTCTTTAAAAAGCTTGCCGAATCAACGCGCTTTGGTCAGACTATACTTGCGGACTATGTCAATATGACCGACACAGGCGAGGAATTGCAATTTTCCGCGGTAAGCTGCTACCTTGCTGACGGTTCGGTCTTTGTGGCATTTCGCGGAACTGACGGCACAGTTGTCGGCTGGAAAGAGGACTTTAATCTGAGTTACATGGCTCAGACTTCAGGACAGCTCAATGCGGTGAATTATCTTAATGAAAAGTTCTCGGGATACCCTGCGCCAATGAGGCTTGGAGGACATTCAAAGGGCGGAAATCTGGCAATTTACGCCGCGGCTTACTGCTCTGATGAGGTAAGGGGGAAGATAACCGAGGTATACGCGTATGATTCTCCGGGATTTCGACAGGAAATTGTTGAAAGTCCGCAGTATAAAGCGATCCTTCCGCGCTTGAACAGCTTTGTTCCCGAGGGTTCTATTGTCGGAATGCTTCTTGCAAGCGAAGGGGACTATAAGATCGTGCGAAGTTCCGCGACAGGAATTTCGCAGCATATCACCTACAGTTGGGAACTGAAACGTAATCACTTCCTCCTTGCAGATAAGCTTACACGTTCGGGAGATGTTATCAACAAGACGATTACCGGCTGGCTTGATGAATTCAGCGATGAGGACAGGCAAATTTTTGTAAATACTCTATTTGAGATACTTGAAGCTGCCGATAAACCAACGCTCAAGGAACTTAAAACACCAAGTTCCTATGCATCTATAATCAAGGCTATGCGCTCGCTTACGTCTGAGCAGCAGCGCGTCATGCGTGAGGCAAGGAAAAAAATCGCTGACAACGGTAAAAAGGCGCTGTTTCAAAATTCAGACAAATAAAAAAAGACTGCAAGGAAAATTCCTTGCAGTCTTAATTTTTTTAAAATCAAACGCCGTACTTAGCAGTAGCAACCGGAATTCCGGGGCCCATTGTTGAAGTAACTGTGCAGGACTTGAGATAAGTACCCTTTGCAGCAGCCGGCTTAGCCTTAACGATAGCTTCCATAAGAGTTGAGAAGTTCTCCTCAAGCTTTTCGGGACCGAAAGAAGCCTTGCCGATGGGGCAGTGAATGATATTTGTCTTGTCAAGACGGTACTCGATCTTACCAGCCTTAGCCTCTGTAACAGCCTTTGCAACATCGGGAGTTACAGTACCAGCCTTCGGGTTAGGCATAAGACCACGAGGTCCGAGAACCTTACCAAGACGACCAACAAGACCCATCATATCAGGTGAAGCAACAACAACGTCGAAGTCCATCCAGTTTTCCTTCTGGATCTTCTCAACGAGGTCCATACCGCCAACGAATTCAGCGCCGGCAGCCTGAGCAGCCTCATACTTGTCCTCCTTACAGAAAACAACGACTCTTACGTTCTTACCTGTACCGTTAGGGAGAACAACAGCGCCTCTAACCTGCTGGTCAGCGTGTCTTGAGTCAACGCCGAGACGAATGTGAGCTTCAACAGTTTCATCGAACTTTGCCTTTGCATTCTTGCAAACTAAGTCAAGAGCCTCTGCGGACTCATAGAACTTTGCATAATCGACAGCCTTTGCGCTGTCAACATATTTCTTACCGTGTTTCATTATATTTCCTCCTATTTAAGTGGTAATACCGAATGCCTATAGCGATCCGGTTAGCGGAATTTTCCTCCCACCAATAGAACTCGGAATAAGCTGTGCCGTTAGGGCACACCCTTTCGTCATTCAGTAAAGAACCTGCCAATGAGCAAGTTTTAATTAGTCAACAACAACAACGCCCATAGAACGAGCTGTTCCTGCGATCATGCTCATAGCAGCCTCGAGTGAACCTGCATTGAGGTCAGGCATCTTCTGCTCAGCAATCTTCTGAACCTGTTCCTTAGTGATGTTTGCAACCTTAGTCTTGTTGGGAACTCCTGAACCGCTGTTGATATTGCAAGCCTTCTTGATAAGAACTGCAGCGGGGGGAGTCTTTGTGATGAACGAGAATGAACGGTCAGCGTAAACTGTGATAACAACAGGGATGATCATACCGATGTCGTTCTTAGTTCTCTCGTTGAATTCCTTTGTGAATGCCATGATATTAACGCCGTGCTGACCGAGAGCCGGACCAACAGGCGGTGCAGGAGTAGCCTTTCCTGCTGCGATCTGAAGCTTAATGTAGCCAACTACTTTCTGTGCCATGTAATTCGCACCTCCATAAATGTGGTAAATGGCGAGGCAATGATAATTTTACCTCTCCCACGGAAGTCCATACTGCGGACTTCTTTTTGACCTTGTTTTGCCTTGAGAAGGCGTCAGCCCTCCACTGCAACGACCTGACTGATAGGCAGGGTAGTGGGGGTCTCTCGACCGAACATTGAGACCAGAAGGTCTACGCTGCGCTGTTCGAGGTCGATGTTCTGAACGACGCCGATGAAGCCGTCCATAGCTGTACCTGAGATCTGCACCTTATCGCCGACCTTGAAGTTGACCTCAACAGAGGAAACATCAATGCCAAAGAGCGACTTGACTTCCTTTTCAGAAAGGGGAGTAGGCTCAGATGCCGGTCCGACAAATCCTGTACAGCCTCTGGTATTTCTTACGACATACCATGAGTCGTCAGTAACTATCATTTTGACGAGAACATAACCGGGATAGGTCTTGCGCTCTATCTCTTTGGTTTTTCCGTCGGTGATCTCAGTCACCATTTCGGTAGGAACTCTGACCTCTTGGATAAGATCATGAAGCTTACGGTTTTCAACAACCTTTTCGATATTCTGGGCTACCTTGTTTTCATAGCCTGAATAAGTGTGGATAACATACCACTTTGCTGCTTCTGACATAGCGATCCTCCTAAGATACCTTTATCGGTAGATTAAGCCAATAAGTGCACCAAAGCCTGCGTCAAGCAGACCAATTAGAACAGCGGACATGATGATAACTCCGATAACAACGGAGGTATTTGTCGTAACTGTCTTTTTGGAAGGCCATACTACCTTTTTGAATTCTACCTTTAAATCCTTGAACCATTTAGCAACCTTACCGGGCTGCTTTTTTTTCTCGGATTTTTTCTTTTCGGAAGTTGTTTCTTTATCCTTAGCCATAAAACGTCCTCCGATTACTTTGTTTCCTTGTGAAGAGTATGCTTGCGGCAGAACTTGCAATGCTTCATCATTTCGATTCTGTCGGGGTCATTCTTCTTGTTCTTCTTGGAAACATAGTTGCGCTGCTTGCATTCTGTACAAGCTAAAGTAACCTTTACTCTCATATCGGCACCTCCTGAAATAGTACTTCCTCAGTTTAGTGAGGATAGGTTGTTTGCCTCCCTCGGAAAGGGCAAAAAAATAAACCCCCAACGAGGTATATATATTATAACACACGAAAAGCACCTTGTCAAGCCCTTTTTCGCATTTTTACATCGATTGCGGATACATTTCCGGTGAAGCAGTTTCTGAAAACAGCGCTTGGCATATTCGCCGTCAAAAATACGGCAACGAATATGCCTGGCGCCTGATTGATTACTGCTCATATTTCGGCTTTAATTGAAGTTTGTGGAGATTGCAGCGGTGCAGACGGTCGATTTTTTCGCGGAGTTCGGGCTTGTCCGAGAGATCGGTCTCGTGACGGATATAGCTGTCGAGTTCAGCGTAGGTAAATCCGAGGTTTTCCTCGTCCGTGTAACCGCTCAGACCATCGATCGGAACTTTATGTACGAGTTCGTTCGGCAGACCGAGAGCTTCGCCGATTTGTCTTACCTCTGTAACGGTGAGGTCGGAAAGGGGAGAAAAGTCTCCTGCCGCATCGCCGTACTTGGTGGAATAGCCGACCCAGTCCTCTGAGAGGTTGCAGGTGTTTACAACACGTCCGTTCACGCTTGCGGCTACTGCATAGAGAGTGGTCATTCTGACGCGCGCGGGAGTGTTTACCTGCGCCTGACGTGAAGGTTCAAGGTGCTTGCTGAGTTCAGCCATAAATGTGCTGACGGTTTCGCCTATATTAATAGTATAGCTCTTTATGCCGAGTGTATCAACGAGCAGTCTGCTGTAAGCGATGTCGGACTGTTCATTCTGAGGCATCAGAACTCCGATAACGCGTTCTTTGCCGAGAGCCTTAACGCAGACAGCCGCCGCAACAGAGCTGTCCTTGCCGCCAGAGATACCGATAACGGCTTTTGTCTCGGGAGCAGCATTTTCAGCAAAGTAGTTTTTTACCCAATCAACGAGTCGGTCAAGGGTTTCCTGTGCATTAAAAGTATACATAATGATTCCTCCTGTAAAGGAAATTAGCGGAAATATATCAATTAGGGAGTGTTGACACTAAGATAATATGCAGATTTTCGAGCATAAATTTTACGTAGACAAGGCAAAAAGTCGCAGGCAGGCTGTCGCCTGTCAAGACTTTTTAACGCAGGATGCGTGAAATTTTGCCGAAAAGATGCGTTGTTAGGCTTAGTGTCAACACGACCTAGTCCATTGCCTTCTTGATAGCGTCAAGAAGCTCATCATATGTCTCAAAAGCGGGGAACTGGGGATATTCAGCCTTGATAGCGTCTGTGCTCCTGAAGAGGAAGCCAGCCTTGCTTGCTTTTATCATGCCGAGGTCGTTGAAACTGTCGCCGCTTGCGATAGTGTCATATCCGATAGACTGGAGAGCCTTTACCGTTGTGAGCTTGGACTGCTCGCAGCGCATTTTGAATCCTGTGATCTCGCCGTTATCGGCAACTTCAAGAGAATTGCAGAAGATAGTGGGCATTCCGAGTTTCTTCATGAGCGGAGCTGCAAATTGAGTGAATGTATCGCTTATGATGATGACCTGACAGAGCGAACGGAGTTCGTCAAGAAATTCCTTTGCGCCGGGCATGGGGTCGATTTTTTCAATAGTCTCCTGGATTTCCTTGAGTCCGAGACCATGCTGTCTGAGAATATCAAGACGCCAGTTCATGAGCTTGTCATAATCAGGCTCGTCGCGTGTAGTTCTTTTGAGCTCGGGAATTCCGCTTGCTTCTGCAAAAGCGATCCAGATCTCGGGAACGAGAACACCTTCAAGGTCAAGACAGGTAATATACATAGTTTTTTCCTCCGTTCAAGCCGCCGAAAGAGAGGGCAGGCTGTGAAAATTTTATGATTTTACATCACAACCATATTATAGCACTTTTTTTTACATAGTGCAACCGCTAAGGGGAATTTTCTTGTATAAGGAACTGTTCAAATAGAAAATACACACGTTTTTTCGTTGAATCTTGCTGTTTACTCCGTTAGACTGTATTTTTGCAACGAAAAAGGGACTCCGATACGGAGTCCCTTTGGGGTTATTTCCTTCTGCCGCAGTTTTTGTCGAAAACAGGGTTGCAGGCGTAAAAATTCTTTGAGTTGAGGTTATCCTGCGTGATTCGCAGAGCTTCGCCAAACCGTTGGAAATGTACGATCTCGCGCTGTCTCAGGAAGCGGATAGGATCGCGGACATCAGGGTCATCGGCAAGTCGGAGAATGTTGTCGTAGGTCGTTCGTGCCTTCTGCTCGGCAGCCATGTTCTCCGTGAGGTCTGTGATTATATCGCCCTTTGACTGGAAATAGGCTGCCGTAAAGGGCGCTCCCGAAGCTGCGACCGGATAGATTCCCGTAGTATGGTCAACAAAATAGGTGTCGAATCCGCTTGCTTTTATCTCCTCGATGCTAAGGCCTTTCGTGAGCTGATAAAGAATAGCCGAGATCATCTCAACGTGTGCGAGTTCCTCTGTACATTATTGATAGCTATTAAAACTTCAAAAGCACATCGATGTTAAATTGAGTGTGATCCAAATTAGGACGAAAAGATGTGTGACAAGTGTATATAATTTCGCTAATAACGATTCTCAATAACTCGTTTTTAAATGCTATCGGAACGTTTTTGTCAGTGAGTGCGGTGACAGCATCGGTAAGCTGAACGATTTTCGCTTTATAATCAATAGGAAGCATGAGCGACTTTTTGGCTTCTTCTATGGCAGATAGCGTCTGCGCTCTTTTTTTGGCTAAAGCCTTGTTTCTTTCAACAAATACATTTTTGGAATATGTTCCGTCTTCAAGAAACTCATATAACCGTTCCTGTTGCTTTTCAATATTTTTAAGAGACTTTTTCAGCTTTTCAACAGTTGATTGCTGAATGCTTGGTTTAGGAGTATATCCTGATTCCGAAAGGAAACGAAATTCTTCAATGTAAGAGCACATTGATTCGATCACAGACCGCTCATATTCAGAATATAGTACAGACTTATTTCCACATCTCGCTTGATTCTGACATACTACACGAGGAGCAGATTTAGCGTCTTTTTTGAGGACCATTGCTCCGCCGCATTCACACCGCGAAATACCTGCGAATGGATTTACAATTTCATGTGATGCTTTAACTTTCGGCATCGTGCCCCACCGCTCCTGTGCGGCGTTGAACAGGCTTTCTGATATGATGCCCTTGTGTTTACCTTCTGTCAGAATCCAATCGTCTTTGAGTGATTTAGGGCGCGATTTGATTATTGTTCCGTTTTCGTACTTCTTTACTGTTTTTCTCCAGTTCCACCGTATTTTTCCGATGTAAACAGGATTCCGAAGAATGTCACGGATGCTCGAGTTTACCCAGTAATCTTTTTTTCGTGGCTTGATTCCAAGATCGTTTAGGCGATTAGCTATATTGACAGTGCCAAGCTTCTCATTGACGAATAATTCATAAATCAGCCTTACTGTATCTGATTCTTCATTTTCCTGCAATGTATAACTCTTGCCGACTTTGACCTTATCGTAACCATACGGAGGGAGAGAACCGATAAAATTTCCCTCAGATACCGAGGCAATCCTGCCTCTCATCATAATTTCTTTGACATACTCAAGATAGTCATTGCCTCTTGTAAGTTCCATTTCAAAAAACTTTCGGTCAAACTTTTCTGATAAGTCGTAAGTCTTTGTAGGAGTAATGATAAGCGTGTCCGTGTATCTGAATGCGCGAATAATAGTTCCACAGTCGCTCAGATCTCCGCGGCTCAGTCGCTGGGGCTCTATGACAAGAACGCCTGTTATATCTTCATTTTGAATTTTAGTCAGCAGTTTGTTGACCTCTGGTCTGTCCTGAATCGTTTCGCCTGATACTACTTCACGGAAGATATTTGATTCCGGTACAGTTATACTATTCTTTTCAGCATACTCACGCAGTATTCTTTCATGACGTTCTAATACTGCTTCTACGGTTTCGCATTCCCCGTCGGCTCTTGATTTACGCAGATATATGCAATATGACATTGTGTCACCTCTTATTGTTGGGTTTTCTCGATTATGTCGTCAGTATTTTGCTTGCATGATTTGGGCTTTATTATTTTATTAATCATTCCGTCAATATGTTCATGTAAATCAGGTTTTATGGTTGCTCCCATTGGAGCGAGGATAACATCAATTCCCTCTCTTCGAGCTTGCTTTGCGGCAGGAACAAAGTCGCTGTCACCTGAAATAAGTATTATTTGCTGAACCTGTTTTTTTAAAGCCATTGAGATTATATCAACACCTATTCTCATATCAACGCCTTTTTGCTCAACTTTAAATTGGAAATCTTCTTCTTTTAAATCTGCAACATCTATCTCACCTCGCATTAGACTTCTTGTAGCCTTTTGACTTAAGGCGTATTGTGCGGTGCTTTCTGAAAGCTGTCCTAATCTCACAGCAAACTTTCTCTTGCATTTCAATTCTTCAAAAAAATCTGTCGCCCATTTATAATCGGCTGTTTTACCTAAATCAACAGTTTTGTTTAATAGTGGATGAAAAACTTTCTTGTTAATTGGCGGGCAATCGTAATAAAATATTCGGTAAAGCTTTCTGCGTTCGGTTCTGTCATGCAGAAGGCTCATACAGTAATCACTCAGTTCATTGGCTCTGTCGGCAGGATCTTTCTCACCCCAGTGATAGTAGGCTCTCTTTCTGTAAAATCCGCCGTCCACCAATATTGCAGTTGTCACTTCAAATTTGTTGTGCTCTCTCATTTTTTTCACTTCCTTAAAAAACTAAAAGCCCTCGGGGTCGTCACTTCCCTTATGGTGGGAGGATTACTGCCGAAGGCTTACTATCAAATATATGTGATTCAATCACAACTACATTATATGCTATCTTCGGCAAAAAGTCAACTTTAATTAAAAATGTTAAACACAAAACTGTAGGGTTGCACAAAAATGTGCATTGATTTCTATGTATCATTACAATATTTCAACTCACACGCATCAATTAAGAACTGAAAAAGCCCCAGAGGTCATCGCGTCCCGTATGTCGGGCGGATTACTGTCGGGGCTTTAATGTACGGAAAATGTCAACAGATTATTCGCGCAGTGGTGCACCCACATTATCGCGGAACGAACCCATTGCGATTTTGATAATATCCACTATCCAACCTATGCCGCAAAAACCAAACGTGAAAAGATATAAAATTCCCATGCCGATTCTGCCGACGTAGAAATAATGGATTCCGATCCACCCCAAAAACACACAAAGTAATAATGCGGTTTTTTTAGATTTGTCAGATGTCGATGTAACGTAGTTTGCCATAATTTTGTCCTCCTGTGATGTAATTAATTAATGATGTAATTTAATGATTAAATTTTATCATAAACAGGGGATAATTTCAATTCGCAGAACCGACATAATTCTACAAAATATTTGTGTATAATTCACTAAAAGTGTTGCTCCTGAAAATGAATTTAGCGAATTTTGTCGAATTCAATACTCTAACTTATTAGTTCATTCCATTCTAATGGACTAAGTAAATATTGTACCATTATTGATTCTACTATATCAAGGTAGTTTGTCGTTGTTATGCCATATCTTTTTTGCTGCGTGTAAGAAAGAAGGGCAATATTTCGAAACGGTATTCCTTTTATGAACTGATCTATTTCATATGACAAACTTGATATACGATTTTTTATAACCATGTCACTTACACCATAGCGCGATGACAAAACGGAAAGTATATTTTTCCCAGCGTACTTATGCTTACACATATCGTTTGATTGAATAAAATCTGAATAAACATTACAGAAAAACGGTATGAAATCAATATATGGTACAAGCAATTCCGCAGCACCCTCATTGGCAACCCATTCTTTGTAAGGATCTTGAAATGGCATAGTTTTTTCGTAGCATTTGAAAATTTGTCCAGAATTCCCATGCTCAAATGTGATATGCATAAGCTCGTGCATTCCATGAAAATTTTGCTCAGTTGAAGCAATATTTGAATTAACAAGAATGCAATTTATATCATTATTATCTTTAGCAAGAACAGCCATTCCTCTTAAACCTTTTGTTTTAAAAGGAATGGCACTTATAGATAAATAACGGTTTTTACTGCAAATATCAAAAATGTTTAAAGGATATGTAGCCCCCTTTGTAATTAAATATCTTCTGACTTCATTAACACCGCTATAAAGTTGTGCTTTATTCATCAATAGTCCCCTTTTTTTGTCTTTTCATCGCTTTAATTGTCTCTATGGCAAGTTTGATATCTTCTGGGTCTATTCCTTCGTCTTGTGCGTTTTTTGCGAGACTTAGATATACATCCTCTAATTTGTCGCTAGAACGTATTGTGGGAGTACTACTTTTTCCAAGCAAGTAGTCTACTGTTACACCAAAATATTCAGCGATCTTTATAAGCATAGATGTATCTGGAACGCGTTTATTGGTTTCCCACATCGCAATGGTTCCTGACGAAATATTAAATTCTTCTGCGAATTGCACTTGGGTCAAACCTTTGCTCTTACGCAGTTTTTTTAAGTTATCTGCAAACATATCGGCATCTCCTTTACGTTAAGAATATCACATTTTGTTAGCAATGTCAATGAATAATCTCACAAATTGTGCAATATAACGAAATGTTAGAAAAAGGATTGACTTCTAACGGATTGTGAGTTATAATTCTAACATAACGTTAGTAAAGGAGGGCGAAGTAGTGATCGCAATATGTGAGTATCGCATAAGGCTTAATCTAACGCAAGCTCAACTTGCGAAGATTGTGGGTGTAACACCTAATGCTATTACGCAATATGAAAGCGGCGCAAGAAATCCGAACATTATAATGCTGAAGAAACTTGCAAAAGCGTTGAACACAACAACCGACTCGCTTTTAGAACCAATTAACATCAAGGAGGAAAAGTAAATGAACGAATTCAAGATTACAAACATCAACGGCGTAGAGACCGTTGACAGCAGACAGGTGGCTGAGGCAGTAGGGAAAGAGCACAAGGAACTGCTCAAAAATATTCGCAAATATTGCGAGTATTTAGGAGAGAGCAAAATTTCCCTCACCGATTTCTTTATCGAATCTACCTACATAACCGAGCAGAACAAGAGCCTTCCATGCTTCCTCTGCACACGCAAAGGCTGCGAGATGATAGCAAACAAAATCACAGGGCAGAAGGGTGTCGTATTCACAGCGATGTATGTAAACGCATTCCACGACATGGAAGAAAAGGTAAGACAGACTCCGAGAATTTACGGCAAGAAGTCAACGTCAGCAGGTGAGGTCGCTTCGCTGATTAAAACGTTGCGAAGCGTGATGAAAGACCAGAAGTCTGACCCCGAGAAAATTGCAGAAATGGCAAAGATGATATGTGACCAGTTTGATGTAAATCTTCCCGATAAGTTTGTGGAAAAGCGTGCATTCGACGGTCAGTTGTTCCTGATAGGGTTTACGAAATAGTTAATGAGCCTGAGAAAAATAAAGTTTACCCATTAATTATGGGTATGTGAGTTGAAATAAAATAAATAGCGAAAGAATAGGACAAAATTCGGCACGAATATACATAATGTGGGGGTGAGATTATGGAGTTACCAGAAGAGTATAAAAACGGACGGACAGAGGTATACAGAACTGAACGTGCAATTGTGACATTGCACTTTCCGGTTCTTACTCCTGAGGAACGCAAGAAGAGAGAAAAGGCACTTGAGAAAGCGCTTTCAGATTTCTATCATGGCTGCGTTGACCATGGAATCGACTGGGACGAGCTTGTAGAAAGATCAAGAGCTAAGCGGCAGGAAATCCTTAGCCGCCTTGAGAAGAGTAAAAACGAGGAGGAATGAACAATGAACACATTAACAGTAATCGCCATTGTAACAGCCGCCGCGCTGATAGCCTACGCGGCGCAGGAGACGTGTGAGCTGGTACATAAGTACAACGTATGGGCGACCGAGAAAAGCCGCTCAGAACACCGTGCAAAGGCGTATAAAGAGGTCAGAGAGCGCAGAGCAATCGAAAAGAACCGCGAGGAAATATGCAGAGTGTGGGGGCAGATATGAAACCGACACTCTATGAAATGGCTGCGGCTGTGGCTATCAAGATACAGCAGATAGACCGCAGGGTCGAGCTCACGCCGGAGCAGGTTCTCCGCAAGGGTACGCCTGACCTTGTGAGGTTCATGTATGGGAAGATTTGCAAATGCGCAGAGAGGGGGTGATCCCATGAGATACTGCAAATCATGTCAGAAGCTGATAATTGGCGAATGCCGCAGAGGCATAGGTTTTGCCTACCATGTTCCTTGCTACATAAAGATTTTCGGCAAGGACTGGTTCACATGAGACAAAAAAATAGCTGTACAAGCGTACAGCACAACAAACAAACAATATAAACCCACTGCTATTATAGCAGAACTGAAAGGAAAAGTCAAATGAATATAGAGAAATATTTTGACAGGACAAAAATCAAGGGCGAGTATCAGCAGGCTGTTGCCGCTGAAACAGCAAAGGCGCTCACGCTGTTCTGTGAACAGGAAGCCGAATTTGAGCAGGCGATAGAGCAGTCAGGCAAGAGCTTTCAGGAGTGCCTTGACAGTGCAGTTCAAGGGATAAAGGCAAGCTGCTCAGACTTTGAAGTGTTCAGCAGAGCCGTGAAGTTTTACTTCTCCACAGCAGAGGTCCACTTCAATATGAAAATAGACCTCATCGGCAGCACCGGTCAGGAAGATTCGCCGATCACTATGGTTAAAAACAGCCTCGATCTGTCACTCGACAGCCTTCTCGATTTCTGAGGTGCGGTATGAAAAAGGAGAGAAAAGAAGCGCTGCTGAGGAGTTTCCCGCCTGTCCCTTATGATATAGCGGAGCAGATGTGTGCCGGAAAGAATGCGGCTAACTATATCGTGTTTCTCACTCGTGGAGACGAGCTGTATGTGAGAGGCTATCACAAATATTCAAAGGGTCACGGTATAGTAGAGCGTCAGCGTTATGTATTCGCCAAGGACGGATTTGTACGATACGGCACCGATTTCAGGGGCAAGTGGAGCGTGCGCTCGGAGTTTCGCGAACCTGTGTTTTGCAGCACTGCATATGGATATTCTTTCGACAATTCATACACAGCGCTGAATCTTCAGGCAATAAAACGATCATGTATGAAGTATTCGATGATAGATAATAAAGGCTCTCATCGTTTGATTATCGAATATCTCAGATTGTACTGCAAGCATCCGAATATCGAGTATCTGCTGAAATCAGGATACTATCCGATCGAAGAGAGAGTATCAGGATATTGGGGTGGGCGGACAAGCTTGTATGCATCGCAGAAAATCAATTGGAAAAGCAATAACCTGCTGAAAATGCTGAACCTGAACCGCACGGAATTTGCGGTATTGAAAGGCAGTGAGGGGTATTACGAAAGATATATCTTTTGGCGCGAAAAGTTCCCGAAGATGAAGCCGGAAGATATCTTGCACGTTTCAAAAGTGTTCGGTTATGAAACCGGGACGCTACAGCGATTATGTGAATCTACAGGGATAAAACCTCCGAGGCTCGCACGGTATCTCAGCGAAAGTGAAATAGGTACAAGGGATTACAGTGACTATATATCCCAGTGCAGGGAACTCGGGTATGATATGCATGATACAGCAATATCAATGCCGCATGACTTTCAGGCGATACATGAACGTTTGTCCGAACTGATAAAAATAAAGGTCAGTGATGAAGCAAGAGCTGCATTCAAAGAGAATTATCCTTTGCGAAAGAAACTCGAGTACCGTTTCGGTAGTCTGTTTATCCGACAGCCCGAAAGCATGAATGAGATCGTAGAGGAAGGTTCACTTCTGCACCATTGTGTGGGAGGATATGCTGAACGCCATGCACATGGGAAACTCCACATACTTTTCATCAGGGCAGCGGACAAGCCAGACGTTCCGTATTACACAATGGAGCTGAGCGTTTCAGGCGATATCGTTCAGGTCAGAGGGCTGAGAAACCGTGACATGACTCGCAAAGTCAAAGATTTTGTGGAGCAGTATAAAAAGTACATTGCAGAAATTTTCATTAAAAAGGAGAAGATATCGGCATGAATGAAAAACCTACACGCTGTATAGATCCGGTTATCAAGTATTGTCAAGGTTGTCGTTACGGTTGGATTAAGTATCCTGACTGGGTTGAAACTAGCGAAGATCTGTATGACTGCACATTTGAAAGCGGATGCTGTTATGGATTTGAAAACGATGAACCCACCGAGGAGGAACTCAGGGAGTTCAACGAATGGTGGGAAAACGCACATAAAAAGGAGAACAAGCATGAATGAATTATCAGTTGAATACGCAAAAGCGGTAGACCTTGACCGCAGAATCAAGGTGTCGGCACAGCTTGCACAGCAGAGTCTTTACGATATGTGCATGGGCTTCAAGGAAATGAGGGACAGCAAGCTTTACAAGGAGCTGGGGTATTCAGAATTTAATGACTACTGTAGAACTGAAATTGGTTTTGGCGACAGGCAAGTTTACAGATTGATAAGTACAGTTGAAAATCTTTCAGAGGATTTCGTGACATCGATGTCACGAATTGGTACAACAAAACTGTTTCTTCTCTCAACTCTTCCCGAAGAAGAACGCACACAAGTTACTGAAACCACCGACCTCGAAACCACTTCCGTCAGAGAACTGAAGGAGAAGATAGACTCTCTCAAAAAGACTAACGACAGGCTTATGAGCAAGGTCGATGAAGCTGAGAAGAATGCCGAGAAGTCAAGAAAAAGTGAAGAAGCCGCCTGCGGTAAACTGAGTATTCTTCAGACTGATACTGAATTTCAGAAGCAGAAAATTGCACAGCTTGAATCAGAGATCAGCAGGAAGGAAGAAAACATTACCGCGCTTGAGGAGCAGGTCGAACAGCTTGAAAACCGTCCTATCGATGTAGCGGTCGAGAGCAATTCCCACGAAGTAGAAAATCTCATGGACGCGATGAAGCGTGTAGACCTTGACTGGTCGCTGAAATACAGCGAACTTCAGGAGGAGACCATGAAAGAGACTATCAGGAACAATCAGGAGCACACTGCCGAGATCGAAAGGCTCAAAGCCGAGTATGAGGAAAAGCTTGCCAATGTCGAGCCTGTTTCTGACAGCAAGGCGGTTTTCAAGGCGTATCTTTCCAATGCTGTGGACGCAGTCAAGCGCCTTGCGGCATTTGTGCAGGAGCACCCTGATGAATTTTTCAGAAATAAGACAAGAGAGTTCTTTGAAAACATCAATAAAAGCATGGAGGTATAAAAATGGAGAGATTATTTGACATTTCGTCAAACTTTGCCGAACTTTTCGACAGGTTTGACGAGATACAGGAAATGGAGTTCGATAAGGACGAAAGCGGTCAGTACGTTGACGGCGAGGGCAATGTTGTCAATCCTGACACTTACCGCGCCGATATGCTTCAGGCATGGTTCGATACGCTTGAAGGCATCGAGGAGGAGTTTAATTTCAAAGCTGAGAACACAGCGCAGTACATAAAGTCTCTCAAAGCTGAGGAAGCTGCTATCAAAACCGAGGAGGACAAGCTCAAAAAGCGCCGCCAGCAGTACGGCAGAAAAATTGAATGCATGACTGCATATCTCAGAAATTGCATGGAGCAAATGGGCGTGAAAAAAATCGAAATGCCGAGGGCACGCATTACGATCCGCAGCAATGCTCCGTCTCTTAAAATCGCCGATGAAGTTGCATTTATAAATATGCTTCAGGACAGAGGCAGGGACGATCTGCTCAAATATGAGCTTCCTGAAATACGGAAGTCTGAAATAAAAAAACTCATCAAAGCAGGCGAAGATTTTCCGGGAGCGGTTCTGGAAAGTTCAAAGTCGCTCATTATAGGATAGGAGGCAGATATTATGGGATTACCCGTGCTTATTTTAGGATACTCGGGAAGTGGAAAGTCCGCTTCGATGCGCAACTTTGGCGCTGAGGAAGTTTCACTTGTGAACGTAAACGGAAAGCCGCTGCCGTTCAGAACAAAGTTTAAGAACGTTCTGAATTCGGATAATTATCAGCAGATATCCGAGTTTATCAAGTCGCAGAATACCAAGGTCATAGTCATTGATGATACACAGTATCTTATGGCTAACGAATTTATGAGACGTGCAAAGGAAACGGGATATCAGAAGTTCACGGATATAGGAAAGAACTTCTGGGAGCTTGTCAAGCTGACCGAAACTCTGCCGCCCGATGTTGTGATATACTTCATGAACCACCTTGAAACGGGAGAGGACGGCAGAGAGAAATCAAAGACGATTGGCAAGCTTCTGGACGAAAAAATAACTGTAGAGGGGCTGTTCACTACGGTGCTCAAGACAGTCGTTGACGATGGCAAATATATGTTTGCGACCCAGACGGACGGGAACGACACCTGCAAGTCGCCTATGGGACTGTTCCCGTCAAAGTACATAGAGAACGACCTGAAATATGTTGATGATGCGATACGTGCGTATTATGGGATAGTGCCGTGCGAGGAGTGTACGGACTGCGGCAATCCTATCCTTGCGGTCAACGGCAGGACTCCTCAGCAGATCGCAGAGGGCACTCTCAAGAATTATGGCAGAAAGCTTTGCTGGAAGTGCATGGCAAAGGAAATAAACAAGCGCAAGGAGGCTAAGAGCAATGCCGCTTCGTGATTATCAGGAGGAGCTTGTGAGCCGTGTCCACAGTGCATGGCTGCACGGTAAGCGCGCTCCGTGCATAGTTCTCCCATGCGGTGGCGGTAAAAGCTGTATCGTTGCTGAAATGGCGCGCAGAGCTACAGCCAACAAGAAAAGCGTTCTCTTCCTCGTGCACCGTAAGGAGCTTTGCGAGCAGATAGAAAACACGTTCCGAAGGTGGGGAGTTGATATGCTGCGCTGCCGGGTCATGATGGTGCAGACAGCGGCGCGGAGACTGAGTAAGATACCACCGCCGTCGCTCATCATCACAGATGAAAATCACCACAGTACAGCCAACACATACAAGAAGGTGTATGAAGCGTTCCCAAACGCTCACAGGGTGGGAGTTACCGCAACTCCCATTCGGCTGGACGGTTCAGGGCTGGCAGATGTGAATGACGAATTGATCGTGGGTGTTTCGGCAAAATGGCTAATAGAACATAACTGCCTTTCACCGTATGAATACTACGCACCGAGCCTTGTTGACCTCACTGGGATAAAGATAAAAAAAGGCGATTATGACGTGAGTTCGGTCGAAAATCTCATGCTTAGAAAAGTCGTTTTCGGAGACGTGATAAAGTATTACAGGGAACTTGCGAACGGCAGGCAAGCGGTGTGCTACTGTGCGTCTGTACGCCATTCAATGGAAACAGCAATGCAGTTCAATCTTGCAGGGATCGAGGCGGCACACATAGACGGCAGCACTCCCAAGTCAGAGCGCGAACGTATTATAAACGATTTCCGCAGAGGCGCACTTGATATACTCTGCAACGTTGACCTCATATCCGAAGGCTTTGACGTTCCCGATTGTGAGTGCGCAATTCTGCTCCGTCCTACGCAATCGCTGACGTTGTACATTCAGCAGTCTATGAGGTGCATGAGATACCGCAAGGGCAAACGCGCGGTAATAATTGACCATGTGGGAAACTATGCACGATTCGGAATGCCCGACGCAGACCGCAGATGGTCGCTTGAAGGAAAGAAAAAGAGCAAAAAATATGAGGCTGCCGATCCTGTGAATGTAAGGCAGTGCCCTGTATGCTTTTCAGTATTCCCGCCCAAGGACAGCGAGGGGAACAAGGTTCGGGTGTGCCCCGAGTGCGGATACGAATTTCCTGCAAAAGAGCGTTCCGAGATCGAACAGGAGCAGGCAGAGCTGACTAAAATCGAGGGATTCGTCCTTGATTTCAAAACGCCTGAGGAATGTCAGACATACGGAGAACTTCTTGACTACGCAGCGAGTCATGGGTATAAAAAAGGCTGGGCATGGTATCAGGCTAAGAAAAGGGGGCTGATAGCTTGACGGAAGAACACAGGATACAGAACGAGATACGGCTTGCGCTGTCGGATTCATGCGTTATTTTTCGTGTAAATGTCGGAAAGGTCAGAACCCCTGACGGGCGGTACTTTGATGCAGGTGTTCCCCAAGGATTTTCCGATCTGTTCGGATTCAGAAAATCAGACGGCACGGCAGTATTCATTGAAGTAAAAACGCCGAAAGGCAGACCAACAGACCAACAAAAACTATTCCTCGCCGCTATGCAGAAATACGGTGCAATTGCAGGTATATGCAGAAGCGCAGAGGAGGCACTCAAATTGATCGGAGGTAAATAATATGGGATTTTCAACAAACTACGAAGATGTGAACGACGATTTTGGTATTATTCCGGAGGGCGACTATGAAGTAGTCATCAGGAATATCGAAGAACGTACCACTATGAGCGGAGCGACAGGGCTGAACCTTTCGCTCATCATCAGAAATGATGTTGACCAGAAGTTCAAGGACCGTTATCTTTTCCATACGCTGTGGAAACGGAAAGAGCCGACACAGGCAGATATGCAGGTTCAGGGCTACAGCTTCAAGCAGATCATGAGGCTTGCAAAATCGGCAAAGCTCCCGAACGGCAAGGCGTATGAAACTGTCAGGGATATGTGCATGGATCTTATGCACCGCCCGCTGAAAGTTACGGTCGAGCACAGAGAGTGGAACGGCAAGCAGCAGGAAAACATAAAGTACATAAACGAAAGCAGATTCCCCGAATGCAAACACGTTTTCAAGGAAAAGAAAACCACAGCACATCAGGAAACGCCTGCCGCTGTTCAGCCGACTGTTTCAGTTAGTGATCTGGGCGATTTCGAGGAGATACTCACAGACGCAGAAGTCCCGTTTTAAGGAGGCAGAATGTACGAATTTATACCTAATGAGCTGAAGAAGCTCAGAAACTGGGTATGCTGGAAAGCCGAGCCGGACCCGAGGTCGCACAGCGGGATCAGCAAGAAACCTATAAACCCGAAAACCGGAGGACAGGCTATGTCCAACAACCCCGATACATGGAGTGATTTTGAAACGGCAGCAGAGGTCTCTTCTGATTTCGCAGGAATAGGATTTATGTTCAGCAACTCAGGTTATTTCGGTGTTGACCTCGATGATATCGACGTAAAAGGCAGCCTTGCGTCTGAATTCGTAAACGCACTGCAAAGCTACACCGAATTGTCACAGTCGGGAAACGGTATCCATATCATTTGCAAGGGAAAGCTCCCCGAGGGCGGCAGGCGCAGGGGCAACATCGAGATGTATGACAGCGGACGATTTTTTGTAATGACAGGAAATTACTGCTCGGAATTCATTGATATTTCAGATTGCACTGAAAAAATAAAACCTCTGCACGAGAAGTATCTCGGCACTCCAAAACAAGCGGCAGGAAAGGCACTGCCTGCCGCTGCGGATGTGCAGTCTGTGATCAGCAGGGCAATATCATCTGCAAATGGTGACAAGTTCAGCCGGCTCTACGGTGGCGACTGGTCTGACTATGCATCACAATCGGAAGCTGACATGGCGTTTTGCAATATGCTTGCATTCTGGTGCGCGGGAGACGCTGAAAAAATGGACAGCATTTACCGCAGTTCGGGTCTTATGCGCGAAAAATGGGATCGCAGGCAGTCAGGCAGTACATACGGCAAGCTTACAATTTCAAAGGCTGTAAGTCAATGTGACACGTTCTATGGGCAGAAAGAAAGCTATGAAGGGATAAGCATAAAGGGCAGAGATCTGCCTGAGCCGTCATCGACTGTAAAAAAGCACTATTCTCTTGACGATACGGGAAATGCCCAGCGGCTTACAGACGCTTTTGGCGATATACTCAAATGGTCATATATAGACAAGAACTGGCTTTATTATAAGGACGGCAAGTGGAACTATGACAATATCGGCTATCACAGAACTGTCGCGGACAGTGCGGTCGAGCTTATTGAAAAAGAACGGTCTTATTATTCCGATGACGGCGACAAGGAAAAAGCTTTCGAGAAACATATCAAGCGCTCGCGGAGCTTTACAGGCAAAACCAATATGCTGAGAGAGGCGGAGCATTATTCTCCGCTCCTCCCATCGATGATGGATAAGAAAAAGAACTATCTGAACTGCCGAAACGGTATCTTTGACCTGAAAACAGGTCAGCTCATGCCGCACAGGAAAGAAGCATATATAACGAAGATCACCCGATGTCCTTACGTTGAAGATCCTGTTGATATCCCACAATGGAAAAAATTCCTGAACGATATCTTTGGCGGCGACAGAGACCTTATACGCTACATCCAGAAAGCTGTCGGCTACAGTCTCAGCGGTTCAACGGCAGAGCAGTGCGCGTTCTTCCTGTTCGGCACGGGACGAAACGGAAAGTCTACGTTCCTTGAAATAATCCGTTGTATTTTCGGCGATTATGCTACGAACATACAGCCGCAGACGATAATGGTCAAGCCGTCATCTGGCAACACTGCAAACAGCGATATCGCACGTCTGAAAGGTTCGCGTCTGGTTACGAGCGTTGAGCCTAATGAGGGTATGCGCATAGACGAGGGGCTTCTGAAACAGCTCACAGGTGATGATGTGGTGACTGCCCGCAAGCTGTTTGCGGAAGAATTCGAGTTCAAGCCCGAGTTCAAGCTGTGGATGGCGACAAACCATAAGCCGATAATACGCGGCACGGATACGGGTATATGGCGAAGGATCCACCTGATACCGTTTGAAGTTCAGATACCGTCCGACAAGGTGGACAGGCACTTGAAATACAAGCTTGCACAGGAACTTGACGGGATATTCCGCTGGGCTATAGACGGCTGTATGCTTTGGCAGAAAGAGGGTCTGCGTATGCCGAAAGCTGTTCTTGACGCAGTAAAGGAGTATCAGCATGAAATGGACGTTATATCTGCGTTCATCGACAGTTGCTGTATTACGGGAGGGGGAGAAGTGAAAGCGTCCCAGTTGTATTCCGTGTACGCAAGGTGGGCAGATGAAAACAACGAGTACAAGATGAGCAACACAAAATTCGGAGTTGAAATGCAGAAAAAGTTTGAACGTGTAAAGAGGCGTGATGGTTTAGCCTACTCGGGGATCACTTTAGGCAGCGAATTTTATTCGGTTTCTATCGGTTAAGTGTGCAGGGTGTGCAGGGTTGCAGGGGTTTTCCTTATTCTTCATGTAAAAAAAATAGAAATGAATTTATATATAAGGAATAGGAAAAGGGTGCAAACCCTGCACACCCTGCACAGGGAGGTGATTTTATAATATACGATTTCAGTGATCCGAAACAATTCAAGGCACTTGAGCGTCAGGCTTATGACGGAACGGTCGATGTGAGCAGATTCCCTCCTGCCGCATACAGATACTTCGACAGCCTCAGGCTGCTGTACGCACGGTACAAGTATGACAATCTCAGCAAGGAAGATGCGGCGGCGGAAAAGCAGAAGCTGCTTGCGCAGTATAACGAGGCTACAGCCGCTGTTATGGGAATGAAAAGCGCTTATCAGTATTATCAGGACAACATACGCAAGGCAGGCTCGCTGCTGTCACAGATCGAGAAATCACATAACATTGCAGAAATAGCAATGCTTGCCTGCGAGTGCATAGGAATGATGACGAACGACACAGATTTTTTGAAAAGGCAGAAAAGTAAATTTGAATAGGCAAAGGAGCGGAATATATGATAGTATCAGCTACAGCACAATCACCATGCAAGGGATGTAGTGAAAGGGTGTTAAATTGTCATAGCCGTTGCGATAAGTATAAAGCGTACAAGCAAAAGCTTGAAGAGAACAGAGCGAAAGTTAACGCTGAGACTGAGATTATGCAGTTTAACCGAGATGTAAAGCAGCGGATCGCGTCGTTGGCGACCCGGAAGAGCAGAAGAGGAGGAGAATGAAAATGACGGTTCGTGAGCTAATAAAAAGTCTCAAATTCGTAAAAAGGAGAATCGGCAATGTCGAAGTGTTTGTGGCAGGGTGCGATCATAATGGCGATTTCTTGAAATGTTCGCTTTCTGACAACGGAATAGCTTGCAATGCCGATAGCGTTACGATTGATGTTTTAATGCAATCAATTGCGTTAAAGGGGAAGCAGTATAGTGGCGCTTCTACGAAGGAAGAAAAATTTAACGCATTACTTGAATGTTGCAACGATCACTTCCACGAGAATTGTTATGGTTGTAATATTGAAGGAGCTCTGTGGTGTTGTGGCCCAATGGCGTTTATGAGAATGTCGGATAAAGAAATAGACGTTCTTTATGCAAAAATTTGCGGGGACGAAGCCTCGAAACTGATAGGAGATGATGAACAATGGCAAACATCAAGGATTTAAAGAGAATGTGCAAAGAGCATCACTATTGTATTGGCTGCCCTATTTTTTATTTAGAGGGTTGTATGTTATATCGGTTACCCAGTAACATTGATGAAATTATCGATAAATGGGTAGCTGAACACCCTGCAAAGACGTATGCACACGATTTCTTAAAGAAGTTCCCAAACGCAGAGTTAGATTCTTATGGCGCGCCAAGGGCGTGTGTTAATGCAATATATGGTTTAGGAGATTGTTCAAAAAATAAAATTTCCGGAATAATCTGTAGAGATTGTTGGAATCAGGAGATGAAGGAAGATGACTGAAAAATTAAAACCCTGTCCGTTCTGCGGCAGCACAAAACTAAAGATTGAAAGCAAGCGTACTTTCAACTACGGTAAAAAACATTGTTCTGTCACGGTAAGATGTATGAAATGTCATGCACGAAGTCCAGTTGTTGGAATCAATGTGGACAATAATCAGTACAATGAGCGTGAACTTTGTGAATCACAAGTAATGGAAGCTTGGAACAGGAGGAAAGACAATGGCTGAGTATATTGAGAAACCTGATATGCAGTACATCTTACATATCAAGTCTGACAAGAAAGTAGAGAAAAGGTTGATTGACTATTGCCTTGAATCAGTGGTTGATGTTTTTGAAGATACAGGGCTGACCGCAGACGTACAGCCTGTGAAGTATAGGCGGTGGATTGGTATTTATGAATGGGCTAAAATGCACGATAGTAGGCCAAGTGGTATGTGTATATATTTCTGGTGTTCAGAGTGCCAAACTGCGCAGGAAAAGAAAAGCAATTTTTGCCCTAACTGTGGTGCAAAGATGGACGAAAGCGAGGATGACAAACATGAATGATATCAAACTTAAACCGTGCCCGTTTTGTGGTGGGAAAGCAGTGCTGGAATATTCGGGAGTCGAAGTCCTTCGCAACTGCGAGAGAGGCAACATAGAAATGGCATGGAAGGTGTGGTGCCCGAATTGCGGAACAGAAAAACGTGGCGGATTGACTACATACTGGTTAAACAATGACGCTACGCTAACAATTGCAAGGGAATATGACGGCAGGAAAAAAGCAATCGTGAGCTGGAACACGCGAGTAGCACCACACCACAACGCAAACACCGAAACCTGCGTATGTTGCGGTGCCGAGATTCCAGAGGGGCGGCAGGTGTGTCCGGCGTGTGAGAACGGGGAGGACAAATGAAAACACGAATATTTGTGATCCGTAACGGCGATTATGGTACATACGTACATACATCGATGACCAAAATCAAAGCATTCACGTCACATTATGGTGCGGTGATGTATATGCGGTTCCACGGGCTGAATGAGGACGTGTACAAGGTTGAGGTGTGGATATGGGAGAGATGAAAGAGCTTGAAGTAAAGGCTTGGCTGAATCGTGCTTTCTATGCCGATAAGAAAGTCAAGGCACTTGAAATACTCGTAGAGAAGCGCAGAGAGCAAGCTACAAGCGTTTCGGTTTGCTATGAGTGTAATGATAAAGGCAAGAGCGACGGCTCAAAAAACAGCACAGAGGAAGCTCTTATGATGATTGCAGAATCTGAACTTGAACTTCTGAGAAACATTCGTGATCTGATGAGAATTGCAAACGAAGTTTCATGTGCTATCGCGCAGCTTCATGACGATGATCTTGAAACAGTATTGATACACAGGTATCTGTTGTTTCACACGATTGAACAGACGGCAGATCTAATGAACTATAGTGTGCCGACCGTTAAGCGCAAACAAAGTGAAGCAATACGAAAGTTGATACCTTTTGAGCTTGTTTGAGCCTATGAAAAGTGCTATACTGATATCATAGAAAAATAACACAAGATAGTTTGATTTGGTTTTTGTTTACTCCTTCGGAAAGCGTCTGCAAGTAATTGCAGGCGTTTTCTGTTACATGGGGGGAGTGCCCCCTTATAAGGGCGGCTAAGGCGTTCAGCAGGTCACTGCGAATAAATCTGCGCAAGGTATAAAAAAGAGGTGGGATTATATTGAAATTATACGGAATGGAATACCTGAGAAGTAAACTCGGGAGAAAGTACACCCGATGTAAACGCCGGTATGATTTTTATGAAATGAAGCAGAAAAAGAAGCAAATAACTGCATTGATCCCGCCCGAGTTCAGAAGTATCGCACTCTCCCTCGGCTGGTGTTCAAAGGCTGTTGACAGTATGGCGGACAGGCTTCAATATGACGGCTTCGATAATGATGATTTCCGAATAGGTGAGATCTATACGATCAACAATGACGATGTCCTTATGGATAACGCAATTCTTTCAGCGCTGATAACTTCGTGCAGCTTCCTGCACATAGACCGTGCCGATGGATATCCGGCCATCGAGTGTATTGATGGCAGAAATGCGACGGGTATAATCGATCCGACAACGAATATGCTTGCCGAGGGGTACGCTGTGCTTGAATCTGAATACGGCAACGCTGTGAGAGAAGCATATTTCTTGCCCTACGAAACACAAGTGTATGAAAACGGAAAACTGGCAGATGTCTTAGAGCAGGATGCGCCCTATCCGCTGCTTGTACCTGTCATAAACAGACCCGACGCCAAGCGCCCGTTTGGACATTCGCGTATTTCTCGTGCCTGCATGGCAATCGTTGAAAGCGCAATGCGCACAATGCTCCGCTCGGAAGTCGGTGCCGAGTTCTACAGTATACCGCAGAAGTATGTTGTTGGACTTTCGCAGGACGCGGATTTTAACAACAAAGCCGCTTCTTTTAGTTCGTTTTTGAATTTTACGAAAGACGAGGACGGAGATGTTCCACAGCTTGGGCAGTTTTCTCAGCAGAGTATGACTCCGCATATGGAACACATGAGAATGCTTGCCTCTATGTTCGCAGGAGAAACGGGATTAACACTTGATGATCTCGGTTTTACAAGCGGCAACCCCGCGAGCTTTGACGCGATCAGAGCAAGTCACGAGCAGCTCAGACTTGCCTGCCGGAAGGCACAACGGACATTCGGGGTCGGATTCCTCAATGCCGGTTATCTTGCTGCTTGTGTTCGTGATAAGAAAAGCTATGACAGGCGTGCTTTTGCAGGCACAAAAACGGCGTGGTCTCCGATATTTGAGCCGGATGCTGCTGCACTCGGCGCACTTGGTGATGCAGTTGCAAAAATCAAAAGTATAAATTCGGAGAACAGCCTGATGGTATTTTCCGCAGGCATGACAACTGCAATTGTACAATTATCTATGACGGTCAGACAATGCGCGGCAAGTTTAATTCAGACGGCACCCGCTCAAAGACGTGGGAAGAAATTCCAAATGCCACGGGGGAGTATTCGCCAACAATATTTTCAGAACATGACGGAAGCAAACTTGAGCAGAGAAATTTACGTCAATTCAGAGGATTGACAAACAGTAGCGATAATGATAAAATAAGGAATGTAAGGCTTGACGATGTTAAAAATGCTGCTGAGAACAGTAAAATCGAAGAAAGCGTAGCGAAAGCTATATTTGAGGCACTTGGTGAGAACAACGGGCAATACTTGTTTGATAACGTTGCTGTTGTTAAGCTTGATTTTGGTATCGTTATGCAGACGGATCCGATAAGAAAAGGCACATTTTTTGATGTTCAGCTTAACCTTAATGAAAATTTCTTGGGCGGCAAAACTGTAGAACAGATTGATGAACAAATACGAAATTCAGATTTTACAGTTGCTAATTCATTGCGTGAAGCTGTAATTCATGAGAAATATCACGCTAAACTTATAAGTGAATTGAATCAGAATCAGCTTGAATCGTTATATGACATATTATCCGATTATCATATTGATGGCATAAGCCCTACTGCATGGAAAGATGGTTCTGAATGTATTGCAGAAGTAGGAGTTCTCTTTGAACGTGGCGAAACAGATGATTTGCCACAACAAGCCAAAGACTTGTTTAACAGGTATATAGGAGGAATAGGATGATAAGATTAGGAGATTGTGACAATTGCAAAAACAGGCTTGGTTTTAAGAAAGGGCATACTCTTTGTCTTGCTTTTCCTGAAGGAGTTCCTTATGAGCATATGGAAAAGAACTTGAAATTACTTAAAGAATGCAATAACGGCATAGGTTTTGAGCCTAAGAAAAAGAATAATGATTGACCGTCTAACTGATTAGGCGGTTTTCTTATACCCAAAATAGAAAGGATAGATAATATGAAAATATTTATATCACAGCCCATGCGCGGCAAAACGGATAAGGAAATATCATCAGAAAGGGCAAAAGCTATAGAAACTGTCAAAGAAAGATATCATGCTGATGTAGAGGTTATTGATTCTTTCTTTCAAAATGCACCTACTGACGCAAAACCGCTTTGGTTTCTTGGAAAGTCACTTGAGCTGCTTTCATCAGCCGATGTCGCTGTTTTCTGCAATGGTTGGAAAGACGCACGAGGCTGTCGAATTGAATACAATTGCTGTTCAGAGTATGGTATTGAACATATAGAACTTTAAATATCGGAATTTAGCACCTTAACAGGTGCTATTTTTATACCCGTAAGGAGGTAAAAAATGCCGAAGCCGAGAGATGCCCCCTGCAAACGCCCTGACCGAGACGGTACACATCGTTTGCAGTTTGAGAGCAATAAAAAGAAAATTTACGCAACGCAGGAAGTCTGCGGGATATGTGGAAAGCCTGTTGACTTTGGCTTTAAATTTCCTCATCCGCTTTCAGCCTGCATTGACCACATCATTCCGGTCGCAAAAGGCGGACATCCGTCCGACATCAGCAATTTGCAGTTGGCACATATGTGCTGCAATCGCCAGAAGTCGGATAAGATCATTGAAAAACAGGATTTTTCAACAGGTATTGTTGAAGTAATATCAAACAGAGTACTGCCTCAAACATACGATTGGAAAAATATATGAAAGGAGTATCTGCATGGGCGTTGAAAAGCGTTACGGCAGACAAACTCCTACAACCTCTGTGGTCTTATCATATCAGGATTCTCGCGGAACAGAAGCAATTGACATCTATAATCGTTCCAACAAGGGTGTTCTGCCGTGGCAGGAGCTTATGCTGGAAGATATTATGGCTGTCAATGAAGAAGGCTTGTGGACTCATATGGAGTTCGGCTGGTCTATTCCGAGAAGAAACGGCAAGTCAGAGCTGCTTATAATGCGGTCAATGTGGGCGGTGCAGCATGGAGAACGAACACTTTACACGGCACACCGCACTACAACTTCCCACAACGCATGGGAGAAAATAGTAGAGAGACTTGCCAAGGCAGGATTCAAGGAAGATTTAGACTTCAAGACTACCAAAAAATTCGGCTTAGAGGAAATCATATGGCTAAACGGCGAAGAAGAGGAATGCGGAGTGATAAATTTCCGCACACGCTCAAGCAAGGGCGGACTTGGTGAAGGCTACGACCTTCTCGTTATTGACGAAGCTCAGGAGTACACATCGGATCAGGAGAGTGCATTGAAGTATGTTGTTACTGACAGCAAAAATCCTCAGACTCTGATGTGCGGAACGCCTCCGACGGCGGTTTCGTCAGGAACAGTATTTTTGAAATACCGCAAGGAATGTCTTTCGGGAAGCAAGGAAGATGCAGGCTGGGCAGAATGGTCAGTTCCTAATCTGACAGACGCTCATGACCCTGACTTGTGGTACGAAACGAATCCTAGCCTTGGGTATATCCTTTCAGAAAGAAATATCCGCTCCGAATTGGGCGACGATCAGGTCGATGATAATATCCAGCGACTTGGTCTGTGGCTTAGATACAATCAGAAATCAGCTATCAGCAAGGAGGAATGGCTTTCCTGCACAGCAGACAGTCCGCCTCAGCTTTCTGAACCTGTAAAGCTGTATTATGGTATCAAGTTTGCCAAAAACAACGGAAATGTTTCACTTTCTGTTGCGGTAAAGACGATTGACGGAAAGATATTCATTGAAAGCATTGACTGCCGACCAATCAGAGAAGGCAATCAATGGATAATTGACTATCTGATAAACTCAAAAGCTAAAAAGGTGGTAATCGATGGAGCAGGGAATCAACAGATACTTGCTGATGATATGAAAAACGCAGGGGTAAAATGCAAAGCAATCTTGCCGAAAGTGGCTGATGTGATAGCGGCTAACGCATTATTTGAGCAAAAGCTTTTTGATATGCAGTTGCTGCACATGGCACAGCCGGCATTGATTCAGGCTGCGTCCAACAGCGAACACAGGGCTATAGGAAACTCCGGAGGTTTCGGCTATGTGTCGATACTGGAAGGCGCAGACGTATCCCTGCTTGAATCCGCAGCTCTTGCAGTATGGCTGTGCGCCAATGTCAAGGAGCGGAAAAAGCAGGAGATAACATATTAACTACCCGACTACGGGGGAAAGTAGGAGAATTATGTCCGAGGAATTCAAGACTATCGAAACACAGGAAGCGCTTGACGCGATCATTAAGGAGCGTTTGGAGCGCAACACAAGAAGCGTGACAGATTCTGTCACCAAAAAGTACGAAGGCTATATCTCGCCTGACGAGTATAAGAAATCAACTGACAGCATCGAGGTGCTTAATAAGCAGCTTGAAGAAAACAAGCAGACGATAGCTGATCTTACTGCCAAGAATGCGAAATACGAGAGTGACTCGGTAAAAATGAAAGTCGCAAGAGAAGCAGGACTGCCTATCGAAATGGCTGACAGGATATGCGGCAAGGATGAAGCGGAAATGAAGGCAGACGCAGCAAAGCTTGCGTCATTTATGAAATCCTCGCATTCGCCGCAGTTGAGAGATCCCGAGAGCGGCGAAAGCTTGTCAGGTGTGGAGGCAGCATTCTACAAAAGAAATCCAAATTTAAAGAAATGAGGTATTTGATCTATGGCACATGAACATCAGGAAAGATATTCAGAACTTACCCTCGTAAAAATGCGTGCTGAACTCGCGCTTAAAGACGGTGTTGTCTTTAATAATGACTATGAGGGCGACCCGAAAGCCGGTGCAGTCAAAGTTCCGGTAAGAGATAAAGAGGTTGAGGTATCTGATTATAATAAGTCAACAGGTATGAACCCGACAGAGGGCGCTACATCATACAAGACGATCGTTATAAGCAAGGACAAGGGCGTGAATGAGATCATTGACGGATATGATGAACAGTCTGTACCGGATAATCTCGTTGCTGACAGACTCGACTCGGCAGGTTATTCACTTGCTTCGGTTGTCGATACTGACGGCGGTTCAACTCTCCTTTCAGGCGGTACGATCGAGAACGTTGAGAGCATCACAACTGCAAATATCTATGATATCATTGTTGAGATCCGCAAAAATATGTCGAAGGCTAATGTTCCGAATGATGGCAGCCGATATATGCTCGTAACACCTGATATTTTTGCGATTCTTCTTAAATCGCCACAGTTCGTATCAGCTTCAAGCCTTGGAGACGAGGTGAAGCAGAGCGGTATCATTGGCAGAATTGCAGGATTTAATATTATCGAGTGGAATGACAGTACCGCGAACCTCGCAATGATCGCAGGTCATCCGCGATTTGCAACCAGAATCAAAGAATGGAGTGTTCCTGTGCACATTCAGAGTCTTGATGAATCAGGAAAGTATATAGGAGCAGTTGCTGTACAGGGCAGAATGGTTTATGACCATGCCGTTCTTCGTGCGTCGGCTATCCGCTGCGTATTCTCGCCCGCAGTTCTTTCAGGATCTCTTGCGGCTGCAACAGGTTCCGGCACATCCGGCAAGACTGTTGTAACGATCAGTTCGGGCAATACGGGTACAAAATACGCTTACAAGGTCAATCCTGCGGAAAGAGCAAAGTACGGCGTATCATCTGCAAACTATGGCGGTACTGCTCTCACGAGCGGCACTACAGCTATCTCAGTATCGGCAGGCGATGTGATCGAAGTTGTTAATTTTGACAGTTCCGCAGCAGTTGCAGCAGGCTACTTTACAGTATCAGCCGATGATATTGCTAAGTGATGGTATATGCAACAGTTTCTGATATAACGGC
>ENA-ORLU01000477-ORLU01000477.1-human-gut-metagenome-genome-assembly--contig:-NODE-477-length-39512-cov-3.798935_pt1 | contig 39512 bp, 38 predicted proteins | sample MGYA00243009_ERZ508833 | MGnify/ENA primary metagenome ERZ508833 (study PRJEB26277, sample SAMN04329763) | human gut metagenome | biome: human-associated habitat | host: Homo sapiens | place: USA...
TTAGCGCATCTAGTGCTATTGAACACTTATATATAGCTACAATCCTTACAGCTGGTACTGCTTTCACATTATGGTTAGGAGACCAAATTACTCAAAAGGGTATTGGAAATGGTATGAGTTTAATTATTATGGCTGGTATCATTAAAGAACTTCCAACTATGTTTGTGTTGGCTTTCCAAGGACTAATATTAAAATCTTCACTAGATTTATGGCTTGGAATATTATTATTTGTAGTATTTGTAATTGTATATTTCTTAATTGTTATTGGCGTAATTTGGGTACAAGAAGCGGATCGTAAGATTCCTATCCAATATGCTAATAAATCAACAAGTGCATATGGAAATCAGCAATCTTATATGCCAATTAAAATCAACTCAGCAGGAGTTGTACCAGTAATCTTTGCATCAAGCTTTTTGATGATACCATCAACAATAGCGCAATTTACTGGAAAAGAAGGATTCATAAATTTCTGTAATAACTATTTAAGTTATTCAACTCCAATCGGTTTCTTAATTTATGTATTTTTAATATTCTTCTTTGGATATTTCTATACATTTATTCAAATTAAACCAGAGGAATTAGCTAAAAACTTACAACAAAATGGTGGATTTATTCCAGCAGTAAGACCAGGCAAGGAAACAGAAAATTATGTATCTAAAGTATTATCAAGATTAACTGTAGTAGGTTCCCTATTCTTAATCATAATTGCGGGACTACCAATACTATTTACTGCTTTAGTAAACTTATCTAATAAAGTAAGTTTATCAAGTCAAGTTACAATCGGTGGAACAGGATTATTAATCGTAGTTGGTGTTGCACTAGAAACTTATAAGCAATTAGAAGGTAGCCTTGTAACGCGTAGTTATAAGAAAAGCTATAGGAGAAGATAATGAATATCATTTTACTTGCTCCACCAGCTGCTGGTAAAGGAACCCAAGCAGAAATTCTAACAAACAAATATAACCTAAATCATATTTCAACTGGAGATTTACTTAGAAGTGCATCAAAAGAAGAAAATGAATTTGGAAATAAACTAAAAAGTATTATGGAAAGTGGTAATCTAGTAAGTGATGATATCGTTTTAGAAGTATTACAAAGATACTTAGAAGAGAAAGATAATTCAAATTTATTACTAGATGGCTTTCCAAGAAATATCTATCAAGCAGAACAGTTAGATAAAATACTAGCTAAGAAAAATCAAAAAGTAGACTATGTATTTTTACTAAATGTTGATAAAGACACATTGCTTTATAGAATAACCGGTCGAAGACTATGTAAAAGTTGCGGAGCAATCTACAATGTCAATATTGACCCGTTAAAACCAAAAATAGATTCCATTTGTGATAAGTGTGGCTCTTCTTTGATAGCACGTAAAGATGATAATGCTGAGACTTTCAAAGTTCGCTATCAAGAATATGAAACACAAACAATGCCTTTAATCAATTACTATCAAAATCAAAATAATTTATTTGAAATAGATAGTAGTATTAGTAAGGAAGATACATTTAAGCAAATAGAGTCAATCTTAGGTAATAAGTAATCAAAGTGATAATAAATTGAGTAGCAAAAATTTTGCTTTCCTTATATCAATAGAATACCTTAACGAAGAATGTTCTTATGGAACTTTCTTCTGAAAAGGTAATGGTTTACCATCTGCCCACTTTGATAAAGATGGTTATAATATTTGACGGGAGCGTGATAAAATGGCTAAAAAAGATGATATCATTGAAGTCGAAGGAAAAGTATTAGAAATCATTCCAGGTGGAAAATTTAAAGTTGAACTTGAGAATGGTCACATTGTAGAAGCCCATGTTTCTGGTAAAATCCGAATGAATTACATTCGCATTTTACCAGGTGATACCGTAACTATAGAGTTATCGCCTTATGATTTAAAACATGGGAGAATAACCTATAGAAAGTAGGAGGGAATAAAAATGAAAGTAAAACCATCAGTAAAGAAAATGTGTGCTAAATGTAGAATAATCAGACGTAAAGGTAAAGTTATGGTTATTTGTGAAAATCCAAAGCACAAACAAAAACAAGGATAATAAATAGGAGGTGTATTTATGGCACGTATTAAAGGAATTGATTTACCAAATGATAAGCATGTATCAATCGCATTAACAGCTATCTATGGTATTGGAAGAAAGTTAGCTCTTACTATTTGTAAAGATGCAAATGTTGATCCAACAAAAAAAGCTAGAGATCTTGATCAAGATGAACAATCAAGACTTCGTGATGAAGTAAACAAATATTTAACAGAAGGTGATCTTCGTCGTGAAGTAAATATGAATATTAAGACTAAAATGGAAATTAATTCATATCAAGGAACTCGTCATAAAAGAGGATTACCAGTAAGAGGACAAAGAACAAATAGAAATGCACGTACTCGTAAAGGTAAACCAAAAACAATAGCTAATAAAAAGAAATAATAAACTATAAATAAAGGAGGAGAGACTATGGCCTACAAGACTAGAAAAAGAAAAGTCAAAAAGAATGTACCTGAAGGAATTGCACATATTCATTCAACATTTAATAATACAATCGTAACTTTAAGCGATAAGGAAGGAAACGCAATCAGTTGGGCATCAAGTGGAGCAATTGGATACAAAGGAAGTAAAAAATCTACTCCATTTGCAGCAGGTCAAGCAGCTGAAGCAGCAGGAAAAGCAGCATACGACATGGGAATGCGTAAAGTTGAAGCAAGAGTAAAAGGTATGGGTCCAGGACGTGAAACAGCAATTCGTTCATTACAAACAGCTGGATTAGAGGTAACTTCTATTACAGATGAAACTCCAATTCCACATAACGGATGTCGTCCACCAAAACGCCCACGTGGGTAATTAAATAAGGAGGTTAGTTTCATGTTACAATTTGAAAAACCAGTATATAAAATAGTAGAGAATGTAGAAAGCAATTTCTATGGAAAATTTGAACTTGAACCATTAGAAAGAGGATTTGGTAATACAATCGGTAATGCTTTAAGAAGAGTAATGCTATCAAGCTTACCAGGTTCAGCAATTACTAGTGTAAAAATTGATGGTGTTAGCCATGAATTCCAAACTATTGATGGTGTAAGAGAAGATGTTGCATTAATCGTATTAAATTTAAAAGGAGTAGTTATTAAAAACCACTCAAACGAAAATAAAGTAATTCGTCTTAATGCTACTAAGGAAGGTGTCGTTACCGCTGGTGATTTCGAGTGTGATAGCGATATCGAAATTTTAAACCCTAATAAGGAAATTGCCACTTTATCAAAAGGTGGAAAACTAGTTATGGAAATGACAGTAGGAAATGGTAGAGGATATGTTAAGAGTGATGACAACAAGAAATTATTAACAGACAAAAAAGCTGGTGTTATCGCAATTGATTCTCTATATTCACCTATTGAAAGAGTAGCTTATGAAGTAGAGCCAGCTCGTGTTGGTCAAAATGAAAGCTATGATAAACTAGTATTAAGCGTATGGACAAATGGTTCAATGAGACCAGAAGAAGCTGTTGCTTTAGCATCTCGCATTTTAATCGAACATTTCGAAATATTAACAGACTTAAGTAGTATTGCTGATATGAGTGGAATTATGATTGAAAAAACAGAAGATCCAAAAGTAAAAGCATTAGAAACTACAATTGAAGATTTAGACTTCTCAGTACGTGCTTACAATTGTTTAAAACGTGCTGGAATCCATACATTACAAGACCTTGTTAACAAATCTGAATCAGATATGATGAAGATTCGTAATTTAGGCAAGAAATCATTAAAAGAAGTATTAGACAAAGTTAGAGACTTAGGACTAGTACTTCGTGATGAAGATTAATAATAAGGAGGATTTACATGGCTTATAGAAAATTAGGTCGTGATAACAAACATAGAAGAAGTATGCTTGCTAACCAAACTAAAGATGTTATCATGAATGAAAAAATCGTTACAACAGAAACAAGAGCTAAAGAAGTTCGTAAATTTGTTGATAAAATGATTACTTATGGAAAAAATGGAAGCTTAGTATCTAGAAGAAAAGCATTAGCTTTCCTACAAAATGATACAGAAGCTGTAAAAAAAGTATTTGACGAATTAGCTCCACGTTACAAAGACCGTAACGGTGGTTATACTAGAATTTTAAAACTTTCTGAAAGAAGAGGAGACGACGCTTTAGAAGTTATTCTAGAATTAGTTAAATAATTGATTATAAGGCACCAATTAGTTATTGGTGCTTTTTATATGGAAAAATGTAAATTAATTTTAAAAAGGCTGTTCTTGTATAAATGTTGTCTTTTTTTTCAAAAAGTGTATAATAAAAATAGGAAATGAGGGAGTTTAATTTGAAAAAGTATTTTTTTAAGGAATTATTATTGGTATCTATACTGTTATGCCTAGTTGGCTGTGAAACAAGCAATAAGACAAATAAATTAGATGGTAAGATAAATAAAAGTATTAATGAAGAAATCACAGAGTATTTTAAAAAAAATTTAGATACAAACTGGGAATATAGTGATGATAAATATAAAATAGATAAGGACCATAATGTAGAAGTTATTTACAATAATATAGAGAATTGGTCATATTGTGGATATACAACTAATAAAACTATTATTAATTTAGATAAAGAAATTAATTTTATAAAAGAAATTCCATCTATTACATTTATATGTAAAAACAATGATAATATTATTTCAAGAATTGTTTATAAAAATATTTCATCGATTACACAAGATAATATTAATAAAAATTTTAAGATTTATGACAAAGATGATAAAATAATTAATCAAACAATAGAAGAAGGTTTTAAAAATGATTGTGTTGACTATAAATATAAAGATATTTTTAGAAATTCTGAGGATTATTTAGGAAAAAGTGCAAAGATTGTTGGTGAAGTAATACAAGTGATGGAAGATACAAAAGAAGGAATAGATTATTGGCTTTTGAGAGTAAATATGACAAAAGATAATTGGGGATATTATGACGATACTATTATGATAATGATTGAAAAATCAGCAGTTAAAGGTAGAATTATAGAAGATGATATATTTACATTTTATGGAATATTAGCAGAGCCAGTAACATATGAAACTGTTTTAGGCTCAACTCAAACCATACCAGCAATGTTAGCTTTATATGGAGAATTAAATAAATAATAATAAAATATAAAATTAATTATTTAATATGCACAGTATATAGTAAAAATATATAATTGTTTGATAAAATAGTTTAGTTACTTTAATTAAACTATTTTTTCTTATTATTTTTCATCTTTTCTAAGAAAAAAATGTTTTAAAAATACACAAATGGGTGCTATAATGATAGTAGGGTGGTAATATGAAAGCTTTAGTAACAGGAGCATCTTCCGGAATAGGATTAGAAATTTCAAAGTATTTAGATAGTATTGGTTATGAAATTATTTTAGTAGCACGCGATAAAGAAAAACTAGAAAGTGTAGCTAAAACACTAACTCATAAACCTAAAATTATCGTTATGGATCTTCAACAAGTAGAAGATATAAAGTCTTTATATGTATTAGTAAAAAATGATGACATCGACATTTTAGTAAATAATGCAGGCTTTGGTCTATTTGGAAATTTTACAGAAACAGATTTATCTAAAGAATTAAATATGATAGATATTAATATTAAAGCTGTTCATATTCTAACAAAATTATTTTTAAAAGATATGAAAAGAAAAAATAAAGGCTATATTCTAAATGTGGCATCATCAGCTGCTTTTCAATCTGGACCATTAATGGCTACTTATTATAGTACGAAGTCTTATGTTTATCGCTTAACAGAAGCTATTAACTATGAAAATAAAAAAGACAAAGTAAATGTACAAGTATCTTGCTTATGTCCTGGACCTGTTGATACAAACTTCAATAAAGTAGCAGGTGTTAGATTCTCAGTAAAACCATTAAAAGCTGATTATGTAGCTAAATATGCGATTGACCAGATGTTAAAAGAAAAAATGTTAATTATAATGATCTACCTCAAGTACTTATTGATGCGATTATAGCAACTGAAGATTCAAGATTTATGCAACACAATGGTTTTGATTTACCTCGTTTCTTAAAAGTAAAATAGAACCCTAAAAATACTAGAAATAGTATTTTTTTCGTTGAATTAAAACAAATAATCGAGTATAATAATAAGGCAAAATGAGGTGGTAGAAGTGTCAAATATTTTAGAAATAAAAAATTTAAACTATAAATACGATAAAACTACCATTTTCAAAAACTTTAATCTTACCGTGAAAGAAAATAGTTATATTGGCATAGTTGGAAATAATACAAGTGGTAAAACTACATTAACTAAATTAATTGCTGGTATACTTCCTAGTAAAGATAGTATTATTATAGGTTACTCTTATGTAAATGATAAAAGATTTCAAGATCATTCAAAAGAACTTGGTATTGTGTTTGGAAATAGTCTTAATCATTTTTTATTTGAAGATGTCTATAAAGAAATGGCTTTTCCTTTAGAAAATTTAAATATGGAACCTAAACAAATAGAAAAGAAAATATTAGAGCTTGCTAGTTTATTTGATATATCAAAACTATTAGATAAAAAAACTAGTGATTTAACTAATTCAGAAAAACAAGAACTTTTATTAGTGATTTCTCTACTTCATGAACCAAAAATTCTAGTCCTTGATAATGCCTTTTCTATGATGAATAAAAAAACAAAAGAAAAAATGAAAAAAGCTTTGACTGATTATAAAAGCAAGTATAACTTAACTATTATTTTAATGTCTGCCAATTTAGAAGATGCACTAGATACTGATTATCTATATATTTTAAATAAAGGAAATATCGTAGTGGAAGGGCTTCCTAATGTAGTAGTAAAAGAAGATACTCTATTAAATCGCTTAGGAATTAGTCTTCCTTTTATGGTGGATTTATCATTAAAGTTAGAGTTTTATGAATTAATAGACCATGTAGAAATGGATATAAACAGGTTGGTGAATGACTTATGGAAATAACTTTAAAAAATGTTGGCTATCGCTATAAAAATAAAAAAGTATTAGATCATATTAATTTAAAAATAGAAGATAATCATATTACTGGTATTACAGGTGAATATAAAACACTTTTATGTGAAATAATAGATGCTACTAGTCTTAGCTTTAATGGAAATATTATAGTAGGAGAAATACCATTAATAAAAGAAAACTTAAAGGTAATAAGAAAAGAAGTTTCTTTAATTCATCAAAATGCTTTTGATCAATTCTTTACAGATAATGTGATAGAAGAATTTACATTTTTAATTTCTCGTTTATCATATCAACCAAAAGATATTACGAAGAAAATAGATCAGTCTTTAGAAATGGTAGGACTAAATAAATCATGTCTAAACAAAAAGATAAAAAGTCTTTCTAGTGGTGAAAAGAAATTACTTCAAGTAGCAATTAGTTTAATTTATAATCCAAGTATCATTATTTTTGATGAACCATTTGTGGAATTAGATTATAGTAATCAAAAAAAATTAATAAAGTTGATAAAAGCCCTAAAAGAAAAGTACCATAAGACTGTTATAATTGCTAGTAATAATGCGAATATTTTATATGAAATAACAGATGATATCGTAATACTTAAAAAAGGTCGTATTTTAGCAGCAGATAATACGATAAAAGTATACCAAAATACTAATCTATTAAAAGAAAATGAAGTAGATGTACCAGATTTGATAAAATTTACTATGCTTGCGAAAGAAAAAAAAGTAAAGTTATCTTATCATCGTGATATCAGAGACTTAATAAAGGATGTGTATAAGCATGTTTAATACAGATTCTATTATAAAAGAAGTAAATATTATAACGAAAACAATTTCTTATCTAATGATAATGCTTGCTTTGGTGTTAGTAAATGAACCATTATTTATAATATTTGTCAATGTATTTTTATTAGTAATAACGAAACAATACCCTAATATATTAAAAATAAATCTTATTTCACTAGGAATAAATATCTTGAATATATTTTATCCACAGTTTTTGTGGATAACTAAAATTTTAATTCTAATTATTTACACAATGTTGTTGAAAAAGGTAACAAAAGCGACTGAACTAAGATACATACTAGAAAGTACACTATATCGTTTTCAACAAAAACAAATTACATATAAAGTTTTATATATAATCTATTTTGGAAAATATTTTAAAAATAATATTAAAAAACTATGGTTATTAAAAGATGACTATGCTATAAAGTATAATTTTAGCTTTCTAAATTTTATATTAAAACAATCTTATCGTAAAACGAAAGATCAAATGCAAGATTTTATGCAGATGAATAAACTAAGATTTTATAATAATTCCAGTGAAAGAACATACATGGAAAAGCCAAGTTGGGAAAGTTGGGATACTAATTACATTATTATTCATACCATTATCTTTTTCTTAGCTTGTTTTTATGGGAGGTAATCATGCGCTATCGAGTTGATTTTTCTTATGATGGTACTAATTTTAATGGTTATCAACTGCAACCAAATCTAAGAACAATACAAAATGAGTTAGAAAAAGCAGTCAGTTATTTAAATAGGCAAACCTATACCACAGTTCAATCTTCTGGTAGAACTGATAAAGGTGTACATGCTATTAATCAAGTAGCACATTTTGACTTAGGTGTTTCCATTCCTACATATAAAATAAAAAGAGGATTAAATTCTAATCTTCCAGCTGACATTCATATTATTAATGTTAAGTTAGTATCAGATCATTTTCATGCAAGATTTTCAGCAAAAAAGAAAGAATATGTATATAAAATAAATATAAAAGAATATAATCCTATGATGAGAAATTATATCTATCAGTATAATAGACCATTAAATATTACTGCTATGAAAGAGGCAATCCATTTTTTTGAAGGCACTCATGATTTTACATCTTTTGTATCGAGTGAAGATGAAAGAGAAAATAAAGTAAGAACCATCTTTAAAACAAATATTAAAGAGAAAAATGGTATCATTGAAATAACTTTTCAAGCAGATGGCTTTATGAAATATCAAGTAAGAAATATGGTTGGACTTTTACTATATGTAGGTAGTGGTAAAAAAGAGGTAAAAGAAGTACCTAATATAATTGATGCCAAAGATAGAACTAAATCAGTAAAAACAGCTCCACCAGAAGGCTTATACTTAAAGAAAGTATGGTATTAAAATGAAAAAATTAGATGTTAAACTAAATAACTTAATAGATAAAATAGTAAATTTATCACCTGGGTATAATAATCATATAACATATAGTAAATATATTGAACTGTTAGAACAGACTTTAGATGTATATAATTACATTCAGAAGAAAAGAAGTAATGATCTAATAACTGATTATGATTACTATATTATAGGAACAATAATAAAGGATTTATTAAAACATAAATTAACAGGTGCTAGTCGTATAGACATTAAAAATAAATTAGAAAGTTTATATCATCAACTAGAAGAAGCCTTAGTCAATATACCTAAAATAGAAAGTCAAGAAGTCAAAATTACAGATATTAATAGTTTAATTAAATCACTAAAAATATATAAACTTAGTGGTACAAAATTATCACAAGTTACTTACCATTCTAGTTATCAGTTATATAGTGATTTAAGAAAAATAATTTTTAACAGAAATAGTAACTTGACTACTAGAGTATACGCAGGTAGAATAGCTAACAAACTATCATCAATAACCTGTATCGATATTAAACAGGAAGACTATGAATTATTTTGTAGCATGAGATTGATTAAAGAAAATCCTGACTTCGGTTATGGTTTTCCAATTCCAGCTAATAGACAACAGCAAATTGATGTATTAATAAGATTTGACCGCAATGAAAGAGTTAATAACCTGCTAGAACTAAAAAAAGTTGTAAAAGATTAGAAAAAAGCGTGTTTTAATGTCAATAATTTAGAAAAAAGCATATTTTAATTGACTTTGACACCTGTTTATAATATAATTTTAACTGGTACATTTTATAGATTCCATATTTCTAATCAAGTCCTGGGAAAACTTAATTAGAACGGAAAAAATAAAAGGAGAAAAAAATATGACAAGTTTTATGCAAAAAAAAGAAACAGTTGATCGTAAATGGTATGTTATTGATGCCAAAGATCAACCATTAGGTAAAGTAGCTGCTAAAGCTGCTCACATGTTAAGAGGAAAACATAAACCTACTTACACACCACATGTAGATTGTGGAGATTACATCATTATCATTAATGCTAAAGATGTAAAATTAACTGGAAACAAATTAGATCAAAAAATGTATTACAACCATTCTATGTATCCAGGTGGATTAAGAGAAAGAACAGCTAGAGTAATGAAAGAAAAATATCCAATTGAAATGATGGAAAGAGCCGTAAAAGGAATGCTTCCACATAACCGTTTAGGAAGACAAATGTATAAAAAATTATTTGTATATGAAGGAGAAACTCATAATCAACAAGCTCAAAAACCTGTTGTGATTGAGTTAAAGTAGGAGGGTAATATGGCAAAAGATAAAATTTATACTGGAACTGGTAGAAGAAAAACTAGTGTTGCTAGAGTAAAATTAATTCCAGGAAAAGGTAAAGTAACAATCAATGGTAAAGATGTACATGAATATTTACCATATGAAACTCTTATTATGGATTTAATGCAACCATTAGTTCTTACAAATACAAACGAAATTTTCGATGTTGAAGTAAATGTAACTGGTGGAGGATTCTCAGGACAAACTGGAGCAATTCGCTTAGGTATTACTAGAGCATTATTAAGTTATGATTCAACAACTGCTAAAGATTCTGAAAACAGTTTTAGAAAACCATTAAAAGCAGCTGGATTTATTACTCGTGACGCTCGTAAGAAAGAACGTAAAAAACCAGGTTTAAAGAAAGCACGTCGTGCACCACAATTCTCAAAACGTTAGGATATTGGATAAGAAAAGAGACTATTTCAAAGATAGCCTCTTTTTTCTATAAAAAAACTACTAAATAGTAGCTATAAAAATAAGTCATTATTAAATGGTTTCATAATTTGAGTTTTAGAAGAAGAATCAATAATATAAAAGTCTCTAATGCCATTATCTTTGATAATACTAATTTCTTCAGAAGCAATATTGTAACAATGAGTGATTCTATTAATAGCGGAATTAGTTAAATCAACATCACGAACTCTTTCCTCTAAGTTAGTATGATACAATCCCATTAATTTACCCTCCTTTTAACGAACATAAAAATAATGATAGCATAATTAGAACTAGAAACAGAATAAAATTTGCTGAAACGTCAATTTTTGCTAGAAAATGGAAATATTTATTTAAAAAAATGTCAAAAATTAGCAGAATTTCACAAAATCTATACTAATAATTTTATGATAAACAAAAAAATATGCATATACTTTACCAGGTGATAAAATGACTATTAGAAAATACAGTATACTAATTATTTCTCTTTTTCTAATTAGTATTTCTCTTTTTTCAAAAGTAAAAGCCATTCATAACGACTTGCCATTATTCGGAAAAGTAATCTTTGTCGATCCAGGTCATGGTGGTAGAGACCCAGGAACTAGTTATGGAAAAATAGAAGAAAAAGATATTGTTTTAGAAATATCGAAAGAACTAAGAGATCAGTTAATTAAACAAGGTGCTATTGTATATATGACTAGAGAAAGTGATGAGGATTTATCTAGTAAATGGGACGAAAGAAAAAAAAGAGGCGACTTGTATCGTCGTATCTTAATGTATAAAAAATACCAAGCAGATTTATATCTTTCTATTCATATTAACTACTACAGTGATACTACCGAATATGGAGCTGAAGTTTTGTATAATAGTATTAATCCACAGAATAAAATTTTTGGTACTATCTTAATGAATAATTTTAAAACAGCACTAGGTTCTAAAAGAAAATTAAAGAAAACAGACCTATATATGTACAGAAACACAACAGTACCAGGCGTACTAATAGAATGTGGCTTCTTATCAAACCCTAACGAAAGGTATCTTATGCAAAAATCAAGTTATCAAAAAAAGCTATCGAAAATTATTACCGATAGCGTAATTACTTATTTTCAAAATTAATCTTTTCAATATAAGTATTAGGATAATAATGATTAATAATCTCACGATAACTATAACCAGCTCTAGCCATAGCTTCAGCACCATATTTACTTAGACCAAGCCCATGTCCATGTCCATGAGTCGTGAAAGTAGTATATTGTTTATCAACAGTAACTGTAAAATCATTAGAATCAAGACCTAGACGATTACTAAGAATTAGTCCGTCAAACACCTTGTCACCAAATTGAACATACTTTACTCTGTGTCCAATAGTTTTCATTAAAATCTCTACCTTCATACCTTCTTCTATCTTGATATTAAGCAATTTACTAAGATAATCATTAGGTATAATTCTACGACTAACCTTATCTTTATCAATGTCCCAATTACTACTAACACTAGTTAAGTAGGGGTAAGCTAACTTTAAAACATTTCTAGAATCTTCTGTCTGTCCATTACTAGATAAATGATAATAAGCATCAATATAATCACCATCAAATTTAATAACTTCATTATCAGTATCACGAATAGCCTTTAATATTTTACTACGATAATTCTCATAATTATTTCCCCATATTTCCTTTAAATAATGATTATCTCTATAAATTTGAGTAGAATTAAAATTTTTAATTGGTAAATTATTTTTAAGTCTTTTAATAGCATAAGTACGAGCAATTACAGCCTGAGCTTTTAAACTTTCTTCCTTAAAAATAGCTGGCATCTCCCCACTTACTACTCCAAAAATATATTCATTTAACTTCAACTTTTCAATTAAACCATTACTCTTTTCCATATCAATTAACTTATCACTACTATTGGCATCAATTATTTCTACCAAACGATTATAACTAAAATCATAATCACTGATATCAATCATACCAATAATAATTCCATTTTTCACAAAACATACTTTGTTACCAGAAAAAGAAATTCCCATTCTTTCCATATATTTTTTAACCTTTAAATAAATATTATCTTTATCTTTTTTATAATCCATACTACCAAACTCAAAATTATTATCAACATAAAGATACAATACCTTATTACCCTCATCATTAATTAGTAAATATTTATAAAACATAGTATCACCCAATACTATTATTGGAAAAAAATAAACTTTTCATACCAGAAAAAAAGAACTAAAATTCAAAATATTTAAGTTCTCTAACCTTATCACAATCTTTACCAGTTTCATAACTAAGATTGCCAACTACCTTTTTTAAATTAATTTTTTTATCATAATATAGGTACTGATTAATTTCTTGAATCATATGACTAGTCTTTCCTAATGCCTTAGTATAAAGTTCTAAAATAGATTCATTACTCTTAGTGCGTTTATCAGTAGGATTATACCATCTTTTATGCTCTAAATTAAGAAAAGCCTTTTTTCCTTTTTTAGAAATATGATAAGAAAGAGGTACCTTTCTAAGAAAAGATTTAGGAGATATAAAATCTACCAAACTATAAAAAGCTTTTTTGTAACCAATTGGATCATAACGAAAAACACGATAAAAAAACTTCATTTGCTTCATAGCTTTAAAATAATACTCATGAAAATTATGAATATGAAAAACTTCTTGATAAGTAAAGTCCATAACTTCTATCAATTCTTTATCAAAAGAATCTACATTAAAACAAAATTGATAACACTTAAATTTATGAGGATTCATTCCTTCTCTAATCGTCAATAAATAATTATCGAAGTAAGATTCCATTTCATTATGCAAATGATTATATTTATAAGTCTCTTTATTTTTTTTATTAAAATTACCTGTTTTATAAATAATAAAAGGGTGCACTGTACTATCTAAAACATAATGAGATAACATACCATATAAATAAGCCATTACTTGTGGATTATATTGATGATCGTTATACTTAATATAATTAATCAAAGTAGAAAAAAACTCATAAGTCTTAATCTTTTGTGAACGATAGCCAAATTCCCTAATTTTTTTTCCTTTTTTAAAATTCGTAATATTATAAAAAAATAAAACATCAGTGTTTTGTGCAAAAAATTTTAAATCTTCCTTATAGTCAACTAATAATTCTTTACTTCGAATACTAAGTTTATCATATAAATCAAGGCTAAAATAAGCATGCGTAATTGTACCAGCCATAATACCCTCCTAGTAATATTATTCTACCATAATTTTTCACATTTTTTTCATATATTTTACACAATTAATGTGCTATAATTTATGCTAGGTGAGAACAATGGGAATCAAAGAGTTTAAAAATCTAGAAGAACAAATTATGATAATGGAATATAAAGGAATGGAAATTCCAAATAAAGAGTATGCCAAAGAAATCCTATTAAGAGAAAATTATTTCTTTTTAAATGGATATCGTCACCTATTTCTAAAATCAACAACCGAAAAGCATTTTTTACCAGGTACTACTTTTGATGAAATGTATAGCTTATTTTTATTTGATAGAGCATTCCGTAATATTATTTTTAAAAACTTATTAGTAATTGAAAATAATATAAAGTCTATTATTTCTTATCAATTATCAAAGAAATACGGATACAAGGAACATGAATATTTAAAGCCTAAGAATTTTACAACAGCTCCTGATAAATCAAGACAAGTTCAAGATTTAATCAAAAAAATGAAAAGACAAGTAAGAGTAAATGCACCTCAACACAGTGCCACTAGCCATTATGTAAATAATTATGGTTATATTCCATTATGGATTTTAGTAAAAGTATTATCTTTTGGTATTGTTGGTGAATTATATTCCATACTAAAGAAAGAAGACCAAAAAATTATTGCAGATATCTATAATTTAGATATTGATACTTTAACTATGTATCTGCCTATTTTATCAAATTATCGTAATTTATGTGCTCATGAAGATATTGTGTTTGAAAATCATACGCAAAGAGCAATCAACGATACCATTTACCATAGTATGCTAGGTATTAATAAAATGGACGGAGAATATATTTATGGTAAGAATGATATTTTTGCCTTAATTATTATTATGAAAGAAATGCTTCAAGATAATGAATTTAAAGATATGACTCTAGAAATTGAACATATTATTAAAAATTTAGAGTACAATTTGAAAACAATTCCGATTGGAAAAGTATTAGATCGAATGGGATTTCCAGAAAATTGGCAACAAATAGCAAATATTACAAAGAAGGTGGAAGAATGAGAGGAAAAATAATATCACTTATTACAGTGTTAACAGCATTTTCACTAGGTGGTGGTACCATGTATTACTTTGTAGAAGCAAATGGTGAAAAAGATGCTGGAACAATTTTAAAAACTACCACAAATACAACAGGTGTTATTAAATGTAGTAATGACATCACAATTGATGAAACTGGAATTTCAACAGCAGTAGGTGAAATCTATGATGCAACAGTAACTATTCAAAACTATCAAAATGGAAAACTATCATCATCTGGAAGTGGTTTTATTTATAAAAAAGATGATAAATATGGTTATATAATGACAAATCATCATGTAATAGAAGGTGCAAGTAAAGTTATTGTTACTTTATCAAATGATGACCAAGTAGAAGGTGAAGTAACAGGAAGTGACAAGTATCTAGATTTAGCTGTTGTGAAAATTGATGCATCTCATGTAACACAAGTAGCTAAAACTGGTACTAGTCAAAGTTCTAATGTAGGAGATACTGTTTTTACAGTTGGTTCCCCAGTTGGTTATGAATACCGTGGAACAGTAACTAGAGGAACTTTATCTGGTAAAAATAGAATGGTAGAAGTAAGTATAGCATCAACGAATGACTTCGTAATGCAGGTACTACAAATTGATGCTGCTATTAATCCAGGAAATAGTGGTGGACCATTAGTAAATATAAAAGGAGAAGTAATTGGCATTAATTCCTTAAAATTAGTGGAAGATGAAATAGAAGGTATGGGATTCGCAATTCCTATTGAATATGCTATGAATTATGTTGATGAATTAGAAAAAGGAAACAAAATTGAAAGACCATTAATTGGAATCACAATGTTAAATGCTACAGATAGTTATCGTTTATATCAAAATGGCGTAATGCTTGATGATGATATTGACGAAGGTGTTGTAGTAATTAGTGTTAGCAAAAATAGTGGAGCTGATAAAGCAGGACTTAAAAAAGGTGATGTTATTCTAGCAGTAAATGGTGAAAAAGTATCAAATGCCGCATATTTAAAATATGAACTTTATAAATGTAATGTTGGTGATACAATTGAAGTAACCTATATGAGAAATGGTAAAACAGCCAAAACTAAAGTAACACTTACCAAAATAGAAGAATAATGAAAAAGCCAGATATGGTTTTTTTCTTTATATTATTTACTTATTTACTTAACAGAAGAAAATATTGTATAATAATGTTGAAATCAGATAGAAGTGGAGAGATAACATGAAAAAATTAAAAAGTTTATTAGCTATTTTGTTAGTAGTAGTAACGATGCTACCATTTACTGCAAATGCTGAAGTAGAGGTAGAAAAACCAAAAACTGATAAAGAACCAGTAAAGGTATATGTATTCCGTGGTGAAACTTGTAGTTACTGTAAAGCAGCTTTAGAGTGGTTTAATAGCATCAAAGAAGAATATGGAGACTATTTTGAATTAGTAACTTATGAAGTATGGAATAATTCTGAAAATGCAGAGTTAATGCAAAAAGTAGCTTCTCATATGGGAGATACTGCAAATGGTGTTCCTTATATTATTGTTGGAAAATATACTTATCCAAATGGTTTTGGTGCTGATACTAAATTAAGTGATAATTCTGATAAAACAATGGGAGATCAATTAATTGAAAGAATCTTAGAAATTTACCAAAGTGATAATCGTTATGATGTTATGGAAGATTTAAATAATAAAAAAGATTATAGTGCTGTAGTAGCAACAGGAGCTATTATCATTATAGCTGGTTTAGCAGTAGTAGCTATTGTTTCTAGAAAGCAAAACCAATAAGAACTAGCAGTAGTTCTTTTTTTCTATAATGGATATTATAATATGAATTTTAATAAAATATTAATTACTTTATATCAAATTATAGAAAAATAATAGGTAATTAATAGTAGCAAAAAATACAGTTTATTAGTAGATATAAAATAATAAGAAGTTGGGAGAAATTATTATTAAATATGATAAGTATTTAATAAAAAAAGATAAAATAGACTTACTATCTTCATTAAAAAGCCTAAATAAAAAATTGCTTGATGAAAAATTAGAAGAATTTGGGGTAGAAAATATAAAAGAATTAAAAGAGTATATTATAGAAGAATTTGAAATGTGCTTAGATATGTCAAAAGATGATATATTTACAAAAATGTATTTTCAAAACTTATTAGCTAATGAGAATTCTATATCTATGTTTGCATATCAAAAAGATATTGAAGGATTATGGGTATTTGTATATTATAATGGATCACATTATTCTTATTATGTACCAACTGAAATAAAGAAAATTATTAATAAAAAGCTTAATTTACAGTAGGAGGTAGTATATATGCAAACAAGTAAAATGTATGAAAGAACTGATTGGTATAGAAAAGAATATGTCCATGATTATTATTCTAGAATAGTTGAGAAATTTAAAGACTATGATAAAATATCAAAAAAGAAAATGATAGAAAGTATCTATAAAGTTTATGATAATTATGATAATATCATCGATATTTGTACAACAAAAGAATTAAAATATTTAGAAAAAACACTTGATAAAAAGACCAGTATGGAAGAATTATTAAGTGATAAATATGAGTGGGAAAGAAAGACTCTTAGAAATAAATTTTTAATTCAAGATGAGCATGATAGAGTGTTTATTCCAGATGAAATAATGGATAATGTTAAAATGGCTATTAAAAATATAAATTGGAATGTAGTAAAAAAACTGACTACATTAAATGAAATATTAATTGGTTATTTTAAGACACAAGGTTAAGCACTACTTCAAACTGCTTCTGCAGTTGCATCTATGATAACAGGTATTGATGAAGATATGATATTAACACATATGATACATAATAAAGTATTTAATTATTATATCTATATTTATCAGAAAGATTTTGAAGCATTAGGTAATAGTGTGCTTATTGGTATGTGCCAAGAATACTATGGCTTGGAAGATGAAATCGATGAAAGAAGAAAAGAACAAGCTATAATAGGAACTATGCCTATAAATGTTGAGTTATTTAAAACACTATTTTATAATGATTTTGATATCAGCAATAAAAAGATAGCTCAGTTTTTAAAAGAATTGAAAAAATTACCATTCTTTTTGAATAGGGCTATAGATATTATTAAAGAATCTGCATTATTAAATATGGATAGAAAATCTTTAAAAGAGTCAATATCTAATGTACAATCCCTTAGGGATTATAATTTAACTAATTTTTTTGTATTGTTAGATAAAGCAATGGATGAAATGCCTTCAGGTGTCTTAAATGGATTGACCCCTAATCAAGCTAAAAAAATATTATTAGAACAAGAGGAAAATAAACGAAATAAAGAAAAAAGCTATGTGAAACAACAGAATGCACATTTATCTAAAAAAGATGCCAAACTTTTTTATAAAATTTATTTTGGATTATTAGAGTTTACAAATAATAAGTATAAGATAAAAACTAATTTTAAAATATATGAAAAAATACGTATTAATCCATATGATTTAAGTGATATAGTAGAAAAATTTTGGGAAAATAAAAAAGAAATTGTATCTGAATTTTGTGATGATAACCCATATAGATTTAATAAAGAAGAATTAGATATAACTAGTCAGTTTAAAAAAGGATTTAGAGAGATTATAATAATAGCGAAATTTGAAACTGAGTACACAGCTGTTATGAATGAAAATAAGGTTTATATGATAAAAGGAATAAATGATAATATAGATAATGTTATTTCATTTAAAGTTCTTCCACTACCAGTATTAACTGCTATTATTCCATTTAAAGATGTGCTAATATAATAATGGAATGTTTAAAGAACTCAACATAAAAATTGGAAATGGGTTTGATAAAATAATTAAAGAAGAATATTCAAAATCAATTAAGTATTACCATTTATAATTATAAAAAATTTGTTAAACATATTTTAGTACTAATTTAAAATGGACAAGTAAAATATGATTTGGTAATTAAATACTATTATTTATAATGATGTATTATAAAGTATAAATTAAGATTGATAATAGAAGGTATGGATAGGGCAAATACCATTGAAAAGTATTATTTAAATATTAAAAATGGTATGGTATTTGTATCCAGTAAGTCTGATATATTTTATATTGATGATGTGAAGTAGTACTAGTGGTTGGAGGACAGTATGAATTTGAAGAAAGAAATGGTTATTATTGATAACCAAATTAAAGATAATATAAGTAGTTGTAAGTTTAATGATAGAAATAATAATTATATTGTTAAATACTATAATAGTAATAAACCATATTTTTTCTCAAAATTAAGACTAAAGTATCTTACTAACCCAATATCAATAAAATTAAATAATTATATTTTCTATGGCAATAACGAATTATTGGAGAATCTAAAAGAAATATATGAATTTAATTATTATAGGGACTTTTATTATCGTGTGTTTTTTAAAAATAACACTTATATGGAATTTAAAAATGATGAATTTAAAAAGGTTAATAAAGATTCTTATAATGTAATAAAATACATGAAAGATGTCTCTAATATAACATCATTAACTACAGAAGATGGAGACAAACTTCTACGTAAACAAATGGATAAAATTAAGATAGACAGTTTAAATACAGCTCTTGCTAATTATTTAAAAATGTCAGATAATTTAACCAAACCAAATAATATAGAAACACTTATATTTCCATTTGGGTGTAATTCAAGTCAATATGAGGCTGTAGAAAATGCAATCTATAACAAGATTAGTGTAGTAGAGGGACCACCAGGGACCGGTAAAACACAAACTATATTAAATATAATTGCAAATATTATAGTTAGAAATATGAATTGCCAAGTTGTTTCTAATAATAATCCAGCCATAGAAAATATAGATGAAAAATTAAAAAAATATAATCTTGATTTTTTTGCAGCATTACTAGGTAAAAAGAAAAATAAGGATTTATTTATTGACCAACAAAATACTAATATTCCAAACCTTTCTAAATATGATGATATGAACATTAATGATATAACTACAACTTTAAAAAATAATAATGAAATTATTAGAAAAGTTTATAACACAAAGAAAGAAATCGCTAATTTAACTCAAAAGAAGTCTGAATTAGAATTGGAGTATAAATATCTTAAAGAACTTATTAAGAGCCAAAAAGTAGAATTACTTAAGCTAAAGAAATATAATAAAAATAAATTAAAACTATTATGGAATGAAATAATAAGTATTGATGAAATAAATTTACTTGATAAAATTAAATATATATTTTTATATAGAATAGGGAGTTTTAAATTTTATAGAAATGATTTAAATATAATACTAAAAACATTACAGAATCAAATATATATTAATGATTTAGAAGAATTAGATAAGCAAATATCTGAAAAAGAAGAATTTGTAAATTCTAATAAATTCAAGGAAGAAGAATTCATTAATTCTTCCATGGATTATTTTAAAAAATATTTATCATTAAAATATAAAAATGAAAGAAAAATATATACATTAGATGAAATATGGAAAAATGGTAATGAATTTTTAAATGATTATCCTGTAATATTAAGTACCACATATTCATCAAGAAATACTTTCAATAATGATTTTAAATTTGACTATATAATAATGGATGAATCTAGTCAAATAGATGTAGTAACAGGAACATTAGCACTATCTTCTGCGAAATATGCAGTTGTGATTGGAGATGAAAAACAACTTTCTAATGTCATACCTAATAATATAGCTTATGAAACTAATAAAATATTTAAAGAGTATAATTTAGATAAATGCTATTCATATTCATTAAATAGTTTCTTATCAAGTATTAAAAATGCTATTCCTAATGTTCAAAGCAAAATGTTAGTTGAACATTATAGATGCCATCCTAAAATTATTAATTTTTGTAATAAAAAATTTTATAATAATCAATTGGTTATTATGACAGAAGATAATGGTGAAGAAGTAATTAAAGTAATAAAAACAGTCAAAGGTAACTTATCAAGAGATAAAGCTAATCAAAGACAGGTAGATGAAATAAAAAATATAATTCTTAAAGAAAATAAAGATATTGGTATAATTGCACCATATAATAACCAAGTTGATCTAATAAAAGAAAATCTTGGTGATGTTGAAGTAAATACAGTCCATAAATACCAAGGTAGGGAAAAAGATACAATTATAGTATCAACAGTTGAAGATGATATTAGTGATTTTGTAGGTGATGCTAAAATATTAAATGTCGCAATATCAAGAGCCAAAAAGCATTTATATTTTATAGTGACAGGTAATGAAATTAAAAATCCAAATATAAATGATTTTATTGATTATGTAAATTATAATAATATGGAAATATTAAATAGTAAAATATATTCCTCTTTTGATATTTTATATAAACAATATGAAAAGGAAAGATTAGATTTCTTTAAAAAACACGAAAAAATTTTAAAATATGATTCAGAAAATATAATATATTATTTAATACAAGATATACTAAAAGATTATGAAAATTTAGAATTTCATTTTCATCAATCTCTAAATGATTTGATTAAGAATAAATCTTTATTAAATGAAGAAGAAAAAAAGTATGCATCACATCATAGTACGCATTTAGATTTTTATATATTTAAAAAAATTGGTGATAGGCCTATTCTAGCAGTCGAAGTTGATGGATATGATAATCACAAAAAAGGAACTAAGCAATATGAAAGAGATAATTTAAAAAATAGTATTTTAGATAAATATAACATTCCATGGATAAGATTAAAAACCAATGGAAGTGGTGAAGAAGAAAAAATTCGCAATAAACTAAATGAAATAATAAGGAAATAAATAAATTTCTAACTTTTTAAAGGGGATAATAAAATTAAAGAATATCTTAAAAAATTTAAAATAAAATTGTTTTGTATTAAGGGTAATCACAAGGTAAGTGTAGATATATAAATTGATTAGATGAAATAGCAATAACTTGTAATAATTGCAAAAAAGTTTATGGTTTTAATGATGTAAATTATTATTCTAGTCATCCAAAATAATTATAAACGTTTATTAGTTGTACAGAAAAATTTCTGATAGAAGTATTTATTTACAAATTCAAGTATTATATTGTGGTATTAGTTAATTATTGATTAAGGCTGAGATTTAAAAAATTGATTTCTAATAGATTAAAAAATATAGATTATATAATTTACATGATTTTATATAATATATAAAACAATTTGTGTTTCTTCTTTCTCCATATATTAGTAAATTAAAGAAAATCAGAGGTGATTTATATGAATGAATTAAAAAAATTTTTAAATGATCATAATATTAATTATGATATAGGAATAATAAATAATGATATTTATTATAAATTATCGGATTCATTCGAGAATCAACAGACAATAAGATTTAAATGGAAAAAAAATTCTATAAACAAGCTATTAATAAAATTAAAAAGTAAAAATATTAATTTGAGAGAAATCTTTTCTAGTACATACTTTATTTTATATAATATTGTTGGTACAGATAATAAGGTCTTTATAATTTATGCTGTGAATTCTCATGTTCAGCTACCTAAAGTACTGTTAAAAAATTTTAGAACAGATGATTACTTATATTATATTAATACTTCAAGCAATGAAATAATTAGAAATTCTGCTGGAAAATATAATACAAATTTTGGCTATTATTCACTTTATTTTGAAGATTATCTTAGTAAAAATTATGAAAGTATAATAGTTGATATCATAAATAAAATTTTACCTTTTGCTAATAAAGAAAAAAGAATTATAACTTTTACTAATTTAAACAAAAAGATTAATAAACTATTTTTAATGGCATTATTTAGAAATCCAAAATATGTAGATGAAATCAATAGTTATAGTTCCTTTTCTCATATGATAGATGGAGAATATAATCCTGAATTTTTAGCATATATAGGTGAAAAAATAGGTAGAAATTACATTGATGGTTATACTCCTGTAGTATTAATTAATGAAACCAACAAAAATATAGTGACAATTAAATGTTTATTTTCTACTTTAAAAATTGATGGAGGAATACAATGTATGTTAATTCCTTTACATCCAAAATTTGCGATTACACTTGTACCTAATGATTATTACAAAAAATTGATTGAAAAACAGGGAGAAGAAACGTATTTAAAAATAGATGATGAGAAAAATTTACTCCAACTAAATAAGCAGCTTTATTATTTTGCAAAATATAATGATGATGATGTAATAGGATTAAAAAAAGATTTAGATGAATTAATTAAAATGATAAAAAAGAGTAAAAAAAATAAAAAGGAACTGATTGAAACCTAATTAATTTTCAATCAGTTCTTTTTTGCAATGTAAAATTTATATAAATGTTTGATCAAAAGATAAATATTAATTTTAATAAGTAATAATATAAAGAAACAATAAAATTTTAATTCGAAACAGAATAATTATTTACTAATTGGTTAAACATTAAAAAAAAGAAAATCATAATTTTAAGAGTAAATTAAAAATACTTATTATTAGAATCTTGATTTAACCAGAGAAAATAAGAAATTATATTGAAAATGAGCTAGAAGCAATTAAAAATAGATTTCTTTTTGCTTATAGGAATGTCTTTATTGCAGAATATATATTAAATTTTTGTTTTGTCTGTGATTTATGAGTAATATTAATAATATTTATCTAGCTTTGCGAATATCCTTCAAAAAAACTCAAAATCTTGCGAATAATTGTGCAATTATTCTTAAAACTATTTTAATAATTAGTATTACGTGTTATACTTATTTTGTCGAAATTACTTGGAAAAGGGAGGAAAGTATGGAAGATTATAGTGCAAAATTAACTGGTGAACCATTTTTATACACGGAAACAAAAATAATTGGCAGATATTTGCTAGATGGTGAAGATGAGCAAGAATTAAAGAAAAGAAATTTTGAAGAAAATCTGATTAAACATAAAAAAATTGGAAGTGTTAAAAGAGTTAATTCTCCAATATTCAGGAGACTAGATGTTATGGACAGTGAAATGCTAGAAGAATTTGTTTATTCTGATATTGAAACAAGTAAGTGCATTTTACTTTATACAATAATGAAAACAGATAGATTAGTAAGAGATTTTATAATTGAAGTTTATAAAGATAAACTATATATGAAAAAAGAATACATAGAAAAATTTGATATAGATAATTGGTATGAGGAAAAATGTATATTAAGTCAAATATTAAGAGAAAGAACAGAATCAACAACTGCAAAGTTAAAGCAAGTTATTATGAAAATAATGCAGGATTCTGGACTTGTTATAAAGGAAAAAGATAGATTTAAAATTGTACGACCATTACTTAAAGAAAAGTTTATAAGTATGCTTGACAAAAAAGGAGACATGGAATATGCAAAAGCAATAGGAGGATTATTATGAAAAATATAAATACAAGATTGCAGGAGATGACCAATAAATTAAATAGTAAAGAACTATTTAAGTCAAATGGTTTAGGAAATGAAATAAATTTCCATGTTTTTGATTATAATCCAGAGGATGAATATATTGTTAGAGATTATTTAGATAATTATTTACTAAAGAAATCAAAGTTAAATATAAAGGTTTTTGATATATATGACATAATTATTGAAATATTAAAAGAAAAAGGATTTTTGGAAAAGTGCTTTGATTATGAAAAAAAGAAAGGTGCTAAATATTTAAACCAGATCATATCAAAAACAATAGGAATTGGTTCTAGCAATGATTTAATAATGAAGAAGATAAAAAGTGAAGTAACTGAATCAGACCAAATAGTTATTATAACTGGAATAGGTAAGTGCTATGGAATAGTTAGAGGACACACAATACTTAACAATTTACATAGTATTATAACAAATAATCCACTAATTATGTTTTATCCAGGAATTTATAATGGACAAAGTTTTAAAATATTTAACATTTTAGATAATGATAATTATTATAGAGCTTTTCAATTTGTTGGAAGAAAGTAGGAAAAGATAATTATGATGAAATTTTTAGATGATTGTGTAAGATGGTCTCAAGTAGGTATATCATTACTAATATTATTAATTATTATTTTGGGAATTATTTGTGCTTGTGATGCCTTTGGTAATACCTGGACAATCGAAGATGGGCATTTTAAAGAAGTATACGATAATATAGATGAATGCAAAAAAAGCAATCTGGGAACTGGAACAACTGATAAATGTTATGATGATAATCAAGTGATTTATAAAAATCGATAAAGGAGAAGTAAAAAATGGAAAAACTAAAGAACTTATATGCTAAAGATATTGAAAGAGAAATACAAGGAGTTATCAAAGTTGATGATGAAAGTTATATCAGTCAGGAATTAGATGAATATGTTGTTACAGATGAATTATTAAAACATTTTAATAGTTTCTTTGACGCATACAATGCAGGAATAAATGGAAATACAGAAAAAATGGGCGTTTGGATTTCTGGTTTCTTTGGAAGTGGTAAATCACACTTTTTAAAAATAGTTTCATATTTATTAGAAAATAAAATTGTTAATGGAAAAGCAGCAGTAGATTATTTTGATGATAAGATTGAAGATAAAATGTTACTTGCAGATATTAAAAGAGCGGGTAGTATTCCAACAGATGTTATCTTATTTAACATTGATTCAAAGACAGAAAATAGTAATGGAACAAAAGATAAAATACTAGATGTATTTGAGAAAGTATTTAATGAAAAAATGGGGCTTTCTATTACACCTTTTGTTGCAGAAATAGAAAGACATATTATTAGTTTAGGAAAGTATGAAGAATTTAAAAATGCATTTGAAGAAAAAGAAAATAGTTCTTGGGAAGAAATGAGAGACGGAATCCAGTTTGTTGAAGATGAATTTGCTAATGCTTATGCAGAGGTTTTAGGTAAATCAGTAGAAGAAGCTAGAAATATTGTAGAAAGAACTGAAAAGAATTACACATTATCTGTTGAAAAGTTTGCAGAAAGAGTAAGAGATTATATTAAATCAAAAGGAAATAATCATCACGTTATATTCCTAGTTGATGAAATAGGTCAATACATAGGAGATGACAGAAGTTTAATGCTAAATCTTCAAACAATCGTAGAAGATTTAGGACTTGAATGTGGTGGTAAGGCTTGGGTAATAGTTACATCACAAGAAGCAATAGATGATGTTGTTAAAGTACAAGGAAATGATTTTTCTAAAATTCAAGGTAGATTTGATACAAAATTATCTTTATCATCTTCTGATATAGACGAAGTTATTAAAAAGAGAATACTTGATAAAACTGATGAAGCAAAAACAAGTTTGAAAATGATATATGATAAAGAAGAATCAATAATAAGAAACCTATTAACATTTAAAAATGCTACATATCAAAAAGTGTATGATGATAGTAATGACTTTTCAGAAACTTATCCATTTATACCTTATCAATTTAAACTATTACAAGATGTGTTCACAGATATAAGAAAACACGGATATGCAGGTAAACATTTATCAAGTGGAGAAAGATCACTTTTAGGAGCATTCCAAGAAACTGCAAAAAGATATGGAGATAGTGAAGTAGGAACTATAATTCCTTTCTATGCTTTCTATGATACTATTGAACAATTCCTAGAACATCAAGTTAAAATAGTAATTAACTCTGCTATTGATACAGTAAAAAGTGGAGAATTAAAAGACATTGATATTAAAGTATTAAAAATGTTATTTATGCTTAAAAATATTAAAGAGATACCTGCTAACATAGATAATTTATCAACATTATATGTTTAAAATATTAAAGATGATAAGATTTATATTAAAAAATAAATATCTGATTCATTAAGAAGACTTGAAGCACAAACTTTAATTCAAAGAAACAATAATGAATATAAGTTCTTAACAGATGAAGAACAAGAAATAAATAGAGAAATTAAACAAATAATAATTGACCAAAATAGAATTACAGATTACTTAAAAAGAATTGTATTTGATTACATATTAACAGATAGTAAGTTTACATATAAAGGAAAGAACTTCCCATTAACAAAATATATAGATAATATAAAATATTCACAAGAATATGAAATAGGTATAAAAGTAATTACAACATCTCCAGAAAGAGATGACACAGATATTATTTTACAATCTGCAAGAGAAAACAAATATGTATTTATTAAACTTGAAATATCTACTTTGATTTATGATGAAATAACTAACTATTTACAAGTTGAAGAATACAGAAGAAGTAAGAGTGGAATCTTCCAAACACAACAAGTTGAAGATATTATAAGAGCAAAACAAAGAGAAATTGAAAATGCAGAGGCAAGAGTAAAAGAAAACATTAAAGAACAATTAAATGAAGCAGAAATTATTATTGCAGGAGATAGACAAAACATAAATGCAAGAGAAGCAAGAGCAAGAGCAAATGAAGCATTAGAAATATTAGTAAATAATATTTATACAAAGTTCTCTTATATTAAGAAAAATTATCAGGCACAAGATATAAAAGATTTATTCCACGAAAATAGACAAAACCTATTTGGAAAAGAAGTAGAATTTGTAAATCAAAAGGCTTATGACGCAATGAAAGAATATTGTGAAGAAAAGAATGCGTTTAGTATGCCAATTACAACTAGAACATTATTACAAGACTTTGGAACTGCTCCTTATGGATTCCTTGATGAAGATATTTTATATTTATTAACTAGATTATTAAAAGATGAAGTTATATCTTTAATATACAATAATGAAGTACAAAATATAACATCTGATGACACATTAACTAAAATCTTAAAGAGAGATTATTATGATAGAACAATTATTAAAATAAGACAAAAAATAGATGTTAATTTAATAAATGATTTAAAATCAGTAGCAAGAAACTCATTTAATGTTATGAGTTTAAGAGAAGATGAAGATGGTATGGTAGAAGATTTTAAAAATTACTGTCTTCAAAACACACTTAATAAACTAAATAAAATATCTGGATATTATCATATTTCAGGTGATAATTATCAATACCCGGGACAAGATGTTAAAGATAAAGCAACAACTTTAATGGAAAGATTATTAAGAATAAGAGATGTTTCTGAATTTTTTAAGGAAGTATCAAGTTGCAAAGATGAATTTACAACATTAGCACCAGAAATAGAAATGGTATTAGATTTCTTTGATGGTACTCAAAAAGAACAATTTGATGAAGCAAGAAAGATATTAACTATATATGATAATAATAAAGACTTTGCAGATAAAACTGATGAATTAAACAATGCCGTTGAAAATCTTACTAATATTTTAAAAAGTAAAGAACCATATAGTGAAATTCATAATCTACCAATGTTAAGAAAAGAACTAATAGACATTTTAGGTCGTATGTATGAAGCAAAATCTGAACCAATAATTGCAATGATTAAAAATACTATGACATACTTTGAAGAAGAAACAAAAAATGCAGGTGTAGATATTAAATTAGCTGAAAACTATATTAAAACTTGTAAGGAAGTTATTGATACATTAGAGCATTCTAACCAACTAAAAGATATATTCGCTCAACAAACAAGAATAGACCAATTAAAAGATAGATTCATAAATGCTTTAATATATGAAAAAATGAAAAATAATGCTGATTTAGAAGATACAGCAATAAAGGAAGAACCTAAAAATATAAAAAGAACAATAATTAGAACAGATGTCTTAATGAACCATTCTTATGAAATAAATTCAAAAGAAGATATTGATAAGTATGTAGAAGAATTAAAAGAAAAACTTATTAAAGAATTTGAAAAGAACAATAATTTAACAATTAGATAAAGGAGTAGATTATGGATAAGAATGTACTTAAAAAGTTTGCAACAGAATCAAGACAAGAGTTGATGAGTAAAGTTGCAAATAAAATAAAAACATTTTATATAGATGAAGAATTTTCGAAAGAACAAAATGGAGACATCATAGTTTTATCAAACGAAAAGCATTCATTAAGTTTATCAAAAAAAGAATATGAAGATAGAGAAAAGTTAAAAACAAGAGTTAAGGAATTAAGACTAGAACAAGTAATTGAAGAAGCCGCATATACTTGGTTTAACAGAATTATTGCTATCAGATATATGGAAATACACGATTATCTTCCATTAACTAAAGATAATCAAAGTTTAGGAATTAGAGTATTATCTTCCAAAGATAATACTCCAGACCCTGAAATAATGAAATTTACTAATCTTACAAATCCAGAATTGGATATAGATTTTAAAAAAGAGAAATATGTTGAGTGCAATGACAATAATAAAAAATTTGAATACATTTTACTATTAATATGTAAAAAACTTAAAAATGTTATTCCTCAAGTTTTCGATGGAGTAACTGATTATATTGATTTGTTAGTACCGGATAATTTATTAAATGAATCAGGGTATATTAATAAATTAATCAATGATGTACCAGAAGAAAATTACAATCAAGTTGAAATAATTGGATGGCTTTATCAGTATTATAATCAAGCAGAGAAAGATAAGTTAATGTCATCAAACAAAGCATATAAGAAAAATGAAATTCCTTATGTAACACAAATATTTACGCCTGACTGGATTGTTAAATATATGGTAGAAAATTCTTTATTGAGATTGTGGAAAGAAAATGAAAGTAATCTGAATAAGAATAAAAAAGTTAATGAAGAATATTACATAGGAGCAACACTAAATAAAAATAAATACTCAATAAATGAAATTTCATTTATTGATCCGTGCTGTGGAAGTGGACATATACTTGTATATGCTTTTGAAATTTTTTATAAAATGTATTTGGATGCTGGTTATAATAATAAAGACATAGCAGAGAATATCTTAAGATACAATTTATTTGGTATAGATATTGATGATAGAGCCTGTCAACTTTCAATTTTAGCCGTTATATTAAAAGCAAGAGAATATGATAAAAATATATTTAACAACAATGTCGTAAGAAATTTGAACATTATTGGAATGCAAGAATCTAAAGATATAAAAAACTTAATAGATTCAAATATAAATGACGATTATATTAAAGAAACAGCCTATTATTTATTAGAAACCTTTAAAAATGGAAAAGAAATAGGCTCAATAACAAATGTACTAAAATATGATTATGAAGAATTACAAAATTGCATTAATCAAATGGATAATATATTTGCAATAGAATTAAGGACAGTTTTGGAACCACTTATAAGGCAAGCATTGCTTTTAACCAAAAAATATAATGTTGTTGTAACTAACCCACCATATATGGGTATAAGATTAATGGGGAATAATTTAATAAATTACGTTGAAAAAAATTATGAGATTTCAAAATATGATTTATTTTCTGCAATGTTATATAAGTGGTCAAATACTCAAATGTGCGAAAATTATTGTGCTATGATTACACCAATGGCTTGGGCATTTTTGGATAGTTATTCTAATTTGAGAAAAAATATAATTGAAAACAATAATTTTTCTAGCTTTTTACATTTAGGTATGGGAACCTTTGGAGCAGACCTTGGAATGGTTTCATTTGTTATAGATAATAATGAAAATAATAGAGATACAATATTTTTGAATTTAACAGAATTTAAAGACTCTGATTTAAAAGCAGCAGCTTTTAATGATACAGATTTGAGAACATTAAAAAACATAAAAGACTTTAAAAAGTTTCCGGGTTACCAATTCGGATACTGGATTAGTAACGAAGTTTTTAATTTGTTTGAAAAACAAAATTTATTAAGTAAATTTGCTGAGCCAAGGCAGGGATTAGCCACTGGAGATAATGATAAATTTTTAAGAAAATGGTATGAAGTAGATTTTAACAAAGTAGGATTAGATCTAAATTCATTAGAAGATGCTGAAGAAAGTAATTTTAAATGGTTTCCTTTTAATAAGGGGGGAAATTTTAGAAAATGGTATGGAAATAATGAATACTTGGTAAATTGGGAAAAAAATGGATTTGAATTAAAAAAATTTGCTACTGAAAAATATAAAAGTTGGAGTAGAACAATTAAAAATGTTAATTATTATTTCAAAAAAGGGATAACTTGGTCAACAATTAGTTCAAAGGCACCTTCTTTCAGGGCATTTGATAAAGGATTTATTATAAGCAATAGTGGTCAAGGAATTTACTTGAATGATAATAAGTATTATTATTATTTGTTAGGTTTACTTAATACCAACTATTCATCTTATATTTTAAACTTTTTGTCACCAACTTTAGGCTTTGAATCTGGGTATATTAGAAAAATACCGGTTGTACTAAATGAAGAATATTTAGATAAGATAAATAATCTTGTTAATGAAAATATTAAGTTAGAAAAATATAATTGGGATCAAAATGAAACAAGTTGGGATTTTGCACGTGATGTGTGTATAGAAAAAAATACTCATATTATTAAAGATATAATTACCAAAAAATTAGAAATTGACAAAAAAAACTTTGAAAAGATTCAAGAAAATGAAAACAATTTGAATAAAATATATAATAGTATTCTTAATGTAAGTAATACTGTTGAATCGGAAGTTGATAAAAATTTTATAACATACTCAATCAATTCAAATCTGGAATTTATAAAAAGTTTAATTAGTTATGCTGTTGGTTGTATGTTTGGCAGATATTCACTAGATGAAGAAGGACTTATATATGCAGGTGGAGATTTTGATATAAATAGATATAAAACATTTAATGTAGATACTGATAATATTATTCCAATTACTGATGAAGCATATTTTGGAGATGATATTGTTGAAAGATTTAAAGATTTCATTGTTAAAGTATATGGAAAAGAAACTTTAAATGAAAATATGGATTTTATAGCAGAAACTTTAAATAAAAAAGGAACTGAAACAAGTGAAGAAAGAATTAGAAGATATTTCAATGATGAATTTTATGTTGATCATATAAGAACATATCAAAAACGTCCTATTTATTGGTTATTAGATAGTGGTAAGAAAAATGGATTTAAGGCATTAGTTTATATGCATAGATATAATGAGAATCTAATTCCAAAAGCAAGACTTGATTATTTACATAGAATCCAAACAACTTATGAGAAATTATTATCTGATGTTAATTACAGACTTACTACTGAATTATCTATGACAGATAAAAAAGAAGTAAAGAATAGACAAACAGATTTAATGGCTAAATTACAAGAAATTAAAGAATATGATGAAAAAATAGCACATATTGCAGACAAAAAAATAGTATTGAATTTAGATGATGGGGTAGTTGCTAATTATGCTAAATTTAGTATTAAAAACCCTAAAACAGGTAAGGAAGAAAGCATATTAGCAAAAATCAAATAAGGAGTATTGGTTATGGAGGAACAGAAAAAAAGTAATAATAATCCATCAAAAGAAAAGAAAATCAACGAACAAGTAACAAATGTTAAAAAACAAGTTGAAGAAGTAAAAGATATTGAAAAATTTTCACAGAATAATGTTAATCACCTAGATGTTGTTAACAAGTTAAAAGAATTGGAGGGTAAAAAGAGTAATGAAGATAACTGATTGGATTACTGTTGTTTTGTCAGCAATATCAATCATAATTTCAATAATTACTTGGATTAAAACCAATAAAAAAAACAATGCACAAATTGAGATTGAAATCAAAAAAATGATTGATGAAAAAAAACAAGCATTTATCAATAACATAACAGATGAAAAAATGATTGCAAATTATTTGATTGAAGAAGAATTAAATGCCTATGATAAAGCGTGTGCATTATATAAAGATAATAAAGTTGACAAAGAAAGATTTAAGAAGGATTATTATAATGAAATTGCAAATATTTTTGAAAACGAAAATTTTGTGACAGTTGGAAAATTAAATGAGAAAAGTTGTAAGTATAATAATTTAATTGATACTTATGAGAAATGGAAAATACAATAGGAGGGTAGAAAATGTTTGATGAAGTTTTAGAACTTTTAAAAGATACTTTAAATGGTGCTTTTTCAAGAGATACAGAAAGACAAAGAACTAGAAAAATTATATTTTGGTATGATTCTAAAAAAGAATATGAAGAATTTATAAATGAGTTAGAATTAGATAATACTGAAATCATAAAGTATGACAATAATAGTTTTTGGGTAAGATACCATATTGAAAATGAAGAACTTGATAAAAATATAATTATCTATCTTCCTTTTGAAAGAAAAAAAGGTGTAGATAATGACTTACTTGATTTAGAAACTGCGAATAGTGACTTACTATTTAATCCAGATTCTACAACTATGAGATTAAAGAATTTAGGATTAACAGAAGATTGTAGAAAGATAGTAAGTAAATATGCAAAATTCTTTGGAAATAAAAAGAGAGAACAAGATTTTAAAACCTTTGATATTGATGATAAAAATCCAGATAATATAGATTTAATAATTACTGCGATATTACTTAATATTAAATCAATAAATGAAGATGATATTTTAAAGGAAATCATTAGAAATTACTATACTGATGAAAAAAGATATGAGGACTTATTTAAGTTTGGAAGTGGGGAGTTTGTTTTAGGATTATTTAATGATACGTTTGGTACTAAAATAGAAAATTATAAGGAATTGCCTGATGTATATAAATCTTTAATCTTTACATACTTTGCTTCAAGTTTAAAAGATATAAAGAAAGCCAATAGATATAGTAAATACTTACTAACAAAAAAAACTACTAATGTGTATGTATTTATTAACAATTTAATGAGAGATAAAACTACAAAAGAATACTTTGAAAAGTTATCAAAGAAAGTAGAAGAAGAATTCGGAATAAAAGATTTATTGGATTCAATGGATATAGAAGATTATAAACTAGCAGACGCATTTAAAGGTGTTGATGATTTTGTTATTAAATACCTAGTAGATAAGTTGTTTAATGGTATTGGAGAATATGATTTATATAATGAGTATATATCTAATAGAGAAAATAAATATTGGTATGATAAACTTGAAAATGAATATAACCTTTTAAAGGTATCTATATTATTCTTTGAAAAGATTAGAGCAATAGAAGACGCAATTAAAATTGTTGATATTGATAAGTTTGCAAAGGATTATGCTAATAATTTTAGTGAGGTAGATACATTATATAGAAAGGTATATTATTACTATGACAATATAGAAGACAAAGATGTATTTATATCATTAAAGAATAAAATTGAGAATATATATGTAAATGATTTTATGAGTGAGTTATCAATTAAGTGGAGTGATATGATAGAAAATATGGGTAAATATGATTCTAATCGTATGACATTACAAAAAGATTTTTACAAGACTTATGTTAAACCATTTAATGATAAAAAAGATAGAATTATTGTTATAATATCAGACGCATTTAGATATGAGTGTGCAAAAGAATTAAATAATAAATTAAAAACTTTTGCTAGTAAATCTGAAATTGGCTATATGCAAGGACTTGTTCCATCATATACAAAACTTGGTATGGCTTCATTATTACCTAATAAAGAACTTTCAAGAGTAAAAGATAGTGATGATATTTTAGTAGATGGACAAGTATCTAGTTCTATAAAAGATAGAGAATTATTATTACAACAAGCAAATCCAGATTCTATTGCAGTTAAGTATGATGATTTATACGAAATGACAAAAATGGAGTGGAAAAAAATGTTCTCTGGTAAAAAGGTAGTATATATTTATCACGACACAGTTGATAATGCAGGAGAGCATAATGAGAATACTATATTTACTGCTTGTGAGAAAGCAATAAATGAACTTGAAAAGTTAGTAAAAGATTTACACACTACATTTAGTGGAATAAATGCTTTCATAACGGCTGACCACGGATTCTTTTATAAGAGAGGAAAAGTTGAAAGTTATGAAAAGACTACTAAAACATCTAATGCTACAAAACAAAAAACAAGATATTCTTATTCAGATAGTATATCAAATGAAGAGGGAATCTTATCTATCAATCTTGACTATGTATTTGGAGAAAATAGTGGATATGTTAATATTCCAAAAGGAAATATAATATTTGCTAGACAAGGAACAGGTATAAACTATGTTCACGGTGGAATATTACCACAAGAAATAATAGTTCCAGTAATTGATTTTAAATCTACGAGAACAAGTGATGGAAGTAAAAAAGTAGGTATTACTTATAGTGGATTATCTACAAAAATAACAAACGCAATTACTTATTTAGAGTTCTTACAAGATAACAATATTGATGAAAATAATAAACCTTGTAGATATTTATTACACTTTGAAGATGAAGATGGTGTAAGAATATCTGATGAGTGTACTATCATTGCTAACTATGAAAATACAGAAGTTAAAGATAGATTTTTTAGAGAAAAGTTTGTATTTAAAAATAAAGCATACGACAAGAATAAACCTTATTATCTTGTAATTATAGATGAAGAAACAGGAATAGAGCATACTAGTATTAAATTCTATATTGATATTGCTATTGTAAATAATTTTGATTTCTAGGAGGTGTCAAAGTGGAAGAACTAAACGAAAAGCTAAATAGATATTTTGCAGGAAAAGTTGTAAGAAAAGACTTAACTAAAAAAATAAAAGAGGGTGCAAATGTACCTGTATATGTACTTGAATATCTTCTAGGAATGTATTGTGCAACGGATGATGAAAAGGCAATAGAAGATGGTGTTGAAACAGTTAAAAAAATATTAGCAGATAACTTTGTTAGACCAGATGAAGCAGAAAAGATTAAATCTAAAATTAAAGAAAAAGGTATATATACCATAATAGATAAGGTAAGTGTTAAACTTAACGAAAAAATGGATATATATCAAGCAGAGTTTTCTAATTTAGGAATAAAGGACGCACTTATTGATGATAGTTTTGTTAATAAATATGAAAAATTATTAGTAGGTGGTATCTGGTGTATAATCAAAGTAAGTTATAATTTTGATGACCAAGATAGACACAGCATGCCTTTTCAAGTTGCTGCACTTGATCCTATCCAATTACCTAATATGGATTTAACAGGATTATTTGAGGGTAGAAAACATTTTGAAAAAGAAGAATGGATTGATATTCTTATTCGTTCAATGGGAATAGAACCTACAAAATTAAAATATAGTCAAAAGTGGCATTTTCTTGAAAGAGCAGTACCTCTTGTTGAAAACAATTACAATCTATGTGAATTAGGTCCAAGAGGGACTGGTAAATCGCATATCTATAAAGAAATATCTCCTAATAGTATTTTAGTATCAGGAGGACAAACTACTGTTGCGAACCTTTTCTATAATATGGGACAAAAGAAAATAGGTCTTGTAGGTATGTGGGATTGTGTTGCTTTTGATGAAGTTGCAGGTATAACTTTTAAAGATAAAGATGGTATTCAAATAATGAAAGACTATATGGCTTCTGGCTCTTTTGCAAGAGGTAAAGAAGAAAAAAATGCAAATGCTTCTATGGTATTTGTAGGAAATATAAATCAAAGTGTAGATGTTTTATTAAAGACATCACATCTATTTGAACCCTTTCCAAAAGAAATGGCAAATGACTCTGCTTTCTTTGATAGAATGCATTTCTATTTACCAGGATGGGAGATTCCTAAAATGCGTCCAGAGTTAATTACTGATGAATATGGATTTATTACAGATTATTTATCAGAGTTTTTTAGAGAAATGAGAAAAAGAACTTTTTCAGACGCATTAGATAAATACTTTAAGTTAGGAAATAACTTAAACCAAAGAGATGTTATAGCTGTTAGAAAAACTGTATCCGGGCTTATTAAGTTAATATATCCAGATGGAGAATATAGCAAAGAAGATTTAGAAGAAATACTTGTTTATTCTTTAATTGGTAGAAGACGAGTAAAAGAACAATTAAAGAAAATTGGTGGAATGGAGTTCTATGATGTGCATTTTTCTTACATAGATTTAGATACTATTGAAGAAAAATTCGTATCTGTGCCAGAAAGTGGTGGAGGTAAACTTATTCCAGAGGGAATGCTAAAAGCAGGACATACTTATTATGTAGGTAGAGGAAACTCTGGAATGATTGGTGTATATAAAATAGAAGTTGAATCCCCAAGTGGACACGGTAAATTTTCAGTATCAGGAGTAGGCTCAGATAGAGAAACAAAAGAAGCACTAAATACTGCATATAATTACTTTAAAGCAAATAAGAAAAGCATAAGTTCTAGTATTCAAGTTGATAATGTAGATTATTTACTACATATTGAAGATTTACAAGGAAATGGTCCATCAAAGGGCATATCACTTGCTTCATTCGTTGCTATGTGTAGTAGTGCATTAAAAAAGCCTATGCAAGGCAGTTTAGTTATATTAGGAAGTATGAGCATAGGAGGAACGGTTAGCAAGGTAGAAGAATTAGCAAATACATTACAAGTATGTTTTGATTCAGGTGCTAAAAAGATTTTACTACCAATGTCATCAGCAGGAGATATATCATCAGTACCAAGTGATTTATTTTCTAAATTCAATATATCTTTTTATAATACTCCTGAAGGTGCTGTTTTTAAATCCATTGGAATAGAGTAAGTAAAATATAATAAATTATGAATTATTAGTTTGTATAAATAGCTCTTTGAGAATAAGAAAACAATACTTATAATTTTCAAAGACACCGTCACTTTTGATAGAGTCTTATTTTCTTATTAAAATATAATTACCAAATTTGCATGATTTTATATAATTTATAAAACAATTTATGCTTCTTCTCATAGACTATTATGAGGAGGAATATAAATGGGAGATTATAAAATAATTGTTGATGCTGGTCATGGAGGAGAAGATCCAGGTGCAGTAAGTGGTAATTTAAAAGAAAAAGATTTTAACTTAAAAGCTGCTAATTATATGTATAATCGCTTTAAGGAATTAGGGGTACCAGTAGCAATTACTAGAGATAGTGATGTTACTTTAACTAGACAAGAAAGATTAAATACAATGACTAACACCTTTGGAACTAGTCCTAATGTAATAATACTTGCTAATCACATAAATTCCGGAGGTGGCGAAGGTGCTGAAGTAGTATACCCCCTACGAAGTACAGATGTACTTGCTAGAAGCATTTTAGAAGCAATTGGTGAAGAAGGACAAATTATGAGAAAATACTATCAGAGAAGATTACCAGAAAATCCTTCTAAAGATTACTACTACATAATGCGTGAAACTCCTAATACCACATCTTTATTGCTAGAATATGGTTTCATTGATAATCCAAATGATGTAGTAAAACTACAAAATTATCTATTAGATTATGTAGAAGCAGTTGTAAGAGCAGTTGCTAATTACATAGGGGTTCCATATATCGCGCCAGATGGAGCATTAGAAAACACCTATACCGTACAAAGTGGAGATACTTTATATAGTATAGCTAGAAGATTTAATTTAACAGTTGATGCCTTAAAAGCCTTAAATAATCTAAAATCAAATAACTTATCAGTAGGTCAAGTATTAATAATAAGTGAAGATATTGATATTAAACCAGATCCAAGTGATTCAATTGTTTATACTGTACAAAGTGGAGATACTCTTTATAAAATAGCAAATCAATATGGAGTAACAGTTGCAGAAATAATGGAATTAAATAATCTAGGTACTACCATTCTAACAGTAGGCGAGCAAATACTAATTCCAAATAAGAGTCAAGATACAACCGCAACCTACACTGTACAAAGTGGAGACAGTTTGTATAAAATAGCAGGTCAATATGGAGTTACGGTAGATGAAATCATTACAGCTAACAATTTAAAATCAACAAAATTACAAATAGGTCAAGTATTAGTAATCCCAACAGGAACTATTCAACCAACTCCAACACCAACTCTACCAAATAATAACTATATAACTTATACTGTAAAACCAGGAGATAGCTTATATAAAATAGCAAATAACTATAACACAACAGTAAATGCTATCAAAGAGTTAAACAATTTAAAATCAAATAACCTATCAATAGGTCAGCAATTAAAAATACCATCATCTTCAAATGATACTAGTTATACAACTTATACTGTTAAAAAAGGAGATAGTCTTTGGTTAATAGCAAATAATTTTAATACAACCGTAGATAATATTAAAAGACTAAACAATCTAACATCAAATAATTTATCAATTGGCCAACAATTAAAAATATCAAGATAGATAAAAAGCTTCTAAAGAAAAAAATCTTTAAAAGCTTTTTTAATGGATTGGAGTACATACACTAGGATAAGGCTCATAAAAACAATGACTTTTATATCTACCGGATAGTTTTTGATCATACCATAAACTAACACAACTACTATTACCACTAGGGGCATAAAACCATAAAGCATTGGTTGCTGGATAATAATATTCTCCACGGATAACACGTAGAGCCAAATCTTTTTCCTTAGTGGTAGCACTAGAAAGAAACAAATTACTATTAATTCCTGCAAATCCACCAGGAGATTGATAAATAGTATCCGTTAAACTAGTGTTATTTTTAAAGGTTAAACAGT
>ENA-ORLU01000493-ORLU01000493.1-human-gut-metagenome-genome-assembly--contig:-NODE-493-length-38339-cov-3.880351_pt1 | contig 38339 bp, 37 predicted proteins | sample MGYA00243009_ERZ508833 | MGnify/ENA primary metagenome ERZ508833 (study PRJEB26277, sample SAMN04329763) | human gut metagenome | biome: human-associated habitat | host: Homo sapiens | place: USA...
AATAACAGTTTGTAGGGGAGTTCTGATACTCCCCTATAAAAATGGCTATTTATCAACTGTTTGTTGTGACATAGCCTTATATTATATCATTTTTCACTAAATAAATCTAAAAAATACAAAGGATTACCTTATCTATTTCCGTACATTTTTTCATAATAATTTTGGTATTCGCCACTAATAATATCTTCCCACCATTTACGGTTTTCCAAATACCATTTAATAGTCTTTTTAATGCCATCAGCAAACTTAGTTTCCGGCAACCAGCCAAGCTCATTATGAATCTTCGTGGGGTCAATAGCATAGCGCATATCGTGACCTTTTCTGTCGGCTACGTAGGTAATCAAGGTTTCAGGCTTGCCAAGCTCCTTGCAGATAAGCTTAACAATATCAATATTGCGCATCTCATTATGACCGCCAATATTATATACTTCACCTACTCTGCCCTTGTGAATAATCAAATCAATAGCCTTGCAATGATCCTCAACATACAGCCAATCACGAACATTGATTCCTTCACCATAAACAGGCAGTGGCTTATCTGCTAATGCATTGGCAATCATCAAAGGAATAAGCTTTTCCGGGAAATGATACGGTCCATAGTTATTGCTGCAGCGAGAAATAGTCACAGGCAATCCATAAGTACGATGATAAGCCATAACAAGTAAATCAGCACCAGCCTTAGAAGAAGAATACGGGCTGCTGGTGTGAATGGGAGTTTCCTCTGTAAAGAACAAATCCGGTCTATCCAAAGGCAAATCACCATAAACCTCATCAGTAGAAACCTGATGATAACGAGTTATTCCATACTTACGGCAAGCATCAATCAGCACTGCTGTACCCATAATATTAGTCTCCAGGAAAATACCAGGATCCTCAATAGAGCGGTCCACATGACTTTCAGCAGCAAAGTTAACAACAATATCAGGATGCTCCTCCTCGAACAGCTTAAAAACCGCTTCTCTGTCGCAAATATCCGCCTTAACAAAACGGAAGTTTGGATTATCCATAACGCTTGCCAAAGTAGAAAGATTACCTGCATAGGTAAGCTTATCCAAGCAAATAATGCGATAATCAGGATACTTTTCAAGCATATGGAATATAAAATTAGAACCAATAAATCCGGCGCCGCCGGTAACGATGATAGTCATAAATTCACCTTCTCACATAATTTCTGATAAATATCTTTTTAACGCGTCCTGCCAATCGGGCAAAGTTTTAAAACCATTTTCAGTCAACTTGCTTTTATTCAGCCTGCTATTAAAAGGACGCTTAGCTTTACTTAATCCGTACTCCTCGGTAGTAACAGGTACAACCTTAGTGCTATAACCAGCCTGCTTAAAAATCTCGCACGCAAAATCATACCAAGAAATATAACCACCTTCATTAGTGGCGTGATAATATCCATACTTATCAGTTTCAATCATATCAGCCAACAGTCGCGCCAAATCAAGAGTATATGTAGGTGTACCAATTTGATCATTCACAACTCTTAAAGTATCGAATTTTTTTCCTACATTAAGCATAGTCTTAATAAAGTTATTTCCATTTTTACCAAATACCCAGGCAATACGTACAATAAAATACTTGTCTAAATTTGCAGATACAGCAAACTCACCTTGCAATTTACTTTCACCATAAACATTCATAGGTGCATACTCCTTGCAATCTGCATGCCATGGCTCAGTCCCTTCGCCATTAAATACATAGTCAGTACTAATATACATCATCTTACAACCGTTTAATTTGCAAGCTTCTGCTATATATTGAGTACCTTGTGCGTTAATAGCAAAAACCTTATCTTTATTCTCATCGTCTTCAGCAGCATCCACTGCAGTCCAAGCTGCACAATGAATAACAGCTTCAGGAGAATATTCTGCAATAGTGCGTTCTACATCCTGCTTTTCAGTAATATCAAGCTGAACATACTCAAATGCAGAACATACATCTTCTTTTTTTAAAATGTCGCTACCTACAGCAATATGCCCACGCTTAGTCAGTTCATTCATAACATCATATCCAAGCTGACCAGCTACACCTGTAACTAATACTTTCATATTTAATTCTCCTAATAACGATAATTAGCCAGACCACTATCTTTCAAATTTACTCATATCAATAATGCAACCACCCCAAGATAGCCCAACGCCAAAACCAATAGACATAACTTTAGAAATCTTCTTGCCATTACTCTGAGCCATCATATCTTGTAATGCTATTGGTATAGAATTGGAAACTGTATTTCCATACTCTTTTACATCATTCCAATATGGGAAATCCATTAAATCACAAGTCATTTGCAAATAATTTAACATAAACTTATTTGCTTGATGAAATACATAATAGTCTATATTCTCCCTACTTAAATTTGTTTTTTCAAGAATCTCATTTAAAGTTTCAGGAACCACAGACAAAGCAAAATCACTAATTGCAGCACCATTCATATGTAAATCTCTATTAGTTCTTACATTACCAAAGTCATCTGTTTCAATTTCAACGTCTGTATCTTGATATCTTTGAACCATTCCCCCAACTGGCACTATCAAATTCTTATAACCGCTTCCCTTAGTACCAAGAACAAAGCCGTAAATACCCTCTTCATCAGCATCTATTCCTTCTATGAATGTTGCAGTTGCTGCGTCACCAAACAAAGGCCTAACAGAATGATCTTTGTCATTAATATACTTGCTATATGTCTCAGAAGTTATCAATAACACATTTTTTACCTGCCCAGATTCTATTAAGCCTTTAGCTAAACTTAATCCGTATATGTATCCAGAACATCCTAGATTATAGTCTAATGCGCCACAATTCTCATTTAATCCTAATCTATATTGTAAAATACATGCTGTTGTAGGTAAATAATAATCAGGGGACTGAGTGCAATATAGTATAAATTCTACTTTTTCTTTGTCGATGCGTTCTAAAAGTTTATTAGCTGCATTAAACGCCAAATCGGAAGCTATTTGTTCATCACTACAAATATGTCTTTTAATAATACCAGTCTTCTTGACTAGTCTTTTATTACTATTTTCTTCTATTTTGCTAGGTAAATATTTTTCTATATGTTTAATATATGCTTTCATTTTTACATCTCCATATCTAGAAAAATATAATTATTCAGACATTAATCTTGCATATCCGAAGCCATCTTTTCCCATGCCATTTCCATCATAAAACATATATGTACCATATTTAGTAGTCAAAACAACTGGATAACAAACCATCTCCGAATCCCAACCTATATCACTAACATTTATACCAACCATATTATCTTTGCGTATCCAATTGATGCCGTCGGTTGATTCAGAATATCCTGATTTATACTCTTTGTCTAACGTATCAAATGTATATAACATTTCATAGACTCCACTATCATTGATTCTAACTCTAGGCCTTCCTATACGATATTCATTACCAGAACATTTAATGCATTGAATTCCTTCATCTGCAAAATGTATTCCATCTACAGACTCAGTATATTTTATATCATATGTTGGATACGGAATCCCATTAATATATGTCCAGTCATATATAACAGAGTACCAGACCTTAAATATATCATCTTGTTTTATAACTGAATGTATACATCTTCCGTAAATACCTTCATCTGTTCGATCCATTACTGGCGTTTGTTTTATTCTATAAAAAGTATCTCCATTATCTTCACTTATCAATACACCAGAAAAAGCCAAAAACTTGACTTTTTCAACTAACTGAAAAGCAACGTAATACATATATATTCTATCTTCTACATTAAGTACATCTCCAAGTATCATTCCATTATCATCAAAACATCCTGGGGTACCTAACTCGACAACAGGTCTTTCTGAAATTTTCATTATATTACTAGGATTCTTACTCTCTACGTCTACATAACCAATTCGTCCTTTTCCAGTACTATCACGAAAAGAACAATACACCCTTATAGTCTCTTCATCCAACAAGAAAGGGGTAGGAGTAAGAGCAGTATTATTAATCCATTCTTGTTCTCCCCCTTGGGGACAGTAAATCAACCCCTGTTTTTCCCATTTCATAACATAAATCTCCTTACCAAACAAATTTATCTAATTTATAAAAGTCCCAAAAATTCGTAAGAAGTAATCGGCCGTCTTTTTGAATGTTCACCTGCAAAAAAAGCCCCCTCTTTTGTGTTTTTTCCAATTAACGACCCCATACCAATATAACAGCCCTTGGCAACTGATACATTATCTGCGATAGAAGCATTAATGCCTATATAACAATTATCACCTATAGTGCAAAAACCGGCAATTACACAGTGCGAAGTTATAAAACAATTATTTCCTATTACTGATCTATGGCCAACATGATTACTGCTCCACATAAAAACATTATTGCCAACTCTGGTGAAGGGCTGCAAAACATTGCCTTCAAGTATAAAACAATTTTCTCCTATTTCTACATTATGCCAAATAAACGCTCTTGTACTTATATAACTAGCAAACCTGTATCCCATAGTCTTTACTTCCAAATAAAGCTTCTCTCTATTTTTACTAAGTTTTTCTCCAGCCAAGGCTACAAAAACATAATATTCGTCAACAGAATATAATTCACTCAAGGACTCAACTTCAACTACTGGAAGGCCACAAAAATTAACATCACTCTTATAATCTTTGTTTACTGCAAATGCAGTTACTTCATATTCGCTGTCAAAAGTAAAATATTCATATGCTAGACAAGCGGTCTCTCCGGCACCAATAATAATTAGCTTCTTATTTTTCATAGCAATCATTTCCCAAATCTAATATATCCTTAAATGTAATACAGTTCCTCAACTGATTAATAGTAACTACACATCCAAATTTTGCTTTAAACAAAGATAATACAGTTATAAAAGAAAGTGAGTCCCAGTCTTCTAATTCCTTTAAATTAGTTAACTCATCAATTGCAACTTCGCTGTCAATATCACACTCTTCAATTAATAAATTTAAAAATTCCTGTCTTTTCATAGTTTTTATATTTATCTCCTCGTATAATATAGTCATAGCTTAAATTGCTTTTAATTAAGATTTAAGCTATGCTGTTTTAGATACTGTGGATTAGTTTTCTTCTCCTACCACTAGATGGTTTAACAAAGGCTCTAACCACAGTCTCTTTGTTTATTTGTTAATCAGTTAGATACCGCATGACGGTTTATGTTGAACGAGGTTACAATTGCAAGGAGTACCCCGTGGTTCTAAAACAGTATCAATTCTATTTTTAAAGAGGTGTCCTTCCGTGATTTTAGTTGGTATTGATGTTGCAAAGGATAAGCATGACTGCTTTATTATGAATTCAGATGGTGAAGTTTTAGCTAAAGCTTTTTCTTTCACCAACAACAAAGAAGGCTTCAACTTTCTTTATGAGAAAATCTGTCCTGTTTCTAATGATTCAGACAACATAAAAGTAGGACTTGAAGCTACCGGACATTACAGCTATAACCTTCTTGGTTTCCTACTTGATAAAGGTCTACCCACCTTTGTCATCAATCCATTACATACCAATCTCTACAGGAAAAGTCTATCTCTACGAAAGACTAAAACGGATAAAGTAGATTCCAGAACCATAGCTATGATGTTATTGTCCGAGATAAGCTTAAAGCCCTACTCGGATACATCTTACCACAACGAGGAGCTAAAGTCACTATCTCGTTACAGATTTACTAAAGTGCAGGAACGTGCAAAGCTTAAAACTTCTGTATCACGTTTAGTTCAGATTCTTTTCCTGAGCTCGAAAAACTTGTTCCAAACCTGCATATGGCTTCCGTATACAGACTTTTGGAAGAATATCCTAGTGCTTCTCATATTGCATCAGCCCATCTTACCAAGTTGACTAATATGCTTCAAGAAGCATCTAAAGGACGTTACAGCAAAGAAAAAGCTATTGAGATAAGAGATACCGCACGTAATTCTATAGGCTCTGTTATGCCTGCTAAATCATTAGAACTGAAGCATACCATTAAGCTTATTCGTGAACTTACTTTGGAAATAGCAGAGATAGATTCTGAAATCCAAAAGATGATGGATGAGATTGCTTCACCTATTACTACAATCCCTGGGATTGGCTGCAATATGGGTGCGATGATTATCTCAGAGATAGGTGATTTCAGTCGTTTCTCTTCTCCAGATAAAATATTGGCTTACTCAGGTTTTTCTCCGTCTATTTATCAGTCAGGCAAGTTAGATAACTGCTATGCACATATGGAAAAACGAGGTTCTCGTTACTTGCGATATGCTCTTTTTAATGCTGCTCAGAAAGCTTGTATCTGGGACAAAACATTCGCAGAATACCTAGCTAAAAAACGTGCTGAAGGTAAGCATTATTTTGTCGCTTTATCTCACGTTGTAAAGAAACTGGTACGTGTAATTTTTCATTTAGAAAGAACTGGACAGCCTTATTTAAAGGCTGCTTAAATAGAATAATTTAATACTGTTTTTAGAGCACCGGCAACGATGCTCTATTTGTCATGCGCTTTTGACTTACTATATACGCAAACCTAGGTATCCATAATACTTAAATTTTTTTATGGTTATCCTCTTGACTTCATATAGTTAGTCTTTTATCTTATATCTATAACCCATGTCTCATAAGTTATGGTCCTACCACCAAAACCTTCTTTTTGAGATATCAAACCGTTATTTAATAAATGACCATTATTTTCAGTTGAAATACCAAAATCAAGCCAAGATTTTGAATCTCTATACTTCGAAATTACCTCACTTACTGTATAATCTAGTGCGCCTATCCTACGAGCAATATCATTTGCAGCCAAATATTGAGTATGGATACCCTTATCATACTCAAACAACAAAGTACCAGCAATAATTTCATCGTTCATAAAAGCTCCAAACAAATGAATATTATCTGGAAATAAACCTTTTAGCATACTTAACTCGCCTCCAGTATGGACAGCCGTAGTACCATGATGCTTCTGCAATACTTCATTTTCTAATTTTATAAATCGTTGAAAGTCAGCTTCAGAAAATAATTCCTTTACTATAACGCCTTCTCTCTTAGCTCTAGATATCTGAGCTTTTCTTCCCTTAGGCATTTTCAACGGATTCTTCAAGTCAATAACAGTAGAAGGCTCTATTTTTCTTATATTGAAATTATGAACAAAAAGACTATAACGATCTTCTTCAGATGGTTGCTTATGATAAAAATGTGGTATTACTTTATAAATCAATCTAGTAAAACCATTATATCTCAAATATTCTAATAACAAGTCAAAACACTCTAACATTGTGTGTTGCTTCATATTAGAATCGGTAATAAATCCGCCATATGTTAATCCACCATGAGATACTACTTCATCGTCATGCTCACTCATAGGAAGAATAGCGATTAATTCACCTTTATCATTGTAGAACATCAAAGAATGATCAATAAATCTCTCCTTATGATATTCCATAAACCCCCTATCAAACATGAATAACGGCTGTTTACTATTTTTGTTAAAGAGATTCCACTCTTCCCTTCTATCATCAGTATATTTTAGTATATTCATAACATCACCAAAATCAATATATAACAATATATGAATTAATTAAATCTATTTAACACATCAATTACATATCCCACTTCTTCATCAGTCATGCCATAATACATGGGAATACTCAATACAGTTTTACTAATCTCCTCTGCAATAGGAAGTTCACCTTCTATAACATGTAAATCAGCATAAGCACCCTGCATATGCATAGGAATAGGATAATGCTTAACGGTTCCGATGCCGTTATCAGCAAGATATTTTTCTAGCTCATCACGTTTATCACAACGAATTACAAACACATGATAAACATGCTCATATTCTTTAGAGCTAGCAATCGGCAGCTTAATCAAAGGATTATTGATTTCTTCCAAATAACGCTTAGCAATAGTTCTACGAGCATCATTCCATTTATCAAGCATAGGTAATTTTACACGCAAAAATGCGGCCTGCATTTCATCTAAACGACTATTAGTCCCTTTGTAAATATGATGATATTTATAATCAGAACCATAGTTACCTAAAGCTCTAACCTTGTCAGCAATTTCTTTGTTATTAGTGGTAATACAGCCACCATCACCAAGAGCGCCTAAATTTTTACCCGGGTAGAAGCTCCAGGCTGCTGCATCGGATAAAGCACCAACCTTTACACCTTTATACTTTGCACCATGTGCCTGAGCAGCATCTTCAATCACATACAGTCCGTGCTTTTTAGCAATTGCATTAACCGCATCCATATCTACAGCTCTACCTTGCAAATGCACGGCAATAATAGCCTTTGTTTTTTCAGTAATCTTTTCTTCAATTTTAGTTACATCAATATTGTAGGTCTCGATAGTAGGCTCTACAAAAACAGGAACTGCACCAGTAAAAGAAACCGCTAAAGCAGTAGCAATATAGGTATTGGATGGAACAATAACCTCATCGCCACATTTTACATCAAGTGCCCTTAAAATAAGATAAATAGCATCTAAACCAGTAGCAACACCTACGCAATACTTTGTATTACAGTAAGCAGCATATTCCTCTTCAAATTTTTGGCATTCTTCACCTTGGATAAAATAGCTTTTATCCATTACTTTATTATAAGCAGCGTCAAGCTCTGCTCTAATTTCGTTGTGCATAGGCACAAACGTTGCAAACGGAACCTTAATCATTTATTATCGCCCTCGCTATTATTAACAAATTTTAAGAATTCATCGTAATCTCTAATATAGTCATTTTCATCATACAGCTCTGATGCCAAAACCAAAAGCACTGCATCAGGAGAAAAATCGAACATTTCGCGCCACATATTATTAGCAACATACAATCCTTCATAAGGCTTTTCCAAAGGAACCACTTTTTTTTCAAAGCCGTTATCAATACGTACCTTGCAAGAGCCGTGAATACAAATCAATATCTGCTCTAATGCTTTATGTGCATGAAAACCTCTTGTAACATCAGTACCAGTATCATACATATAATAAACACGTTTAATTTTAAACGGAATATCTTTAAGTTCTTCTAATGCTACTAGTTGTCCACGTTTATCACCATGCGTTTGAAATAAATACTTTATTACCTGCAACTCTAAATCTCCTTTTTCCATTCAAATATTCTATAAAATTTATCCCTAAGACTGTATAGCTTACCTTTAATGAATAAATCTGGAAAAGCACTAAAAACAATAAATTTTCGACTGCTCTTTATAATAAGACATAATTTTTTCAAAGTCATATTATCAGAATATTCTCGTAAAAATTTTTCTAAATCTATGGATATATTTTCTATAGTATATCTTGTACGATGATTTTCCACTGCGTTATAAAGTTCTTTTTCAAAATCATCTTCTCCAATAACATTTTCTTTAATCTTTAATTCTTTATTTGCACGATAATTTTCACATATTAAAACATTATTAATTTCACATATTAATTCATCATATGTTTCAAAATCAATCCCAAGATTTTCCTGATTGATTAAACACTCACCGTTCATATCATTATGTTTTAATGTCAAAGGTAGTTTTCCCGCCATTGCAGCATACTGGTACATTAGCCCACCTGCTAAAGGATATGTACTTAAATAAAAACAGCACTTTTCCAAAATCTGATACAAATCCTTGCGCTCTTTAGTAAAAAAAACGCGTTGCGGATATTCTAAGATTAATTTATTAATTTCAGTAGCATCTCCAGACCCTGCATACCAAAAAATAACATCATTATGATTGTTTAAAATATTTCTAACAATATTGTAATATTTTCCATCTCTACTCAAAGTTTTATATAAAGAACCACCAGAAAAAACTATTTTTTTTCCATCGCACTCCATTCCCGAAGGAAATCCTTCAAATTTTTGATTAAAATCAATGATTGGATAAAATGGTAATTTTATTAATTTTTCCTTTTCAATTTTCCTATATTTATTAGAAATATACGCTCCTATATTTCTAAATTCAATATAATAGTCAAAAGCAGATGCACCTAGCCAATATGCATGATCTGTTAAATTGATTTTATAACTTAGAATATTATTTTTAAAGTGAATTGCTAGTATAGACGTAGCAGCATTATCCGGATAATCATATATTAATAGATGCTTAGGTTTTTGAGAAACAATTATATTCTCCAATTCATAAATTGATTCTAGGTTTTTCTTCTCATTTACCCAAAAAATCTCTGACCCGCTATTTCTTAAAATAGATTCAATTTCCGGAATTCTTCCTTTGTTATCTATATGCGTAATATATATTACTTTATATCTTCTGGATAGAGCTTTTATATATATTTGTGCAAGACCTCTTCTATCAAACCCAAATCCATCATAAAATACAACCTTATTATGTTCAACTTCTATCGATTGAGAACTGCCCAAAATTTCTTCACTTATTTTATGTATAGTTTTTTCCAAAAAATCATCAACAAAATTTTGATTGTAGTTATATAGTATATCTGCACAAAGATTAATCAAAATTAATGCATCATTTATACGCTTAGTCTTAATACATTCTTTTATTTTTTCTTGTAATTTTTCTACAGTAGATTCAACATAGCCATTCATACTACTACCTCGTTAGTAAAATAACCTATATTATCATAGTCAGTTACTATATAAATAACTTAGAATACCAACTCTATCTCACTTAGATAGGGATTTTTCTTATCCTTCTCAGATAGAATAGGATTTTCTATACCCCATTCAACACCAATTTTCGGATCATTCCAACGAATACCGCCATCAGCTTCAGGAGCATAATAATTATCGGCCTTATACAAGAACTCAACGTCATCGGTCAACGTAACAAAACCATGACCAAATCCTCGTGGAATAAGCAACTGCTTAAAGTTCTCCTCGCTAAGTTCAACAGCAATCCACTGTTTATAAGTAGGGCTATCATGACGTAAATCAACGGCAACATCAAGAACAGCTCCACGCACGCAACGTACTAACTTTGCTTGAGCTTTATCACCTTTTTGAAAATGAATACCACGCAAGGTACCTTTTGCCGAGCTTCTGGAGTGGTTGTCTTGCACAAAATTATAGAACAGTCCCGCCTCTTCCATCTTCTTTTGGCTCCAGCTTTCCATAAAAAAGCCTCTATTATCGCCAAATACATCAGGCTCAATTATAACTACGCCTTCTAATTTGGTTTTTGTAATCTTCATTTGATACATCTCCAATTAGTAAATAATTTTTCCTTCTGCAACCTTTTTCAAATATTGTCCATAAGGTGCCTTGCCATATGCAATCGCGCTTTCCAAAAGCTGTTCCTTAGTAATCCAGCCATTATTAAAGGCAATCTCTTCAAGGACAGCAATTAAAATACCTGTTCTTGTTTCTACTGCCTTAACAAACTCTGCAGCTTCATTTAAGCTGTCTACGGTTCCTGTATCAAGCCATGCATAGCCACGACCAAGGGTAACAACGGAAAGCTCGTCGTTCTTCAGATAAATTTTATTCAAATCAGTAATTTCTAATTCGCCACGAGCAGAAGGCTTCAAGCCTTTGGCGTATTCGCATACCTTATTATCGTAAAAGTAAAGTCCAGTTACTGCATAATTGCTTTTAGGTTCAGCAGGCTTTTCTTCTAAAGAAACTGCTTTACCACTTTCATCAAATTCTACTACGCCAAAACGCTCTGGATCATCAACATAATAACCAAAAACAGTAGCACCTTTTTCACCTTTAGCAGCTTCCTTCAAATGATGAGTTAGACCGGCACCGTAGAAGATATTATCACCTAGCACCATAGCACAGCTATCACCATTTATAAATTCTTCGCCAAGAATAAATGCCTGTGCCAGTCCATCTGGAGAAGGCTGAACCTTATAGCTCAGCTTCAAGCCATATCTGCTACCATCGCCTAACAGCTTTTCAAAATTAGGCAAATCATGGGGAGTGGAAATAATCAAAATCTCTCTAATACCCGCAAGCATCAAGGTAGACAACGGATAAAAAATCATAGGTTTATCGTATATCGGCAACAGTTGCTTGCTTGTTACCATAGTTAACGGATATAAACGTGTACCAGAGCCACCAGCCAAAATAATACCCTTCATTTTAAACACACCTCTCACTCAAATGTTTTGACAAATTTTTCTATATCCTGCATAAGCATTATATTCTCTTTAATTTTCTTGTCATCCCAGTTCCACCACTTTATTTTAAGCAGCTTTTGAATAACATTATCAGAAAATCTATATTTAATTATTTTATCAACGCCACCAACTACAGCATATGGAGGAACATCTTTTCTAATAACACTTCCTGCTGCTATTACTGCACCATCGCCAATATTTACTCCCTCAAAAATAATACAATTAGCACCAATCCACACATCATTGCCAACAGTTATATTTCTAGACTCCACAGGACAGTAATCATTAATATAGTCCTTATCTACAAAAGAAAACTCCCTAAGAGAAGCCATTGGACTTGTCGTAACCCAATCCATTCTGTGGTCATTAGGAACTATAGTTTGATTAACTGCTATGGAGCAAAAACTACCAATACTTTTAACATGCGGATAATCCATATACTGATAGCCGTATGTAAATTTGCCTACAGGAATTCCACAGAAACGTTCAAAGTAATATCTTCCTAAATTATCACGCCAACCATATTTATTTTTTGACTTCTTTAAGATACTTTTAGGACACCTATTTGTACCCCTTATAAATCTAAGTACTGTGCAATATATCTCTTCCCTGCTAGAAATCATGTACTTATCTTTTAATGCCATATTCATCACCTACAAACCAACCTGCTTTAACAGCTTAGTTATCGTGTATTTATTTCTAACGAAATCTGCAGCAGACTTAGCAATTTTTTCTCTTGCATCAGAATTGTTTAGATAATAATCTAATTTCTCTACACATTCATCAAAACTATCATAAAACACTATATTCTCGCCAGAAATTAAACCTAAATCCTTTGCGTCCTCACGATAATCGCAAAGCTCAAAATTACCGTTACCCATAACTTCAAATGTTCTTGGGTTGACTCCTTTGTGTAGTGCAATATGAATATTAAGACAAATCTTGCTTTGCTGATAAAGCTTAGCAACCTCATCACCATTCATAAAGCCATTATGAACAAATCCAACCAGATAAGGATGCTGTTTCGCAAACTTCTTTTTCGCAGACTTTTCCTGCCACCAATGCTTATTATGCCAATAATGCCCGTAGACAATCATCTTTTTATTGTTGTTAACACAATATTCTGCAATCTTGTCGAGTAACTCTAGTCTTTTATCGGATGGATTGCCGACAAAAGAAACATCATATAATTTTTTCAAATCATCTTTTCCCTGACAATACAGCTCTTCAGATACTCCCACAGGTAAATAGTCTGCTTTCACTTTATATTTTTCCATAATGTGCGGAATATCATTAGGTTCGAAAACAAAAACTCTGTCAAAGCATTCGACATTTTGCTTAATGTGCTCAAATGTTTTAATAGTGTCCATGTACCAAACTGCCTTAGTGATACCTCTACTATTAAAAATGTTAATCATATTTTCATCAACAAATTCATAGTAATAATTGCCGCTAATTGAAAAAACCATATCCGGCTCAAAATCATCAACAAGTTTCAGAAACTCACTTCTAGCCTTTTGATAAAAACCATTAAGGAATTTTTTGCACTTCATTTTGTACATGATATGATCAATAAAACCTAATTCTGTTTTATGAAGAAGAGGTATGTAGTATACCCTAACATCATAACCAAGTTGTTCAAACGCATATGCTGTACTATCCACAAAATTAAAGTAGCGTTCTCCCAAAATCAATACTTTTTTCATAGTCAAACACCTTTATTTTTTTATAACCGCTCTTCAATTATTCTTTGCACATCCATAGCTCTTTGCTGCCAGGAATTTTCTTTGCCTATTTTCTCAACCTTTTTAATAAAGAATTTGTCATCCTGCTGCAATGCCTTGATAGTCATATTACAAAATTCTTCTTTAGTATCAGCAATATAGATATGAGGAATATAATTCTCTAATTCAGGCAAACGTGTAGCAATACTAATCTTACCACCTGCACAATACTCATAAAACTTAATAGGATTTACACTAAGTGTAAGCTTATTAATCTTAAATGGTAAAAGCGCTACATTAAAATGCTTAAACAGTTCTGGCAAAACAGCATAATCCTGCTTGCCATAAATAACAACATTATTAAATTTTTTCAAATTATCAGTTTTAACACTTATAGGACCAATAATATGCAGCTTAGTATCGGGGATATGCTCTGCAAGATATTCCATAATCTCTACATCAATCCAATCAGCCAATGCACCAATAAAGCCTATACCCTTTTCACTTCCTGCGCACTTACCGTAGAAATGATCATATTCCACGCCATTTCTAACAATATATGTATTAGGATTTTCCTTTACAATACGGTCATACAGCTTTTGTGCGCTTGTAAGTACTATATCTGCATTTTCAATCAGATACTTTTCATTACAATTAGCCACTTCCTTATAGCTGCTAGAAAACTCTGCCACTTCGTCGCAGCAATCATAAATAAGCTTAGAATAAGGAATATCCTTTAAAACATCAATAGCATAAATATCGCTTACAAAAACAATATTATCCTCTTTTTTCAAATCTAGCTTTTCTAAATATTCTACAACCTTGCTACTAAACCAATGTTTTCTAACAATCTTGTTTAAAGTTTGTACTTTACGAATGGAAAAAGGCAGTATAGGACTAACGACATGCAAAGTTTCATTAACTTTTTCATATTCCTTAGGAAAATAACCCTTTTGCTTCTTGTATTTTATTGCCTTGCTATAATCAAACGCAGGGTTGACATAAAGAATTCTATAATGCTTTGACAGTTCACCCATAAAATGCTGAATTCTCTGTCTCATATCATCCCATCTAATAGCAGATATACAAATAATATTTTTCATAAAATCACAGTCCTCTCAAAAGATTGCAATACTGTTTTAGTTATTGTTTTGTAATAACTTTAATTTAACATATTTATTCAAAGTGTAATTAGCATAGTTCAAGCAAAGCACGAAGCCTAACCAACCTTCTAAAAAGCCCCTTTTTAGAACATACATCTTAATAAAAGCAAAAAACGGTCTAAAAACAAAGTCCTTGAACACAGATGCCCTTTTCCCTTTTTCAAAGTTGTTTTTTGCACCTATAGTAGAATATTGGTTCATCTTAGCAACATACTGATCAAAATCCTTATAGGTGTAATGCTTAAGATATCCATCAAGAGTAACTGTTGGCAAATCTCCAACAGGACGCTCATGTACCTTATCCTGCCATATTACCTTATCCTTAGGAAACAGCCTTACTACAGAATCCGGCCCTAAAACGCCATATTTAAAATCTTTGCCAAAGGCACTGTTACGACGGATAAAACGATACATGGCTTGCTCGTTTTTAGCAAGAGCTTTTTTGATAGCTTCCACTAATTCATCATTCATTAGCTCATCAGCATCTAAGTACAAAACCCAATCCGTATTTATGTGCTCTAAAGCAAAATTTCTTTGAGCAGAAAAATCATTATCCCAAGCGCGATAAACTACTTTGGCTCCGTGTTGTTCAGCTAATTCCACAGTGTTATCAGTACTTCCAGAATCAACTATTAGAATACTTGGAGTAACCAATTGAGCATTTTCTATAACTCCAACAATATTAGCTTCTTCATTCTTAGTTAAAACAATTACAGTTACATTATCCATGCAAATCTTCCTAAACTTTATCTACTATTGCGGTTTTCGTCTTAGACATTATATTTAAAACTTTCATCTAATTTATTCACAATTTTACTATATACCACTTCATTGTATAGTATATCACACCACCACTGCAAAAGCTATTTACTTTATTATTTCTAGGGAAATTTATGCACCAAAAACCTTTGTACAATATTTTTATTGGAGTTTAATTTCACCTAACTGTATTGTCAATGGTTTACTAGTAAATTTTATTAAAATAAAGTATAATATACGTATCAAAACACTGTAATTGGAGGATGCTATGTATACAGATTATTTAATTTTAGCACTAGTTTTATATATTTTTGCTTATGGATTTTATATTTTAAGTTCCCATGGCGCCGGTAACAAAGCTATCTTTCTGCAGATGCGGCGCTATATTCCTTGCCCGTTAGCTGCAGTACTCCCCATATCTCTTGCTCAGCAGAGTATTACTGCACCATTTTTCATTATCCCACTAATTATTGCTATTTTATGGATTTTAACATACCCCGCATTGTACTACATTACTAACCATAAAGTATCTTCAGATTTCGAATTTCACTTTGATTCTGTTTTTGGCTATTATTTTGTTGCCTGGATTACATCTTTACTTATTTTAGGTAATTATGCACCTTTATTGGCGGCTCCTATAGCCGTAATCATTACCATTATCGAACTAGTTATAATGGTTATTCCTATAGCGCAAATAGTTTATTTTATGCTTTACGGCAGCTGCATAAACGAAAGTGGCATGCAAATGATTCAGGATACCTATCTTAATGAAACTTTGGAATTCATAAAATCTATGCCTCTTCTATTAAATATTTTTAGTGTATTTTCACTTGGAGCGCTTAGCTACTATGTCGGTCAAATTAATTACCAATTTTTAATAGTTCCAATTAACATTCATGTCAACGCTTATGGTATTCTTTTAGTCCTAGCTATAGCCATGACTAGTTACTTGTGGAAATATAATCATGGTGTGTTCGTTAGAACTGGTATTGTTGAATTCTATCTTGATGTAAAAAGCTATAGAGAGAGCAATAAACTTTATCTGTCCAACAGAGAAGAACGAATGCGTGACTTAGAAGTAAAAACTCTAGGACACCCTTTCAATAAACCATCTACTATTATTTTAGTAATTGGCGAATCTGCTTCCAGAGATTATATGAAAGCAATTAATCACAACTATGCATACAATACAACTCCATGGCTTTCTGAAGCAGACAAAAGCGAAAACTTCACCATCTATCCTCATGCCTATTCTGTTGGTGGTAACACAGTATTGGCCTTGTCACGTGCATTAACAGAATTTAATCAATATGACAACAACTCCTTTAATCAGTCATGCTCCATTGTTGATATTGCCCAAAAAGCCGGCTATAAAGTTCATTGGTATAGCAACCAAGGCCATATATGTTCAGCTGATACTCCTATTACACTTGTTGCCGAAACATCTGACGTTTCTAAATGGACTAAACAAGGAGTAAATAAAATCCAATATGACGAATCACTGCTCTCCTATCTTGATGAAGTGGATCCTACAAAAAATAACTTCGTAGTTTTACATTTAAAGGGTAACCACTTTAACTTTCTTAATCGTTACCCGGAAAGCTTTACAAAATTTGGTACACCTGGCATATATGATTTAGAACTTTTTTATGCTTACTAAATTGCTTTTTCTGTCTACGTTTTACAACAAATTTATGAATTTGCTAAAGACAAGCTAAATCTACAAAGTATGGTATATTTCTCTGACCATGCCACTATTCCTGATAAACGTCGTTCTCCAAATTTCCAAGGCTTTGCTATTGTCAGAATTCCTTTCTTTACTTATTTTTCTGACGAATATATTGAGAAAAATCCTGAAGTGTACAATGCTCTTAAAACTAATAAAGACAAGTACTGGACCAATGACCTTGCCTATGAATTGATGTGCAGCGTATTCAATATTTCTTCTAATCGCTTTAAAGAAGAAAACTCCATAGCTTCTAAAAAGTACAAATTCAAAAAAGAGGATTTACGTACTAATTTAGGTGCAACATCCTTGACCGAGGATAAGTAAAAATACTAACTTATAATTGTAATAATATATATGCATGATATTATTCACAACAATTAAGATAAATAATTGCTTAGGAGGAAAACATGCTAGAAAATTTAAAATCACTACGAAATGATATGGAGCAATCTGGATGGTCAATAACCAGCTTTATATTCCCTTTCAAGAATGCAAGCTATATTGTACTAGTAAAAAGATTTGTAGGAAAAGAAAAGCCAAAAAGCAAATACGCTCTTGTTAAATTAGAATTTATGAACAAAAATGACTTGAACGATGTACTCTCAGTTGAAGCCAACAGGAAATATCTTTTAGGCGATATAAAAGTAATCAGAAAATATTTTGGAATTAAATATAGTGATAATATAGGTGATGCTATGAAATGGTTTTATAATTCATTAGGTACATATATACCATTTAAAGTCAACAATGAATTTTCTGATTCAGAAATCAAAGTTATGATTCAATCTCTTAGTAATAGTGACTCAGAAGATCCTAATAAAATATATTGTATTGGTGTTAGAAGAAATCCAATAGGGCAAAAAAGAAGTGCATTTAATTCTGATAAAACAAAACTCCTTAGGAAATCCTTATTTTCTTACTTTGAAAATGATATAAGTATTAGCTTTTGTTATTCCCAAAATAAAAATGAAGAAAAAAACGACAAAGAAATACTGGTTAATTTCGCAAACTAACTATAATATCTAGTTTATGTTTATAATAATTTTTTTAGAAATGAGAGTGAAGATAAAACTGTGATAATATCTGAATTGAAAATTTATAATTTCCGTCGTTTTAAATCTAATAATGACACTCCTGGTTTACAAATCACCTTCCATAGAGGACTCAATGCCCTTGTTGGAGAAAATGATTCTGGCAAAACAGCAATTATAGATGCACTCAAATTAGTTTTGCTAACACAGAGCAATGAATATATCAGGCCATCAGAAGAAGATTTTTATCAATCTAGTGATGGCCATGCTTGCTCTGAATTTAAGATTGATTGTACAATTACAGAATTTACTCAAAATGAAGCCAAAAACTTTATTGAATACCTGAAATTTAAGAAAATCGGCGAAAAAACTGAATACACTCTTGAGCTTCATTATCGTGCTTGGAAAGAGGGACACAAAATTTTCCATGAACTCCGTGTAGGCGATGTAGATGACGGTATCTCAATTGACGGAAAGGCAAGGGATTTACTAAAAGCAGTCTATCTGAAACCACTACGAGATGCTGAACGTGAGATGCAATCCGGACGTAGCTCTAGAATTTCACAGATACTTATCAATCATCCTGTCTTTAAGGATAAAACCGAGCACGATATTACGAAAATTTTTAAAAATGCGAACACACAAATAGAGGAATACTTCACAACTAATACCGAAGGAAAGCGTATTCTTCAAACAATCCGCGATAATCTAAAATCATTCAATAACGAAAGACAATCCAGTAATGCGGAATTGAAAACATCAGATATTCAGCTCAAGGCAATCCTTGAATCCCTGTCCTTGACTGCCTCAGAAATTAATCCTGGTTTAGGAGAATTAAATCTGCTTTTCATTGCTGCAGAATTATTACTTCTAAAGGATGATACCGATGGTGGCATAAAACTTGCCTTGGTTGAGGAATTAGAAGCGCACCTGCACCCACAGGCTCAGCTTCGATTAATAAGCTACCTTCAAAATGAATATAACGAAAATGGTGTTCAAATCATTGTATCTACACACAGTCCCATCCTATCCTCAAAAATTAATCTTAAAAATTTAATCTTAATTAAAGATGGTGTAGGCTATGATTTAGCGGTGGGAAAAACTGGTCTTGAAAAATCAGACTATTTATTTCTTCAGCGATTTCTTGATTCAACAAAAGCCAATTTATTCTTTGCTAAGGGTATTATAATGGTAGAAGGTGATGCTGAGAACATCCTTATACCCGTAATCGCTGATATTATTGGTTACCCGTTAGAAAAATATGGTGTATCAATTGTAAACGTTGGAAGTACAGCATTTCTCCGATACAGTAGGATTATGGTTAGAAGTGATGGACGGGATATTGGAATTCCTGTTTCTGTAATTACAGATTGCGATGTGAAACCATACGACATCGATCCAGTAACCAAGCAAATAAATTTTAATGAGAAAAAAGATGAATCAGTGCAATCTCAAAATGAAAAAAACAAAAAATACACTAATGGTTCAGTTCATGGATTTACTTCACCAAGATGGACACTAGAATATTGCATTGCTATGAGCTGTCTTGCGGATGATTTCCATAAAGCAGTTCATTACGGTAAGAAACTTTTCAACGCAAAAGATCATATATCACTCACTCAAGAAAAAATTATTGAAGCAAACGAAGCTGTTGCAGAAGAAGCTGGTAAGTGGAATACTCTACCTCCAGCAGAAATTGCATATAAAATTTACAGCTCAATGCTCAATGAGAGTGGAAAGAGTAGTTTAAAAGCAATTGTTGCTCAATGTTTAGCATCACTCTTGCGTTGGAAAAGTTCAGTAAAATTCAATGAACTAACACAAGATAAAATGTTCGATCTCGATTTATATGGTCTAAAAACGGATGAACAAATGAAATCAGAATTGAAATCCATGATTGTGAACGATCAATTTCTAAACTACATAGTTAATGCGATAAAGCATGCATCAGGAGAAGAGGTGTAGATGTTATATTATGGACTGGGAAATTTCCAATCAGGATATTGAATCAACTGAAAAACTTCTTTTACCAGAAGATGCACACTTTTCGGATGATGCCAGAAATGTTATACGTTGTTGGCATTCAGTTGACGTATCAGCTTGCCCCGGAAGCGGAAAGACAACAGTCCTTCTCGCAAAGCTGAAACTATTGGCTGATAGGATGCCTCTTAAAAATGGTGCGGGAATCTGCGTGCTTTCTCACACCAATGTTGCCGTAAACGAAATTAAAAAACTACTTTCAGGATATGCGGATAAACTTCTCGGTTATCCAAATTATATTGGAACTATTCAATCTTTTGTCGATAAATTCGTAACAATGCCATACCTGCGAGAGCTAGCTGACCGAAGCATTCAAGTAGTTGATAACCCTACATATGCACAGCATATGCTATATAGAATGCAAAATAACAGAAAGTACAGGGATCTTAATTTTGTAACAAATAAGAGTTTTGAAACTAGTTGTCAATTTACCGACCGACTTGAGCATACGCAGGCACTGTATATGCGGGCTGATGGTGCTCTTTGCTTAGAAAGACAACAAAAGGCATTGGCTAGTGCAGGGAAAAATTCTGCCAATCAGTTTAATGTACTGATTGACGACCTCATGAAGTATGAAGGCATAATACGGTATAAAGATGCCTACTTGTATGCTAGAGCAGCTGTAGATGCACTACAAGAAACATATTGGAATCTTTTTTCATCAAGATTCCAATATGTGTTTATTGATGAATACCAAGATTGTGATAGTTTACAGCGTCAAGCAATTGATGCAATCTTCGACCCATCAAAATGCTCTGTTATCAAAATTGGAGATTCAGACCAAGCCATTTATAATTCTTCAGAATCTGAGACATTAGATTGGGTTCCACAAGATGATTTTTTGACCATTACTACATCTTGTAGATACAGTCAAGAAATTGCAAATGTGATTTGTAAACTAAAGAAGAATGATAAAAACATAGCTACACTCGCAAACAAAACTGGCGTTAAACCAATATTGCTTATCTTTTCCCCTGAAAAAATTGATAAAGTAATTGGCGGATTCATTAACGCCTTAGAAAAACATGGCCTTCATAATAAAAACGGTATATATAAAGCTATTGGTGCTGTCAAAACACCGACTTCATCTGGTCTAAAAATAGGAAGCTATTGGTCAGAATTCGACGGATCAAGGAAAAAGCAAATCGGATATAACTACTGGATTTTAATAGACAGTATTGTCGAAAACTTGTTTTATGGACGTTTGTATAAAGCTGAACGTGAGGTTCGTACACTTCTATGTAGAATATTCCATTATGCTAAAATTAAGCACCCAATATCAGCCAAGGAATATTCAGTAGTTACAATAAAAAAACTACTTGACAATGAATTTCGGGATATCTATCGCCAATGGATATATGAAATGGCTAATATCAAAAATGTTGATAGAGAAAATATTGATCATATTATGAAACAAAAGATAAACGAACTACTAAATGTCATGAATATCAATACAAATGATATTTTCGATTGTTTACCAAAATATTTTCTTGATGATGTTGTGATATACTCATCAGGGAAAGAAGAAAAAAACGTATTCATCGATCCAATTCGAGGTCGCAGAATAGAATTTGATACAATTCACGGAGTCAAAGGTGAAACTCATGATGCAACGCTTTACCTTGAAACAGATAGGCAAAATGCATCAGATTTAAAGAGAATTCTTCCATATTTCGGTATAGGTAAGCTAGGAAAATCAAATTTATTTGATTATACTCGCAAGCTTGCCTATGTCGGTATGAGTAGACCTAAGAAACTGTTATGTGTAGCAATGCAAGCTAAAACATACGAAAAAACTAAGGGTGTATTCGATAATGATTGGGAAATAATCGATCTTCGCGATCGATAATATTTTCTAAACTTAAATTGCAATTAGAAAATACATTTTTTCGTACTCTTTATCAATAATAAAAAAAACAAATTTACTGATTAGAAATCTTTTAGATTTCTCTACACTATAACAATGGTTGTAATGTAATTGAATTTATTAACTATCTGAATAAAATAACAACGCATTGATATTGCGTATAACATACCCTGTAATTCTCTGCGGTCACCGTAAGAAAAATGTTTACCTTTTATGTGTTTTGTGTTATCTTGAGTGTAGTCCATTGTGATTGCCTTTTTGTCGATTTTTGTTTCGTAGCTTAATCTTAACACGAAGAAGTCACAGTGGACTATTTTTATTCTGTTTTCAAGGTGTGCAACTTCATTTTACAATGAACCTATATTTATGGGACAATTATGTAAAATACTAACAAACGCTCCGCCACCATGCTTACGCATGATGACGGAGCGTTTCTTCTCTTTACAGCATCAATAGATAATTCTTAAGGCTGTCAAATTTTTGGTTGTCTAGGTCAAAAGCTCCTAGCTGAGCTGCCTCAGCAATGCGCATGCCTGCGTATTTGTCCGTACCGGACAGGTAGCTGCAGAGCATATGTCTGCTTTCATTTTTCAGCTGGTACTCCCTGCCTCTGCAGCCGTTGACACTAAGGAGAAAGTCCGCCGTAATATTGTACAGATTATAGTAGCCGCATTCTTCGGATGAGTCCTGCTGCAGCACCTGCAAAAGCACGTCCTCTAAATAGCCATGGTGCCAGCCTCGAGAGCTGCGTCGACCAGGGAAAAAGTAATGCTGACAATATTCCAGCTCTACTAAAAAGCTGTGCCTGACTACGCTGCCAATCTTTTGACTTTTGCTGCGGATATTATCCTCAGAGTCAGCGATTATCAGGGCCTTGCGCACCTTGTCTGCGCCTTCCATATTTTCCAGACGCTTTAAAAGTGCTTGCAGTCTTTCCATACCATTAAAATTAATAATCTGCACATTGTTCATAGCCACACCCTGTTTAAATAGGTGTCTGATATAAACATGCAAAAATTGAGCAATGTCAGTACGCTCACACAACAGCAAAACCTCTTGGTTAATATTAGTCTGTTGCTTTTTCAAGATAAATGCATCTCCTTTAAAGTAAATTTTTACTACTTCATAAGGTACTGCTTACTTTTAAACTTTACTGCATTTATACTTCTGGTACTTCTAATTACTTCTTTATAAAACTTCTCTTATACTGCTCATATATCACAAAAGGCGCTGCACTTTATATAGCTGCCATCTGTGTACGTATTTTACTTCTCTATTTACTTCTCTTTTGCAGCCAGCATTTTTTCTGCTGCTTCAATTACCTGCTCATTTCACCTCTTTGAGCTAATTCAAAAAGGAACTGGCGTAAATCATTTAAATAATCACTTTCCCAATCAAAAGCACCCATTTTAGCCGCCTCACCTATCTTGGCTGTAACTAACTTATCAGTGCTAGAAAATACAGTATGCAATAAATTTTTGTGCTTACGTGTAAATCGACAACCTCTTGTCCGTTCAACTTCTGACAAAAATTCGTCTGCTAAATGCAAAATTTTCTCACTAGCTAATTCATTAACTCCAAAGAATTTTTTTAATATTTTAACGCTTAAATCCTCAAGAGTTCCATTTTGCCACTGACCATTTACATTCTTACCTGGAAGCAGATAGTAGGATGTGCTAATATCGATAGTAGTAAGGCAATTTCTAATACTCTCTTCTGCTCCAGTTGCATCCCCTTCTGCATCACGGATAATGCCGATTGCTTTGATGTTTTCAAAGCCTGCAACTGCAGGCAAAAGAGTAAGCTTCTTAGACAATTCTTCATTACCACCAAAATCACAAATCTGAATATTGTCAAATACTCGTGATTGTTTACTTAGATAATTATTAAGATACCATATCAAAAAATTCTTTTCATCCACACCCTCACACAACAATAAGCAAGGATGCTCCTCAGAATTTGCCAACTCAAACTTCTTGCCCATTACCTTACCTCCACTTCTGAAGATAAAGCATAGTCTAATAAGTCACTACTAAATATATGTGCTTTTATTTCATGATTGTTTCTGTCTAAACGTATATAAGATAAATCCTTATCCTGTTCGATAGACTTCAATCCATCCATGGCACCCTGCAGCATATCCCAACTATGAGTATTAGCAATAATTTGACAGCCATTTTCTACAGCTGCACTGCCTATCAACTTCCATAACTGTTGATACATGCTATAGTGAAAACCATTCTCAACCTCATCAAGGAGAATGATGCTTCCGGGATTACTTAGTATGCCTAAAAGTATATTCAGCATTCTGTTCATCCCATCACCCATATAAGAGACAGGCATCTTTTTACCATTCTCAAAAATAACATACAAATAACCATATGAACCCTTGACTATAGTTTGTATATCCACAATCTCTTTATCAAAGCACTTAAGAGCATCAATAACTAGCTTTTTCTTGTCACCAAGTACTAGTTGTCCAAACCATTGAGCAACCACATTAGTATCTAAAAATGTTTCTGATTTAAATAATAGGATTACTTGAGTATTGGCTTTATCTTCATTCTGCTTTTCAACCTGAATATGAACTGCATTACTATGAATCAAATAATCTCCTTTTTCTTCGTATTCAGCAACCTTATACGTAAAATGCAGAGGATAATTACTCAAAAAGCTTGTAGGTAGCACGCCACCAGTTGGCATATTGGCATACACGTCCTGCGGAATAGTGCTAGAAGAATTCTTGACTATAACAAGCTCACTAGCACCTTCTTCTCTTTCAAGTCTTATTTTTAAATTGTTTCGAGCATCAAAATCGTTGAATAGTGGTTCCCACAATCTTTCAGCTGTAAAAAGAGGCTGGTCATTCATATGTCGTAAATAATTCATCTTGAAGAAACAATTTGGATCTAAATGACAGTAATTAAAGAAAAATGCTTCTAACAAACTAGTCTTACCACTATTATTTTTACCGCCAAAAAGCGTAAATCTAGTTAAAGGTGCCGTAAAACTCTTAAAACCACGAAAATTCTCTACTGTAATACAACTAATCATGCTTCTCACCGTCCAGCATTTTTTCTGCTGCTTCAATTACCTGCTCCACATAAAGGCGGGTCATGCACTGCATATCGTCGCATTTATGCTTCATGCCACTGGCGCAGCCTAAGCAGGGAGGCTGTGCTGTAACAATAGTAGCATCCTTGGTGTAAGGTCCATACAGCTTAGGACTAGAGGGACCGTACATGGCTACAATGGGTACCTTTTGGCTGATAGCAACGTGCATAGGACCGCTGTCATTGGTAATAATCAGGCTGCAACGTCGCATAGCCGCCGCCAAGGTGCCAATGGTAAAGCTGCCAGTTGCTACTACAGGAGTGCTCTTCATAAAGCTGATTGCCCCTTGAACCATTTCCTCATCCATGGTGCCACCAAAGAATACGGGCTTGTAGCCCTTTTCTGCAAAATGGTCTGCCACCTGAGCAAAGCGCTCCGGTGCCCAACGCTTGGTTACAACAGCACTGCCGATATTAAAGCCTATGAGCTTGTCACTGCCGAACACGCCATGATTGCGCCAAAACTCATCTGCATTTTTAAAATGCTCATCGCTGGGGAAAATTTCCAAACCATTATGCTCCAAGTTTTTTACACCAATCTGAGTCAGCACATCAAGGTACATATCTGCAGCGTGGATTTTTCTATTTAAGGGAATGAATACATCCCACATAGGCTTAAAGATAGTATGAGTAGTGCCTGTCTTAAGCTTGCACTTGGTCAGGGCGCAGATAAAGGAGCAGCGTTCATTGGGATGCAAATTAATCAGCACATCAAAATTCATACCGCTAAGCTTGCGGGCACAGGCCATCAGGCCCAAAATGCTATTGTCACGTCCCTTTTTATCAATAGTGATAACCTCGTCCAAATATGGGTTATGAAGCACAACATCCTTTAGCTTTTCATCCACAAGATATGTTATATGAGCATCAGGTGCAGCCTTGCGCAAAGCATGAATAAAGGGTGTAGTCAAGGTCAAATCACCCAGATGCATTAAAAATGTCACTAAGATTTTTTTACCGTTTAACTCAACCATTAGCCTCGCTCCAACTTTCCTTGTAAATTTTATAAACCATTTCCGGTGTGATATCGTGCATGCAATGCCAATCCTTGCAGTCCTTCTTTAAACAGCCTGCACACTGGGCAGGAGAAAGAATTACCTTGGCTTTATCACTGCCATAGGGACCCGTTCTGTCTGCCTTGGTAGGTCCATACATAGCTACCAGTGGCTTTTTCAGCGCCGCTGCAAAGTGCAGTGGACCAGTATCCGCACTAATGAAGAAACGACAATTTTTGATAAGAGCCGCCAACTCACGGAGACTGGTCTGACCTGTCATATCAATAACCTTTCCCTCTGCAGACTTCTCTTTGATAGCCTTCCCCTTAGGTGCATCATCAGGACCACCTGCAAGCACCACGCTTACGCCATCTGCGGCCAGCATTTGGGACAAAGTCACATAATGCTCTATAGGCCATTCCTTAGTCCACCAACGTGCTCCTGGAACAATAACAATATAATCGCCCTTAAGTCCCTTTTGCGCCAGCTTTTCCTTGACGCTAGCCTCTTCCTTGTCCAAATTAGGCATAGGAAATACTACATCGTCCAAGCTTTCCACCTTAGCGCCTAAATAGCGTGCCACGTCAAGATAACGTTCAATTACATGGTCCTTGCTATGAGCTCCTGTAATGGCTTTGCTGACAAAGCCGCTGCCTTCACGCATTTCACAATAGCCAATACGGTTATCACAGCCGCTGATAGCAGCCAAGACTGCGCTCTTAAAAAGGCCCTGCATATCAATGACCAGGTCAAAATGCTTGCTGTGCAGCAGAGCACGCATTTCCTTAAAATATTTAAGCTTATCCCCTAAGCCCATCTTATTAAACTTTACCTTATCAAAATAGAGCACCTCATCAATGGTCGGGGCATCGGGCACAAAGCCTGCAAACTGCGGATGCACCAGCCAAGTGATTTTTGCCTTGGGATAACGCTGGCGCAAAGCTGCTGCAAAGGGCAGAGTGTGCAGTATATCTCCCAAGGAGCTCATTTTGATGAGTAAAATATTTTTGTATTCCATATCCAGCCTACTTAACAATATTTTTTACAAAGTCCAGCAAATTGCCTTCCTTGTACAAATAGCCACGAATTCCCGCAGCCTCCGCAGCCTCTACGTCACGAGGACTGTCGCCAATAAGGAAGCACGCTTCCTTATCCAGCTCGTATTCAGCAAAGGCCTGCAGCAGCATGCCCGGTTTGGGCTTGCGGCAGTCGCAGTCAATAGCAAATTCCTGCAGCTTGCCTTCCTTATGATGGGGACAGTAATAGATTTTTTCAACCTTACCGCCGTAAGCAGCAATTTCTGCCATCATATGCTCATGGAGCTTGTTCATTTCTTCAATGGTGTAATAACCGCGGGCAATACCGCTCTGATTAGTCACCACAAAGATTTTATAGCCCTGCTCAGTCAGGTAGGCCAGTGCTTCGCGGGCACCATCCACCCAGCGCAGGTCTTCGATTTTATAAAGATAGGACACGTCCACATTCAGAACGCCGTCCCTGTCGAAAAATACTGCCTTAGCCTTCATAGACATAATAACCGCCGGTTTTGTCTAAAAGCTGGCAATATTCTGCAATTGCATCCTCAATAGGAGTAAAGCCACCGTCATAACCAGCAGCCAGCAGATTAGCAGGATCAGCTTCGGTAAAGCTTTGGTATTTGCCCTTCAATACCTCAGGGAAGGGAACATATTCCAGCTCGCCGCTGCCAAAGTGCTTCAGAACGCCCTTTGCCAAGGTATTGAACTGGTGAGAATGACCGGTACCGCAGTTGTAGATGCCGCTGATTTCCGGATGATCCCAGAAGAAGAAGTTAACCTTAACAACGTCCTTAACATAGATAAAGTCACGAGTATGCTCACCAGGGCCATAGCCGTCATATTCGCCAAAGAGACGAACCTTGTGCTCAGCTTTCCATTGATTGTACATTTGGTAAATCATAGAAGCCATTTTGCCCTTGTGGTTTTCCTGAGGACCATATACGTTGAAATAACGCAGACCAACTACCTGACTTTGAGCAGTGGGCAGCAGGCGACGCAGATAGTTATCAAAGAACAGCTTGGAGAATGCATATACGTTCAGCGCTTCTTCGCAAGCAGGCTCCTCACGGAAGCCATGAGCACCACTGCCATAGGTAGAAGCAGAGGATGCATACAGCAGCTGGATTTTTCTATCTAAGCAGAAATGAAGCATATTCTTGGTATACTCAAAGTTGTTTTCCATCATATATTTGCCATTGTATTCCATAGTGTCAGAGCAAGCGCCCTCGTGGAAGACAACGTCAATTTTTTCATGATTAAATTTACCAGCCTTTAAAGCGTCCATAAAGGCATACTTATCCATGTAGTCCTTTACCTTAAGACCTTGGATATTTTTGAATTTAACCATATTAGTCAGGTTATCAACTACAAGAATATCGTCAATACCACGTTCGTTCAAACCTTTAACAATATTACTGCCGATAAAACCAGCACCGCCAGTTACGATAATCATAATTTGCCCTCCTTAACCATGTTGGCAATTTTTTCTACAACGCCGGTAGTAGAATATCCGTCCTCAAAATCAATAATGCGGACCTCGCCGGCATATTCACGGCCTGCAACCTGTTCAGGAGTGTAATCGCCACCCTTGACTAAAATGTCAGGTCGGATTTGTTCAATTAATTCAGTTGGAGTATCCTGATCAAAAAGCACTACAGCATCTACACAGGCTAAAGCAGCCAAAACTCTTGCTCTGTCCAGCTCATGAACTAAAGGACGAGTTTCGCCCTTCAAACGGCGCACAGAGGCATCCGTATTCAGGCCAACAATAAGATGCTTGCCTAAATTGCGCGCCTTTTCCAGATAGGTTACATGACCTACATGGAGAATATCAAAGCAGCCATTAGTAAAGACTACCTTTTCGCCGCAGGCCTTCCAGTTACGGGCCAAAGCTGCAATTTCCTCCCAGCTTTGGGTTCTGTAGCCTTTACCCTGCTTGCGCTCCTCGGTCATCAAATCCTTTAACAGCTCTTCTCTATGTACAGGATAGGTACCAACCTTAGCTACAACAATACCTGCAGCACGGTTAGCCATATACACAGCATCTGATAGCTCCAGCTTGCCGGCTGCTGCCACTAAAAGTGCAGCTGCCACAGTATCACCTGCGCCTGATACATCAAAAACCTCAATAGCTGCAGCAGGACTATGAATGATTTCTTCGTTATTCACCAGTGTCATACCACGCTCACTGCGAGTTACAACTACATTTTTAATTTGGAATTTATCCTTAGCCGCCATAGCCATAGCCACAACAGCCTCATCCTCATTTTCACGCTGGCAGCCTGCTGCCTCGCACATTTCCTTTAAATTGGGAGTGATAAAATCACAGCCACGGTATTTGGTCCAATCTGCTCCCTTGGGGTCAATGAGCACAGGAACACCATAAGCCTTGCCCTGAGCAATTACCCATTGGCAAAAATCATCGGAGCATACACCTTTAGCATAGTCGGAGACAATAATACCGTCCAAGCCATTATCAAGAAGATTTTCCAGCCACGCTCTGAGAGAAATTATTTCATCAGGAACTAAATCACCAGTCTCCTCAAAGTCTAAGCGCAGCATTTGCTGCTGACCGCCCAGAACACGAAGCTTAGTAATAGTTTTACGGTGCTGACTTTTTACAAGGCCACTGTAGTCAATACCAGCCTCGTTCATCATCTTTTCCAAAAGCTGACGATTTTCATCATCACCAGTCACGCCGCCCATAAAAACCCTGCACTCCAAATGAGCCAGGTTAGCCGCCACATTGGCAGCTCCACCTAATACGGAGCTGATGCGGTTAATTTTTGTTACAGGTACAGGTGCCTCGGGAGAAATACGCTTTACCTCGCCATAAAAATAGCGGTCCAGCATAACGTCGCCAATAACGGCAATCTTGAGATTTTGGATTTTATCTGCTAAAAAATTAGTTACAGCCAAATCAGCCATATTATTCACCATCCACCAGCTCGCACAGAATATGACCAATTAAAATGTGCATTTCCTGAGCACGAGCTGTAATCTTGGCAGGAACAGCAATACATTCATGGCACAGAGCTGCCATTTTGCCGCCGCCTGCTGCAGTCATACCTACGCAGTAAACACCCTTAGCCTTAGCCAGCTCCAAAGCCTCTACAACATTAGGGCTGTTGCCGCTGGTAGAAATACCAACAATAACGTCACCCTTGTTAGCCAGAGCTTCAACCTGACGAACAAAGACCTTATCAAAGCCATAGTCATTGCCAACAGCAGTAAGGATGGAGGTGTCCACAGTCAGGGCAATAGCAGGCAGACCAGCACGCTCCTTTTGAAAGCGGCCTACAAATTCTGCAGCCAAATGCTGACTGTCGGCAGCACTGCCGCCATTACCGCAGAACAGCACCTTATTGCCCTTAGCTAAGGCTTCCTTAACCACTAAAGCAATACGTTCAATCTGCTCTAAAATATCACTTACCATTACCGCCTGAGCAACCTCCATATGTTCCTCAAAGCGGGCTCTAATAATTTTATTCATAAATTACCTCTTTACCAATTTACAAATTCATATTTGATTTCAATGGACTTATCATCCTTATAGTGTTCATCCTGAAGCTCAATAGACAGCTGCCAGCAGCAGAATCTATGGGTATAGCGATAATCGGTTTCATAATTACTATGACCATCAAGATTATAACGATTGATAATAGCAAAGGAATTTTTATCATCAAATTTGTATTCCAAACCGTTACGCAGCTCTACAGGCATATCAGGCTGACCATATGTAAAGAGGTTTGTGGTAAAGTCTTCTCTGTAATACCCTGCCCAGGTACGCCATTTATCCGTAATTTTATGACCTAAGGTTGCATAGTAAACATTGGTACTAGTACCGAAATCATCCAGGCTTTCCTTGGTCCATTTTTTACCAATGGTCAAATCAAGAGTAGTATTGCCGCCAAACATATAAATGCGGTCATGGTTCAGGAAGGCGCCATATTCTGTATGCCAGCTGCGTTTGCCAGTATCATCATTTTTCCACAGGCCGTGCTCATAGTAGCCGCTGTAGGACAGAGGCAGCTTGTCACTAAAATGATGGGGCTTGTAATCAAGACGGATATCGGTCTGCTTTTTAATCCATTCGTCGTCATCCTCAAACCAGCCATTTTCAAAGGTTACAGTAAAGTTGCGCTCGTCATGGGACACACCGTACAAGGGACGGAAGCCATCCTTAGTGTAGTAATCTAAATCTGCATAAATCTTGGTTTTTTCACCTAAGTTGCGCTCATAGGAAACATTAATGTAAGTACCCTTGCTGTCGTCCTTAAAGCCAAAGTGAGGAAGAATTCTTTCCTTGGTCTTACCACTCAAACTAGTTTCCCAATATTCACGTGAATAGATATGCTTGCCGCGGACGAAAACCTGTACCTCCTTAGCAACAATCTTATCGTGGGGATAAACCTCTATAGTTTTAGCCTTAACCTCCAGGCAGCGAGGATGCTCCACTGCAGGACAGCGGGAGGTTGTAGCACCTTGGTCCATAACGATTTTGTCAGGCTCTATTGTTCCGTGAGGAGCATAAAAATAATCCTTGCGGCTTTTGCCGGAAATTTGCTTTAATTCGCCAGTTTTAGAATTAAAATTATAATAAGCCCATTGGGATTTAGTAGTAGTATCCTGTTCCTTCAGCTCACCGCCCTGCTCCAGCCAAACATCGCCAGTTTTCAGGTTGCCATGAACATGATTGGTATGAATAACCTGATTGCCTTGAGTTACAACAACATTACCGTCAGCATAAAAATCGCCGCTGACATTGTCATATTGTGCATGCTCACCTGTAAGAATAATGGGCAGCGCTGCTGTTTGTCCGTCTTCACTGTTCTGCACAGCAGTATTAGGAACAATTCCATCCTCTGCTACAGGATTTTCATAACGGGCATCACCAGTATTAGTAAATTGAGCTGCATAAGCAGGAGCACATAGGGTGACTGCTAAAGCAGCAGAAATAAATACTTTTTTCATATAAACTCTCCTCATTATGGTTTTGCTGAGTCACTGCACAGCATATATCAATGAAATAGAAAAAATTATACAGTTATCCACTAAACATTATAACATAAAAAAAAGAAAAGCTCACTGAAAAGTGAGCTTTTCCGAAGTTTTTTTATAATTCGCCCTGATAAACAACACCTTGAAGAGTGGTATCTGCAGTAGTTTGCACAAAGGTTTCGCAGCCAACAGGGATGGTAACTGCACTGCCCTTAACAAAAGCACCGCCAACAAGACCAACGGGGCCAAGAATAATCATACCACCAATTGCTGCACCAGCTGCGCCGGCAATGCTTTCAGCCTTTTGTTTAGCCAGCTCGCCAACAAAAATGTTGATAGGAGTGCCGTCTACACCATAAATATTGGTAAATTCAATATCAATACGTCCATCTTTGCCAAAGATACCAGGCTGAACTACCTTTTTAACCTTGCCAACACCAGTTGCACCTTTAGGGATTGCCAGCACATCGTTTACATACAGGTTATCTGCAGCTTTAAAAGTAACAATGTCGCCCTGACGACTCATTTTAGTGCTCATTTCGTTAGTAAAAGCAATCTTGAATACGCTGTCCTTGGGCAGAACAATTTCCTGTACAGGAACAACGCCATCCTGATAAGATGCCAGCTTCAGCAGCTCTTCAATACGGCTGGAAAGAGAACCAGTCTTCACTTCGCCATATAAAAGCTTTTCTGCGCTTTCAATGCGGTTTTTAGCAGGACCGCCTGCCATACTCTCGTTGATGCGCCATTCAACTACATTGAGGCGGGTAGCAAAGGACGCCTCCCCATTATCGGGAGTTCCCTGCAGATAATCATACATATTGTCAATTCTGGACAAAATAGCGTCAGAGGTAACAGTACCATAAACATCGTCCTCCAAGCTATCCATACGTTGGATAAGAGAACCGTTCTGTTCCGTACCATAAAGAACCTTCTCCATAGCTGCAACCTTGTCGGCAGCAGGAATGTTAGAGTCTGCTGCAAAGCCGGGAATTACAGCAGTAAAGCAGAAAATAAATGTCAGCAATAATGTTGCCAGCTGTTTTTTCATCACCAAAACCTCCATTCAGAGTTATATATTTCATTATAGCATATTCAATTTTAATATTCTTGAAAAATAAGTGAAAAATATAAGCCTATATTTACATAGAAGGATTATTTTTTGTATTTTTCCAGACTTGCTGCTACAGCCTCCTGCAGCTCGTCCATTTTAGCAAAACGACGGCGATGCTGGGCACGCTTAGATGGTTTCAGCTCCTCCATAGATTTGCGATATTCCTCTACAGGCATCACATAGAAGCGCGGATCCTCGCATTGAGTACCCTCACATTCCTGCCAAAAGGCACCAAAATCAGTCTTCAGCTTGCGGTCAATACGAATATGGCTCATTGCATAGTAGCCTTCGTTAGCTACAGCATAAATCTTTTTCATCCCTAAAGCCTTGGCAAAGCTGCGCAGACCGTAGAAAATGAGGTTCTTGGTCCTATAACCAAAAAAGGCCTTGGTCAAGCCTTTGATGATATCACTGCCATTGGGAGTTCCCTGCAGCGCACCAATGAAAATAGCTTCATCGCCATCTTTATCCTTACCCAGCCAGAACATAATCTGATACAGAGCAATGCCTTCGTAAATCATAGTAACAGATAGTGTTCCTTCCTTACGTTGTCCTGCATGAAAGAACAGCTCCATTACTAAAGGCTTATCTTGATACACGTCCTCCCACAACTTTATATGCTTATTTTCAGCATATAACTCCTGAAGCAGTTCATGAGTAAAATGCTTTTCCAATATACGAATATTATTCTTTACCAGCTCTGCACGTTCGTTCCATTTAGAGTCCTTGTAAAAGAAGGTACGTGTAACCTGCTCCAGTAAGGATGGCGAACCCATAAGCATGGCCTCGCGCTCAGGTGTTTCAGAAAAAAATGCCAGCATATCCTCAACTACACTGCTATGCAGGCGGCAACGGGTCCTAAACACCACATAACGCTTCATTTCCTTTAGGACATTGGTTTTATATAGCTTTTTACCAACATATTCTAAAATATTATTATCCATACTTTACCTCGCTACCACAATATTCTCATTATATTATAGCATTAAATTGCTTTTATTTCATCTTTATACATAATTACAGTCCATTTATTATCTATTTTAGCAGCTCTCTTGCCTATGAACTATTACTGCTCCACTATCAATAGTATGCTAAGTATTGACACTCCTAATTTTCGGTGTTAAAATCAATACAATTTGTTTCTTTAAGAAAATATTTTAAATTTAGCAGTGGGATGAAAATTCGTCGGAATTTTATCCCACTTTTTTAGGGTTTGTTATATTCCTACGGAAGGAGAATAACCATGCTTTTATCCAAAGACGATGAAAGTCTACAGAATATCCACGTTGGCAGCAAGGAAATTAACGCTGCCCGCATTGCCTTTTTCATTCCTGGATTTATCATTTCCACATGGGCGCCAATGATTCCCATTATCAAGCACAGACTTAGCTTGGAAGCCGATGTTTTAGGACTGCTGCTGCTCTGTATTGGTCTCAGTGCCTTTTTCACCATGCCTGTTGCAGGTATCCTAGGTAAAAAATTTGGCTGCAAAAAGGTCATGCTTACGGCTTCTGTAATTATGTCCCTAGTTATGGTAACCCTATCCGTGCTGCCTAATACATTAAGCTATGCCATTGCTCTTGTAATTTTTGGCAGCAGTATGGGTGTTATGGATGTTAATATGAATGTCAACGCTGTTATTGTAGAAAAAATTGCTGATAAAAGACTACTATCAGGTATGCACGCCTTTTGGAGCATTGGCTGCTTTGCCAGTGCCGGACTATTCAGCCTGCTTGCAACCATGGGCCTAGCAGTAACTACTATTGCAATCCTCCACTGTGCCATCATTTTTGCCATTCTCTTTGTTTTCAGTCCCTATTTCCTCAGCTACAAAAGTCCTGGTGGTGAAAAGGCCGTCGCTCTGCCTAAAGGCATAGTAATCTTCTTTGGTATTTTGGCCTGCATCTGTTTCTTAGCAGAAGGTGCAGTTATGGACTGGAGTGGTGTATTTATTACTGAGGTCAAAAATGTTGATTTAGCATTGGCAGGAGCTGGCTATGCCATTTTTTCCGTTGCCATGCTGATTATGCGTCTTTTAGGCGATAAAGCAGTGCAGAAGATTGGCGAACGTAAAGCAGTAATTTGCGGCTCACTTTTAGCAGCAGCCTCCTTTGCTCTTTTAGTATGGGCTGACAATCTGTATCTCAGTGCCATTGCCTTCGTCGGCATTGGCCTTTGCTCAGCAAATATTGTACCTGTGCTCTATTCTTTATTGAAATTTCAAAAGGACATGCCCATCAGCGCAGCTGTAACAGCTATTACCAGTCTTGGCTATACAGGTGTTATCCTTGGTCCTGCTGCTCTTGGCTTTATTGCCCACGGCTTTGGTATTACTGCTGTCTTTGAGCTTTTGGCGCTTTTAATGCTATTGGAAGCAATAATTGCCGCCTATGTATTCAAAAGAATTGCATTCTAAAGCCTATTTGGGGCTATATTGAAAAATCCTTAGCAACATAATCTAAAGAAAAACCCATGCTTTGCTAGAGTCTGATTATTCAGCGCCTAGCTAGGCATGGGTTTTAAATTTTTTGTGGAGTTTCCATCATAATACCTGACTCCTTTCTAATAATTATTATAATAAATTCCATTTCAATCTTTTGAACGTCATTTTATTATAATATTTTTACATTATTATTAGAATGATTGCAAGAGATTATGGTTTATAGGCTGAGGAAATTGCAGAGTATAGCTAATTATAATAGCTATAATACGGCGTCCAAAACAAAAAGAGCCTTCAAGATTTCTCTTGAAAGCTCATCATTGCTAATGGCGGAGTACAATGGATGCAAAGCCTATGCTTAATCTCCTAATTTTACTCCAAAGGCCTCTAAACGCAGCTTTTCTTCGGCCATAAGATCAAAGGAAAAATTTACCATTCCTTCTAAATCCATATCATTAAGGCAGCTTATATAGCGTTGCTTTTGTTTTACAGGTATTACAATAGGAACTATTCCATTCTGTAAACAGCTATATACCAATAATGCTCTGCCTACTCTACCATTACCATCTGAAAATGGATGAATACGTTCAAAAGCAAAATGTTGACGACATACAGACTCAACAATATCACGTTCAGTCTGGGCGTTATCCAGCTGCACTTTTAAATCTAATACCCAATTCTCCATATCCATGGGAACACGATAAGGCGGAGATGGTATGAAATCAGCACCAATAACCATATTGGGCTGTGTTTTAAATCTACCGGGAACAGACTCAATAGCCTCGTGACATAAAATTCCGTGGATTTCCTTAATAAAGTCTGTGGAGATTGCTCTATCTTTATGTAAATAATCGACCATGTGGCTGGTAAAGCTTTTATAATTCAGTACCTCATTCAATTCTCTAAGGTTGATAGCACGAGGAACATATCCATCAATCAAAACGCTTTTCGTTTCGCCTTGAGTCAATGTGTTGCCTTCAATAGCAGTACTATGATGAGCCATGCGTACCATCAAATCATCAAAATAATCCTTAGGCAGAGAAGATATATCTATAATATTCAGCTTCATAAGAATTTTCCTTCCTTGCTTAGCTAATAAATTATATCATTTAACAAAAAAGAGCAGTGAATATTCACTGCTCATCATTTCTAATGGCGGAGTGGCAGGGATTCGAACCCTGGCGCGGTTTGACCCGCCTAACGATTTAGCAAACCGTCCTCTTCAGCCAGCTTGAGTACCACTCCGTTAGGTTACTTGTATATTATAGCAGGTAATATTATTTTTGGCAAGAGCTTTTAGAAAATTTTCTTTTACTTCCAATGTTCTCCCTAACCTATTTCCAATAATCACTTCATATGTACAGATACCATACCTTTATATTACAACCAAAACTTTATAACCCTCCGCTAAGTATTGAATAGCTGCACCAGAATGCATATAAAAACAGGATGACTTTCGCCATCCTGTTTTAAATATCAAATATTAAATTTAGAAGGAGAAGGTTAAGGAAGTCCAAAGAATTTGGTCATCTTTGTCCTTATATTTACCAGTTTTAGCTTTGCTTTCAGTGTCGTAGTAAGCTAAAGTACCAACTATATTCTTAGCAAAGGTATAGTTTGCACCTACGCCATAACCTTCAAAGCCAAGTCGACCAAAGGTGTTAGCATCAGAAGTATGTACAATTACGGTTTGACCGCCTTGATCATAGTAATTAGCCCACAGACCATAGGAGCCAACCTCTGCAGCTTCTGCACCCTTGTAGGATACGCCAACCATGTAGCCATCCTTGGCAGCTTCTTGCTGGATAGGAGTTTTACGGGAGGTGTCGCCATGCAAATACATACCACTTACAGTCACATCACCTACAGAATATTCAGCACCTATATGCCAAATTTTGTTGTCCACACCACTTTTAGTCAGACCTTGAATGGAAGCAATGTCCTTAAAGCTTACGTAGCCACCGTTCAGACTCAGGTTATCGCTTAAATCAGCCTTAAGCTCACCACCAGCATAATCGCCATAGGTTGCAGGAATATATACTCCATTGGTGGTATCGTAGGCAACAGCATCAGTACCTTTACCTACAAAGCCACGGATTTGCACTTTGTCGCCATAAACAGCCTCTACGCCGTCTACATTAGCATCGAAAATATTTCCCTGTGCAATCAGAGCATTGTAACGGCCAGCAGTTACACGCAGTCCGCCCAGTTTACCATTTACATAAGCACTTTTGAACTCAGTATCCTCTTCGCCATTGTC
>ENA-ORLU01000495-ORLU01000495.1-human-gut-metagenome-genome-assembly--contig:-NODE-495-length-38306-cov-4.168275_pt1 | contig 38306 bp, 37 predicted proteins | sample MGYA00243009_ERZ508833 | MGnify/ENA primary metagenome ERZ508833 (study PRJEB26277, sample SAMN04329763) | human gut metagenome | biome: human-associated habitat | host: Homo sapiens | place: USA...
CACCACCACCAACAAACAAAACAACCCAACCAAAAAAAAACCACCAACACAAAAAAAAAAAAACAAAACACAAAAAAAAAAACAACACAAACAACACCAAAAAAAAGCAAAAAACATAAAACAACCAAAAATCATTATTAATCCTTTTATACCTTTACTTAACACGAATTCCAGTATGATTCTTATCTACTATTCAATGAGATATGGCTTTAATATTGAAAGTCTTATCTTTGACATCTTCTTATTCTTCTTAAGTATTCTAATTGGTCTAAAAGTAAGTAATCATTATTATAAATACGCTAGAAAAACTAATTCTTATAAGTTATATCTCTTCTTAATTCTTCTCTTTATGATAATTTTTACTCTAAATCCTCTAAACTACCCCTTCTTCCATTAAAAAAACTAGGTCAGTCCTAGTCTTCTTTTTTTTCTAATTTATTAATAACCGAATTAGTTACTTCGATAGCCTTAAGTCTTAAAGATTCCACTGCATCTTCTAAAACCGGAGTCCCTTTTTCTTTAACATAATCTACTAAATCATTCATAGACTTTTCAATTTCTTTAGCTTTTTTCTTAGCCATCTTGCCGACTTTTTCCATACTTAAGTCATCTAATTCTTTTTTGATTTTCTTAATATTTTTATCAACATACTTCTTAACATCATCAGCATCGATATCTTTTACTTTATTCATAAAATCATCAAAAGCTTTCTTTAAATCATCTCTAGTTTCTTTTCCTGATTTAGGAGCAAGTAAGACTCCAAGAGCAGCTCCAGCTGCTATGCCACCTACTAAAGTAGCAACAGTTTTCTTTTTCATTCTATATCCTCTTTTCTATTTAATATAATTTAATTATACTATATTTTCTTTTTTAGTATATGAAATTTTTGTGAATTTATACATTCAAATAAAAATAGTCTAAAAAATAAAGTGATTTTTAAGATGAATTTCTTATTTTGATAAATTTTAGTCCTTTAATTTACACATCCAAAGAGAAATGCTATAATAAATATATTGAAAGGAATAATACTATGCACTACATCTTAAATTTCTTTGGACATTTACATACGATTAATATGCATCGCTTAAAAGTATTTATTCTTTGCACCAAAGCTGGTATTCCCCTTCAAGGCTTGCTCCATGATTTATCTAAATATAGTCCAACAGAGTTCTTTGAAGGTGTCAAGTATTATGCAAACGGTAAATATTCTCCGATTATTAATGCTAAAAAAGACCAAGGCTACTCCAAAGCCTGGCTTCATCATAAAGGAAGAAATAAACATCATCACGAATATTGGTTTGATTATGCAGCTCCCTTAAAAGCTCCAGTTATTCCTTATAAATACACCGTGGAAATGATTTGCGATATGATAGCGGCCTCCAAGACTTATCAAGGTAAAAAATATAGTGATATGTCTGCTTACTACTATTGGAATAAAGTTCGGGATAATTCGATGGTTAACCGCAAAATTCAAGGATTTATCACCGAGGTCTTAGAAACTTTAGGAGCCCAAGGTGAAAAATACACCATTAATAAAGAGTATCTAAAAAATACTTATGAAAAATATACCAAGAAAAAAGAAAAGGAAGATAAAAAATGAAGAAAATAGCAAAAAAAATTGGCACTAATACCATCTATTGTGGCAGTAACATCTTTGCCGGCAGTATTAAAGATTATCATTTTCTAATTAAATATGATAATCAATCAAGTGTTTATACTCTAAGTTTTAGTATTGAGATGAATTCTAATATCACGAAATTAACTAATAGTATTAAAAAAGAAGCTAAAGATGCTATTGTCTCTTATAATAATAAAAATCTTAATATTGTGGGTTCTGTTACGAACAAAAAATATTTACCAGAGATGATTAATCCTCTTTTAGAAATAGTGGGAAATTATCTTGAAAAAATTGAAGCTTTAGAAGTATGTCGTCATTGTAAAGAAGCTAAAAAAACTCATTTAGTTGATAATGACTCAGAGATTAGTTTCTATTGCAATGATTGTTATAAACTTATCGAAAAGGCTGCTAACTATAAGAAAGAAAAATATAATAAATCAAAAGAAAATATTTTACTGGGTACGATAGGTGCTATCTTAGGAACTATTCCTGGTATTATCTTATGGATTTTATTTGGCTTTATTGGGATTGAACCTGGTATTGCCGGAATTGCTATTACAATGGGATCAGCTGTTTTCTATAAAAAATTTGCCCATAATATTAAACTTCCCGGAATTATTATTTCTACTGTTATTGGTTTATTTATGGTCTTAGTAGCCCACGAAATTAATTGTGCTATCTATATCTATAATCTTTATAAAAGTGATTATATTATTAAGTTAATTGATGCTTATAAGGCTATTCCTTATTATCTAAATACTATAAGTGAATTTCACAAACTATTTAATAACGGTCTTTTAACAGGATATCTTCTATCAATCATTGGCATTTTTACTTCTTATAGTTTGCAAAGACAAAATGCTAATACTTACGAAATCAGAAAGATTGGTGAGAAATAATGAAAAAAATAAAAAGTATTCTTATTATATTAAGTATCATTCTTCTAAGTGGTTGTGCTCTTCCTCTTCAAAGTACTAACTATCCGGCTTGGAAAACAAAAAATCTAATTAAAAATAACGATTCCAATGGTGGGTTTATGGGACTATATGTTGGTGATACTGCGCATACGACTGATTTTGATATTACAATTACCAGTGCTGAGGAAGTTGATAATAAACTAAATATTAATCTCAAGATTAAAAATACTACTGATAGTAAGAAAGCCCTAACTAATAAAGATTTTCCTTTAATGTGGAATTTAGATAAGACACAATCATCTTATACCTACTCTTTAGATGAAACCGAAAAATATATCTTTGCCGTTAATGAGACAAAAGAAATTAAAATATCGTATGACTTAAAAAGTAATATGAAAAAACCTTTTGCCATATATTATGGCGAAGTCTATGAAGATAAGACTGATGGCAATTCTTACTACTTCTATTTAAAATAAACAAAATATTCCCAGACCACTTTATAGTGGTCTTTTTTGGAGCCAAATGAATAAATTTAGCCAAAAATGCAATTTTAGTTTTTTAAGCGACCACTTTTTAATTTTTTTATGGTATAGTTAATACGAATTGAAAGGAATGATTATATATGAAACTAAATCTTACAAATCTAATGAATAAAATTAACGAGGAGGAAAGTAATCTTAATACATTAATGACTAATATCAAAGAACATCTTTATAGCACTTCAATTAAAGAATTAGATGGTTCTGAGACAGTTTTAGAAAACTATAAACAAGACTTAGATGAAGAATTAAAGTCTTTAGAAACTTCTTATCAACTTTTAACTAAGTTAAAGAAATTTCAATTTATAAAGAATAATTCTTTAAAACTAAGTGATGGTAGAACTATTCAACAAGCTATATCTGATAACAATTACTTAAGAAAACTAAAGAATTTTTATAATTCTATAGTTAATAATCGCTCCACTAAGCAAAGAATTACGGAAGTAAATAATTCTTACTTTGAATGTCGTAATCTAAATTATGATGTTAAAGAAATAAAAAATAAAATTGAAAAAATTACCCAAGAAATTGAGACTACTGAGTTTGAAATATCTAAATTAAATTCAATCGAATTTGATTTCTAATCTTTAGGGTCTTACTATTTAGTAAGTTAAATTAAAATGTTTTTTTAAGCCCTAGCCTTTGCTTTTCCTGATATTTTTTTGGTTTATTAAATGGAATTTCCAATTTACCAATTACCAAGTACTCATAAATTTACCAATCTTTATTACTAATTATCGTTTCGATTAAAAGGGACCAAATTTTTAGAGGATTTATATTTTTTATTCAGGAAAACAAAGTAAAAGAACCATTTAGTCCCTCAAAGACCAAATGGTTCTTATCTTTTATAAATTCTTCTTAAATCTAAAATGAATTCTTCAAGAGGAAATTTCTCGCCAGGGCAACTTACACGTACTACCGGATTTATATCCATATGCCCAACAATGTGGTCTTTATCAATTGGAAAATCAACACCATAAGTTTCCTTAACATAATCAATAATCTGACACATTAACTTCAAAGAAGTTTGATATTGAACCTTAGTTAAACTACCATCCATAGACTCATGTTCAATCGTAAAAGTATAGTAATTAGCATTCATATTTCTCGATTTAACAATAGAACTTCTAGCAAAAGCATTATAGACATCACTCGTATCTTTAAAAGAAGTCCCATTAGCCCAGCTGCTATTATCTAAAGAAACAAATTGTTGATACTTTCCATCTCTACTTACCGCAAAATGACTGCTAACTTCTGTTTTTTCGTCATAGAAAAGACTTATAATCCGACCATAATCAAAGCTTATATGACAAACTATCATATCGGGAATTGTCCCATTATGACCAATATATTTATTAGGGCATTCTTCATCGTGAACGCCAATTTTTTCTTTAGTTTGGTTACGATATCTTTCTAAAATCTCTACGTAATTATCTTCGGTAACTTGTGGTATTACCTCTTTTAAATAACTAAAAATAATAGAATTAAATCTTTTTAAGACATTGAAATAATAATAAAAAGTAAGTCCTAAATAATGATTACTATCAAGTGACCTTAAGCTTTCTATCCCTCTGATAAAGAAAATATCATCTAATTTTTTTCTGTCATACAATGAATAAAAAATAATTTTGGCATCTTTAAAAGAAAGAATCTTTATGAAAAATTTTTCTAAATCAATATTATCTACTTGTCGAAAATAAAACTGAATATACCTCTTATCATTAGTGGCTAACATCTTTTCACTTAATTTTTTAATGTCTAATCCCTTAACATAGTAACTAGCTAAAAAATAATAACGTGGATTATCTAAAGACATTAACTCTTCTTCGAAAGCTCTAACTTCTTCTGAATTTGTTTTCTTCTTTGCTAATTCTAATATTTTATCTATCACTACAATTTTCTCCTAATTCAATTTACCAATTTTGTTAAAAGGATAAATCCGGAAATTAGCAACCCCACTAATACTTGAGGCTTTAACCGGTCCGAAATAACGACTATCAAGGGAATCTTCTCTATTATCACCAATCAAGAAGTATTCATCGGAGCCTAAAATAACTTGGGGAAAATCAAATGACGTCCCATAACCATAATTAGAAACCTCTTCATTATTAACATAGATAATACCACTGACACATTTAATCTTATCACCAGGAATACCCATAACTCTTTTAATAAGTTTATCGCCATTATGATTAACAACTACAATATCATAACGATTAATATTTTTAGTTTTCCTTAAAATCAGAAAATCATTAGTGTGTAAAGTTTCTTGCATAGAAGGACCATTAACAATAACTGGCGTTGCTATAAAAGTACGAAATAAGACTACTACGGCTAAAATAACTACATAAGGAATTAATTCTTTAATTTTTTTCTTCATATTCATCACTCTTCAAATTATATCACAGACGAAAAGAAAAAACTCTACTCTCAGTAAAGTTTTACTTATTTTTTTTCTTTTTTAAATTTTTCTTTCTTTGATGCATTATCTTTTGAGCCTCATAGACTTGATTTTTAATTGCTTTTAGTTCTTTTTCCTTAGTTTTCTTATGTTTAAAGAGAATATCTGTTTTCATTACAATAAAGACTAAGATTAGCATTAAGATAATATAAATAGCCATTGCAATCTTTTGATCCCCTAAGACAAAAAATATAGAAACTGCACTAAACATAATTGTAATACTATAGATGATTAAAATCGAAGTACGAGGTGAAAATTTTAGCTTTAAAAGCTGATGATGTAAATGTTCCCTATCAGGAGTAAATATTCCTTTATGAGATATAGCCCGTCTTAGAATGGCAAATAAAGTATCAAAGATAGGAATAGCCATAATTAATACGGGGATAACGATACTTGTTAGAGTGGTTGCTTTAAATCCTAAAAGAGCAATAACACCGACAATAAAGCCTAAGAAGTCACTACCACAATTACCCATATAAGTTTTAGCCGGAGGAAAATTATATACTAAAAAGCCAGTTGTCGCTCCAAACATAATAAGTGCTAAAATGACATCTAACCCTTCCATCTGAGTAAAAATAAGACCAATAATCGCAATTGTTGCAAAATATATAGAACAAATTCCCCCAGCTAAACCATCTAACCCATCAATTAAGTTAATCATATTAATAAAAGCAATAATAAAAATGATTGTTACTAAATAATTTAACGGATAAGGAAAACTAAAATTAAGACCTAGAAAAGAAACATCATTTAATACTAACCCCCCATAAACACTAACCGTGATAGCCGCTATAATATGAGTAAGCAATTGATATCTAGCTTTCACAGGATTAATTGAATCCACAAAACCAACTAAAACTAATAAGAAAGAAGCCATCAGAATCGAAAGCATCATTGTACTTTCTCTTGCAAAAAGCATATAACCAACCATAAACGATAAGAAAATAGCTACTCCCCCGAGCCTTGGCATCGGTTTCTTCTGCATTTTTCTTATCCCATCAGGATAATCCATTGCATTAACATGTACTGCTACCCTCATCATTACCGGTACTAAAATAACACTACACAGAAAGGTAATTATTATTATCAAAAACACATTATGTCCATTTACCATTAATTCCATAAATACTCCTAATCTTTTAAGATATTATAGTCTTCAGTATCATCAAAGTCCATAGACTCTTTAGTAGTATCACCAGTTTCCCTAACTATATTAGTATTTTTATCCTTTTTGTGCTTTTTATGCTTGTTATTATAGTATATATTCTTTCTTTTTTCTATCTCTTTATCTTTAAGTTTTATTTTTTCTTCTAAAACCGTAACTAATTTTCTTATTTTCTTATTCTTACTAGATATAATCAAGATAATAATAAGACTTAAGATAATAATTCCCGCACATCCTAAAATAGTATATAGATAAAACATCATATCATTATAAATACTCTGATAAATTTCTTCATCAAATAACATAAATGTATTATCCTTAGAATTATATAAGTATTTATTAACTGTATTATCTTCTAGATTTTTAGCTTCTAATACATAATAACCATTATTAAGTTTCTTATAATGATAAGCCTTAACTTTATTATCATTAATAGTTATTTCTTCTTCCGTATATCCTTTTAAATTAAGAGAACTATTAGTAGGCATAATTATTAAATTATCACTAGTTATTTCTACATACTTAGTATAATTACCATCTTCATAAATGAAGAAATCAATAACACCATAATTATTCTTTAAGGCTACTAAAGTAATACCCGTCTTTTCATTTACAAAACAAGGAATAGTATTACCATCAATCTCCATCGTAGTTTCATTATATAAAGAAGGTATTTCTAGATTTCTAGAAGTCTTTAAAATTGTATATTCTTCATTTAAAACATTAACTTTAATAGGATTTTCATCAGTTACCGAAACATTAATAGTATAAGTCCTTAAATCTCCATTTTGAGCTTTTACATCTATAGTAAATTTATTTTCTCCCTCAACAACATCAAACTCCCCAGTCCCACTAACAGTTGAAGTATTATCTTTTCTAGTTGCCGAAATATTAATTTTAGTCGTATTAGGAGGAACATTAACGGAATACTCTAAGACTTCACTATCAAAAGCTGGTGATAATTCATATCCTTCTACTTTTAAATTACTTAAAGTATTAACCTTAGAATCAGGAGCTTTCTCTTTAATAGAAACACTCTTACTTCCACTTAAATTAACTGTATTACCGCCTTCATCTGTAATATTTCCTGATAAAGTAAAATTAACTACCCCCGTACTACTAGCTTTACAAGTAACCGAAAAAGTCTTAGTTGTGTTCTTAGCATTAGAAGTAGCATCAGCCCAAGAGTTAGTACAACCATAAGTATTACCCGAACTAGTTATTTTAATCTGCCAGCTTGCGGTACTGCTAACTGTTACAGAGGCTGTTACTTTATCCCCATTAGTAATAGAACTTTTAGAAGTCTTAAAGCTATAGCTAGGAGCAGCCATAACTATTGTATTAAAGGTCCCTAAAAGTCCCAATGTATATAAAATATATCTTTTCTTCATAATTGTTTTCCTTCTATAATTGATTAATATTAGTTTGCCCTAATAAGTATTGACGAAGTTTAAGTAAATCGGCCGAATTAACGGTTCCATCGCCTGTTAAATTAGCAGCTTTTAAATAAGCATCATCTAACTCTTTAGTGCCAAGGAGATGTTGTCTTAAACGTAACAAATCAGCAGAATTAATAAGACCATCACCTGTTAAATCGCCATAAATAACGGCAGTATAACTTGCTCCATCACTAAATGTTACCCTAGTACCAGTAGCAATAATATTTTCCGTACTATAATTTACACTTAACTCTTTAGCCTTTAGATCATTAATGCTACTACCGACGTTAAAACCTTTTAAGTAGTTGCCATCTTCTTTAAGTCCCAAATTATTAATGATAGTCTTACTACTAGGAATAATAACGGGAGTATCATTATTTTCATTACCACCATTATTCTCATTACCGCCATTATTTCCATTATTATTATCAGGAAGTGGAGTAACTGGTTCAATATAGTCACCACAAATTTTACAGTAACCTCCAGTAGCGTACATTAATCCGTCATAAACCCCTCTATTAGCTTGAATATTGTAAAAGTTATAAATACCTTGATATTCATTACCATTATAAGTAAACCTAGCTCCCGAAGAGGCAATGCTTCCTTTGGTTCCTACTTCTTGACGAGCTAAAGATGCTAAATATAAAGGTGACATATCATAAGTTTTTCCCGCTTCGACAAAAATACTCTTATAACTTTGCTTATCAAGTACACTATCCCCACTCATAAAAGTATTATCTAAAACCCCTTGCACTAATTCTTCTGTGTACTTTTCATCATAATTTAAAGCTTCAAATTGAAAAATATATTTTTCGGTTAAGAAATTACGAGGATCCATATAATACGCCGTAGCACTTGTCGTAGGAAGATACCAACGACTTCCCTCTACAACTTTCAAAGTCTCATCATAATAATAGCTCATATCAATGGCCCCGGCTAGTTTTTCTTGATTAACCGCAAAAGCAAAATCTTCTCCAGTTAACATAGCTTTAAAAACCCAGTTAGGATGAATATTATGTAAATATCTTAAAATACGTTTATAACTTTCAGGAAAACCTTCCTTATTAAGAGTATCTTCAAAAGTCTGATCTGTTACTTCATCTTGTGTAGGAATATCACTAACTAGATTATTAACCTTTCTATTATCTTTCAAAGAATCGTAACCAATATATCGGTCATACTTATCAGCCATATTATTAAAGACCGGAATATTAAAAGTAAATTGCAACTCTAAAAAACCATTCTTCTTATAAGCATTATAAGTCGTAACTGATTCACTTGAAGGGGCTGCTATATTTGCTTGATATTGATGGTTATATAAAGCACTTTCAGCATTAGGATTAACATTAAACTTCTTTAGATAAGAAGTAAATTGACCCCTAGAAATATAACCAGCCCCAATCCACTTGGCCCCGCCCATAATAGCTTTTTTAGGAGTATTCCAAGGTCTACCATAAACTTCTTTAGGAGGTATTTCATTAATATAATAAGAACAAATATAACCAGAAACATCATTATAGATAATATTAATCCAACCCGATCTACAACCATCAGTTCCAACTTTAGTATCACTAACTACCGTTACTTGGACACTTTTATCAATATGTGCAATTATATTATCATCACCATTAGCAGTCTTAAGATTTAAATTAGGTTCCCTACGATAATTAACATCATCCCGCGTATAAGCCTTGTAATTAGACTTCGCCTTAACTTGGATACCTCCTAAAAAATAATTAATGCTAATACCACCAATCAACAAAATATTAACCATATCTTTTTTTAAGTTTTTCACACTACCACCTACTTTATAACCCCATTATAACAGAATATCCCCAATAGTTAAATACTTAACCCCAAGAAAAAACACCCTTTACTATACTTAACATATAATAAAATAGGTGTATATATATGTGTAATAATCGACCAAGAGTCCCCAACTTTTTTACAATTTTAGCTATTATTGGCCTTTCTATTCTAATTTTTTACCAAACTTTAATTACGCTTATCTTACCACTTCGTTTTAATATCTTCATTCTTCTAATCGAAGTATCAATCCTCTTCTTTTTGCTTTTCCGTATAATATGGCCTTATTAGCTTTTCGGTTCTTTTAATATAATCAACTAGATTAGCAACATTAATAGTATTATTAAATTCACTATCATCAAAATTAACTTTATCTGGTAAAGACAATAAAATAAATAATAATTTTTCTTCATCAACACTAAGTTTAAAATTCTTTAAATATTCTTTTAGAATACCACTAAAATCACAAGTTAAATATTCATTATGATAAAGATTAACTATATCCATAACAGGAGTATCAAAAGTATACTTATCCCAACTTATTAAATAACTATCCATCCCTTTAATAAAATGTTCTAAAGATAAATTATTATGAATTAAACAAACTCTTTGTTTATTTGATTCTTTAACTAAATTAAACCATTCATCTAACTCATCTAAGATAAAAGCTAAATCATTATTAAGAAGACTATAATTCAAAAGAAAATTATATTTCGCTGGACTTATATAAATCTCATTGAAAGCCTCATCATAAATCCCACTATAATAATCTCTTAGATATATAACATTATCTTTAATATTATCATATATCTCTTTATACTTATCTTCGGTCACCTCTTTAAAATAAACCGTCTTATTATGAAGTTTAGCTACTACTAAGACTAAATCTAATAACTGTTGTTCCTTAGGAGTCTCCAATTCTTTTAAATACTCATAAGTAATATAATCATCATCTTTAGCAATAACCTTCGGATAATTATAAAAACTTCTAGAATTTAAATAACTGAAAAGACTAATAATATCTTTTTTAGCCGGTTTAATTACAAAGTTTCCTTGCATACTATTGACATTAATAGTCTTCCCTTTAAGGGTGTATTTAAGAGGTTTATACTTTAAAACTATCTCTTTTAATTTCTCATTCATCTTGTAATTCAGGAATAATTACTTTTTCACCCATAACCCATTCAAGCCCTTGATTATACTCATCAATAACTTCTTTACTAACTTTATATTTATTAATGATAGTATCAATATCTTCTCCATCACTTAATACATGAATATGATAAGTAACATAAGTATTTAAAGACTCACTAACATTATTCAAGACTACCTCTTTACTAGTATTATCCGTTGTATCTAAAACTTTAGAATTATCAATCTTACTATCTTTAAGAGTAGTATAATCTAAGGTCTTTGAATCACTAGAAGTATTATTTAACTCAATATCATCTAATAAATTATTTAATTCTAAAGAAGCTTTATCATCTTTAGTCACTTCTCCTTGAATAACATCTTCTCTAGTCTCTTTAACTTCTTCTTTTTGAATTTTCTCTTTCACTAGCTCATAATCAATTCCAAACTCAATATTAACTTTTAAAGTATCATCATCAATAATCTCATAAGTAAAATTATTAATATCATACTTAATTGAGTCCCTAATAATATCATCAGTCAAAGAAACACTAAAGGGAATTCTATACTTAAAAGGTTCTTTATTAACACTTAACTCATGAATTTTATAATCCCCTGAAACAATAAAGTCTCCCTCAATATCCTCATCTAAGACATTAGCTTCATACTCTAAAGAAATCGAAGTAATTTCCGCTATCTTCGTATTAAAAACAATTTCTTTTTCATAAGGTATACTCTCTCTCATAAAATCAATTCCTCTCTAGAACATACTATGAAAATAAATATCTTTATATACCAGATTTTAAGAAAAGAAAAAAGTCTACTAATTAGACTTCTTAATATAACTTAGCTCCCGCAGGGATTGTATCACTTATCATTAAAAGATTTAACTTTTCTTCGCCTTCTTCCGTATGAACTGCTGATAATAACATACCACAAGAATCAATGCCCATCATCGCTTTAGGCGCTAAATTAGTAATAGCTACTAAAGTCTTACCAATTAAAGCTTCTGGTTCATAAAAGCTGTGAATGCCACTAAGAATAGTTCTGTCGGTACCAGTTCCATCATCTAAAGTAAATTGTAATAACTTCTTACTCTTAGGAACTGCTATACAGTCCTTAACTTTAACAGCTCTAAAGTCGCATTTAGCAAAAGAATCAAAATCAACATAGTCTCTAAATAATGGTTCAATCTCTACTTTTGAAAAATCAATTGGTTCTAAAACAGAAGTTACTGGACTAGTTTTTACTTCATTAGAAGTACTATTTTCTTTCTTCATAATTGGGAATAAAACAACATCACGAATTGACTCTTGATTATAGAATAACATCATCAAACGATCAATTCCAAAACCTAACCCAGAGATAGGAGGCATCCCTTGTTCCATCGCCCCCATAAAGTCTTCGTCAAGTTCCATAGTCTCATCATCACCTTGACTCTTAGCTTTAGCTTGTTCTTCAAAGTTAGCTCTTTGAATTTCAGGATTAACAAGTTCCGAATAAGCATTACAAATCTCCGTACCACAAACAACAACTTGAAAAACATCTACAGCAGACTCATCATTATCATTTCTTCTAGCCAGAGGTTTTAAAACAGCAGGATAATTATAAAGAATAGTAGGGCCAATAATATTCGCACGAATCTTCTTCTTATAAACAAAATCAATAATTTGACTTATAGACTTATATTCAGCCATATCCGCCATCGTAAATAAATTCTTACTTACTACTAATTCTTTCAATTCATTAGGATTCGTAATTTCTAAGAAATTTTCTCCTAATAGGGCTTTCATGGCATCAATATAGTTAATTCTTTCCCATTCACCATCAAAATTTAACTCATTACCACGATAATTAATGGTAGTTGTCCCTAAAAGCTCAAGTAAAGCATTTTTAATAAAGTTTTGGAAGAAGACGATAGTATCTTCAAAATTCCAGTAAGCAACATACCATTCAACTTGCGTAAACTCTTGTAAATGCTCGGTATCCATCCCTTCATTACGGAAGCACTTAGCAACTTCATAAACCCTGTCAAACCCAGCTGCAATACATTGCTTCAAATAAGTTTCGGGAGCAATTCTTAAATTCATATCTAAATTTAGAGCATTATGATGAGTAAAGAATGGCTTGGCAGCTGCTCCACTAACAGCCGTTTGCATAATAGGAGTTTCTACTTCTAAGAAACCATTCTCTCCTAAATAACGATGTAAGAAAGCATAAAACTTACTACGTCCCAAGAAAACATTACGCGAATCTTGATTCATAATTAAATCCACATATCTACGACGATACTTAAGTTCGGTATCTTGTAACCCATGGAATTTTTCTGGTAATGGTCTTAAAGCTTTTCCTAAGAATTCAAAACTCTTAACTCTTAAAGTCTTCTCCCCAGTTTGGGTTGTAAAAATTTCACCTGTAGCGCCAATAAAATCTCCAGAATCAATTAACTTCTTAAAGAAATCATATCTTTCTTCCCCAACTTCATCAACTCTAAACTCTAATTGTAAATCGCTTTCTAACTCTCTAATACGGACAAATGATAATTTACCCATTTTGCGCATAAAAATAATACGACCACAAACTCTAACACCTGTCGCGCCATCACTTAAATTTCTAGCTTCCTTTAAAGTATGTGTTCTTTTAAAACTATCGGGATAAGGATTACATACTTTTCTTATCTCGGTTAATTTATCTCTTCTAACAAGTTCTTGTTCGCTTAATTTTTGCATAAGTACCACTTCTTTCTATCAAATGATAGCAAAATTAGTGAAATTAGTCAATTAATTTGCTACAATATTCCTGTGATATCTATGAAAAAAAACGTTTCTAAAACCTATACTAGTTATACCGATGACTTTGTTACTTCTAATAACCAAAATTATGAGCTTAAAGATAATTATAAATGGTTAAATAATAATATCTTCTATAAGATTATCTCTTCTCTTCTTTATTTTCTCTCTTACTTAGTAGCACTTATCTATAGTAAACTAATCTTAAGAGTAACTTTTAAGAATAAAGAAGTCTTAAGAGGATATAAAGGCTACTATTTATTTGGTAACCATACGCAAATGATAGGTGATGCCCTTAATCCCTTACTCCTAACATTTCCCAAGAAAAATTATATCGTTGCTTCAACTGCTAACCTAGGTATCCCTATCCTTGGTAAAATTCTTCCCTTTGTCGGAGCCTTACCCATTCCCAGAAAAATTCATGAAAAAGAAGCTATATTTACTCATATGCATACCCTCGTCAAACCCCACACTATATCTATCTATCCAGAAGCTCATCTTTGGCCCTATTATACAGGGATTAGACCTCTTCCTATCTCTTCTTTTAAATTTCCCGTCCAAGACAATGTTCCCTCCTTTTCTATGACAACTACCTATCAAAAAAGAAAACTAGGTAAAAGACCTAAGATAACTATTTATATTGATGGACCTTTCTACCCTGATAATCTTCCTACTAAAAAAGAACAAGCCATATCTCTAAGAGATAAAGTCTATAATCAAATGACCATCCGTAGTAAGAATAGTACTTACTCTTATATTAAATATGAAAAAAGAATAGATGATAATAAAGACAACAATCTTTAAGAATCACTATTCTTTTTATTAACATTATTTATAATATTCTCTGGTATCTTCTAGTAAATGAGTATTAAACTTCTTTAGTCTTAACATCTCTATCTCAAACCTATATGGTGGATATACTTTCTCTTTTTCATTATCTATCTTAGAAATATAAGGAGTCTCTAGAATAAAAGGAATCCCCTCTAATCTATGGTTATATATAACTCCTAAGATATTATTAAATCCAATAGTCCCTAGGCCAATATTCTCATGACGGTCTTTATGACTCCCTAAAGGATTCTTACTATCATTTACATGCACACATCCTATTCTTTCAAGACCAATTAACTTATCAAAATCATCTAAATACCTATCAAAAGATGCTATATCAATCCCCGAATCATTTAAGTGACAAGTATCTAAACATACTCCCAATTTTCTATTATCTTTAACATTCCTCAAAAGATAATTAATTTCTTCTAGATTAATCCCACATTCATTTCCTTTACCAGCCATAGTCTCTAAAAGAATAGTAACATCATAAGGATTATCTAAAACTCTATCTAAGACTTTAATAATATTATTTAAGCCTTCTTCTCTCGTCTCATTAACGGCACTCCCTGGATGCAATACTATCTTTGTAACCCCCATCAAACTACATCTTCTAATCTCTTCTTGTAAAAAACTAACAGCAAAATCCTGTTTAATTAGATCATTACTAGCAGGATTAACTATGTAAGGAGCATGACATATAACCTTTTTTATATCAATATTATTTTCTAACATTAATTTTTGAGCTTGGGTTGTTTTTTCTAAATCAATGTCTTTTCTGATTGTATTTTGCGGTGCCCCTGTATAAAACATAAAAGTATCTGCAGCATATGAAATTGCCTCTTTAACAGAAGTAAGAAGTTGATCTTTGCCAAAAGATACATGAGAACCAATTATTAACATTCTAAAACCTTCTTTCAAATTAATTTTATCAAAAAAAAGGTCAAAGAAAAAGACCTTTTAGGTCTTAAGCAGCTCCTAAAGCCGCATTAGCATGAGTAGTTAATTCAGTTCCTTTTGCTGTATAGCAAGCAGTTCTAGATAACTCAAGGGAACTACTATTTAAGAATGCATAATCAGTTTGAGTTGTTTTTTCTTCATAAGATTTATTAGCAAGTTTATTAATTGACAAGCCGTTGATTTGATAACTTCCGTTAGACATATAAATTACAGTTTTTGAGGAAGTACCATCAGTTGGCATATAAATCTCAAAAATTCCCTTATAATTATCCCCATTCGACTTTTGGATGAAACCACCACTTACTAACTTAGCGTAACTTACACAATAATAATCATACGAAGCATTGTTAAAAGTTTGACCGGTGATAAGAGACTCATCTGCACTGTTGGTAATAGTACCATTAATCTGACTATTAGTATATGAAGTTTGAGCATATGTAACAAAGTTTTCTACTTCTGTTATAAAGGCATTCTTTCTTGAATCGTTCATTAATCTTGTAACGTTTGGCATTGCTACTAACGCTAAAACTGCTAAAATAACAATAACAGCTAGTAACTCAACTAATGTAAAACCGTTTCTATTCAACTTATTTTTCATATTCATCTTCTCCTATATTAATAATTATACAGTATCCTTTTTTATTTGGCAATATGTAAAACTCTAATTTTTTTCGAATATTCATCCCACCAAATATGGCAAATTTATCGTCCCATCGCCCGATTTCAAGCTATCTTTCTTTAAATTAATTACCGGTCTTACGTAATTAGAACTAGCCAAAGTATAAGTATTATCAGCCAAGCTAGCATTTCTTAAAGTTCTGTAATTAATGTTGCAAACGCAGTAGTCAATTAAACGTCAAAAAAAGCCTTCTTAGAAGGCAATATGTAATATATTAAGGATAATCCCTATTACAGTTCCAATAAAATAAGTAAGTAAAATAATATTAATATTTTCTTTAAGATTTCTATTGGTTTTAAATAAAACCACCAACGCTATCCCTGAATTAGTAAGTAATCCTGCAATCATACTGCCAAAAGATATAGAACTAGCTAAATATAACTTCGTAATCACAATACTAGAAGCACAATTAGGAATTAACCCAATCAAACTAGTAATAATCGGACTAAAGATACTGTCTTTTAGAAGTAAACTACTTAAATAATCATTAAGTCCATAATTAAATACCATATTCAAAAGAACATTAATCACTAAAATAAATAAAGAAATATTTATTGTATGCTTAAAAGCTGAAATAAACTTATGATCATCACAATGACAATGCTCCTCTTCACATATCTCATAATGACTCTTTATCTTCCTTGGATAAACTAAGTCAATCAAAAGACCACTAACTAATCCCACTACTAACTTTATCCCTAAGATAATCAAAATTAACTTAATACTAACCTTCTCACTAAGAAGAATTGGTATCATCTCATCACTAGTCGATAAGAAAACACTAATCAAAGTACCTAAAGTAATAATTCCTGTCACATATAAATTAGTGGCAATACTAGCTATTCCACATTGAGGAATAATTCCCAAGAGACTTCCTAAAACAGGACCATATTTACCCGAACTCTCTAATCTTTTATTAGAATTAATCTTATGTTCTAAAATCTCTATTATATAGAATGATATTAGTAAAAAAGGAAATACTTTTAACGTATCAATTAACCCATCTATGAAACAATCCAACATAATAACCACTTCTTTCGTAAGAAAATTATATAGTAAATATCAAAAAAACGCAAGATAAGTACTTGCATTAATTAGCTGATTGTGTTAGAATTTTTCTTGTACGAGCGAAATGTCTCCTTAGCTCAGTTGGTAGAGCAACTGACTCTTAATCAGTGGGTCTAGGGTTCGAATCCCTAAGGGGACACCATTTAGATTATTAAGGGGAAGTTATTAACTTCTCCTTTTTCTTTGCCGAAGTAGCACAATTGGTAGTGCAGCTGAATCGTAATCAGAAGGTTGGGGGTTCGAGTCCCTTCTTTGGCACCATTTATTTAAGACAATCTTGGGATTGTTTTTTTTATAATTTATAATTATATTATACTAAAATAAAAATCAAAAGAAATATGGCAATCTTAAAATATACCCTGTCAGTAATTCTATTTTAGAACAAATATTACCTAGAAAAATAGATTTTATAGATTTGAATGGCTTTTTAATCATAGTAAGAGGACTTTACTGATAAGAAAGTCTTAATTACTGATGAGGAAGATAATATTAAATTATTAATAAAATTTACTAAAGAAGAAATAAAATTATATAAAGAAATAAAGAATGCTTATCCCCGAAAAGATTTTAGAAGAGTTTTAAACAAGAAAAAAGTATTAACGACATTGATTAATACTTTTTTCTTGAGTATATTTACACTTAGGATAGTTACTACATCCTAGAAATTTTCCATATTTACCGGTTCTTAAAACTAAAGCACCACCACATTTTGGACACTTACCAATACTATTTTCTTTTTTTGATTTTGCAACCTCTTTAGCATACTTAATGTGTCTTTTTTTCATTTCTCTATCGGAAATGTTAGACTGCTTTAATATTTCTAAAATTTTTTCTGGTTCTTCTATAATTTTATCTTGATAGCTCTTAATAATACCCACTAAATTATAATTTCTAGCAACTGGTATTTGAGATTTTACCTTTACTTTCGCCGTGCTGGGAATACAAATAAGGGGTATAAACTTATCTTGAGGTAAATTAAGCTTTTTACTAAGAGCAATAATATGACTATAATTTTGATGCATAGGATTGTTAATATAAATTTTTTTACCTCCTGCTTTTAAGCACCAATTTTTATCGTATTCACTACCCGTAATATAACCATTATACTGCTTTGTTTCAATGACAAAGATTCCATATTTACTAACAATTACATGATCAATTTGATGAGTAATACCATCAATCTCAATCATAATATCATTTAGAATCTTATATTCATTCTTATTTAGTTTAAAAAGAGCTTCCTTAGTCCATAATTCGCCCATAAAACCAACAATTCTTTTATAAAAAAGAACAGTTATAATAACAATAATAATAAATAACCAAAATAAAGGGTTTTTTAGAAATAAACCATTAACCACTTTCCAAACGAACTTATCCATAATCTCCTCTTTCTAATTCCTAGAATTTTATCTTATAAAGCCAAAAAATTCTTAATTACACTCATCCAATTTCAAAGGAATTTCATAAGTAGTTATTTTATCATTATCATTAGTAGCCTTAATAAGTAAATAAAAACTATCGCTCTGATATTCTTTACAAGTTCGATCATAATTATCTACTGATAAAGTAATATTTTCTAAAAACTCTTGTAATTTTGTATTTTCTTGTTGCGATTCATAACTACTAATCTTGCGAACTAAATCACCATTCTTCTCATACAAACTACATTCTATCTTTTTATATTCTACCGGATCATCCGCTCCACAATACTTTATATTAGTAACATAAATAGCGGCTTTTTTTTCATTATAAGAAATATTTCCTGAAATAGTAAAATTCTTACACTCCGTGGAAAAAGTTTTAAATTGAAAATCATTATCTTTAGAAAATGGTTTAAATATAATAATTAATATGCTTAGTAAAACTAAAATACTTAAAACCACACCACCTATAATAAAAATTTTCTTTTTGTTAATCTTTTTCTCATTCTTACAATCTAATAACCCCTCTAAACTAATCCCAAAATCTTTACTTATCTCTAACATTAAAGCTGTATCGGGCATATTTAAACCATTTTCCCACTTACTAACTGCTTGATAAGTAACATTATATTTATCTGCTAATTGTTTTTGCGTTAATTTATTCTTTTTTCTGATATCTTTAATTAGTTTTCCAAATTTTTCTTGATTCATTATACCACCTTTAATTCCCATAATCTCTCTTATAATATAGCGTAAGAGATAATTTGCTATTATATACAGATTTTTAAGTCAAAGACTTAAAATATATCATAAACTTCGTTTAAATTAATAAAATTATATATTCAAATGTCATATTGACATCCATATCTTTAATTATATCATCTTTTTATAAAAGTGTGTTTAGAGTGTGCTTTAAAGATAAAATTAATAATTTTAAGTTCTGATTAAGATTCAGAATAATTTTAAGTATTAAAAAACCCCAGTAATTGGGGTATTATTTATCTCCATGGTGGCTCCAGCGGGAATTGAACCAGCGACACAAGGATTTTCAGTCCTCTGCTCTACCGACTGAGCTATGAAGCCATAAATGGCGGTTCGTACGGGATTCGAACCCGTGGTCTCCTGCGTGACAGGCAGGCGTCATAGGCCTCTAGACTAACGAACCAAATGGTTGCGGAGAATGGATTTGAACCAATGACCTCAAGGTTATGAGCCTCGCGAGCTACCGGGCTGCTCTACTCCGCGATATATAATTAAGAAATGGCGGAGGAATAGGGATTCGAACCCTAGCGCCGCTTACACGACCTGCTGGTTTTCAAGACCAGTCCCTTCAACCAACTTGGGTATTCCTCCATTTGCTTTTCAGCAACAAATAAATTATAGCATATCAAATTATTCAAAGTCAATTAAATATTATGACATTTAAGGTAATATTATGCATTTTTTTGCAATAAATGGATTTTTTTCACTATTTGCAATCAAAAATTGTTTTATTTTCCAAAAATTATTTAAAGTATCAAAAAAAGTCCGAACTATCGGGCTTTAATTATCAAATGGTGTCTCGTGGGAGACTCGAACCCCCGACCCTTTGATTAAAAGTCAAATGCTCTACCTACTGAGCTAACGAGACGTAAATAAAATGGCTGCCTCGGATGGACTCGAACCATCGGAATGTCAGAGTCAAAGTCTGATGCCTTACCACTTGGCTACGAGGCAATAATAAGTGGTGGAGGGACATAGATTTGAACTATGGAACCCGAAGGAACAGATTTACAGTCTGCCGCGTTTGACCACTTCGCTATCCCTCCAAAAAGTGGTGCCGACTGAGGGAATCGAACCCCCAACCTACTGATTACAAGTCAGTTGCGCTACCAATTACGCTAAGTCGGCAAAATAATGGTGGACGCTATAGGACTCGAACCTATGACCCCCTGCTTGTAAGGCAGGTGCTCTAACCAACTGAGCTAAGCGTCCGTACATACATTTCAAAATATACCATTTTATCACTTATTTGTCAACAAAAATTGTTTACTTCCTCCAAAAAAGGTTTACACTTTTCTCAAGGTATTTATAATTTATCATTTTTTATCCTCCAAGTCAACATAATCTAAGAATTTTTCCCAAAAATTTTGCATATTTTTTAATCTTAAAACAAAAGATTACATAAAATAAACGCTGCCATAATCCCCCAAAAATCAGCAAACAACCCTACCTTCAAAGCATACCTACTCTTACTAATTTTAACACTGCCAAAATATAGAGCTAAAACATAAATCGTTGTGTCCGTACACCCCTGTAATACACTAGCTAAAAAACCATAAAACGAATCTACTCCATACTGGTAAAAAATATTATTCATTATTGCTAAAGAAGCATTACCAGAAACTGGTCTTAAAAGAGCAATACTTATAATCTCATTAGGTAAATTAAAACTTTTAAATATTCCCTGAAAAGGACTTAATAAAAACTCTAAAACCCCACTACTCACAAATAAGTTAATAGCAAATACCATCCCTAAAATTGCCGGTGCTATTTCAAAAACTACTTTTATTCCCTCAGAAGCCCCTTCTAAAAACCCTTGATAAACATCTATTTTCTTAAAATAACTATAAAAGATTATTACTAAAACCACAATAGGAATACATAAACTCAAGAAAAATCAGTCCTTTCTTTTATATCTTTTCTTTCGAATAAAATAATCCATTGTTAACCCACAAAGTGAAGAAATAAAAGTTGCTATAATACTAGGTAAAATAATTCTACTAGCATCTATACTCCCATAAGCATTTCGAAGTGCTATTACTGTCGTTGGAATAATAGTTACTCCGGCCGTGTTTAAAACTAAAAAAGTAATCATAGCCTCACTAGCCACATCTTTATTACTATTTTCTTCTTGCATAACCTGCATAGCTTTAAGTCCAAAAGGAGTAGCCGCCGAACCCATTCCTAACATATTACAAGCTATATTAGAAGCTACATAATCTATTGCTTTAGAATTCTTCTTTAAACTAGGAAATAACCTCGTTAAAAAGGGTCTTATTAACTTTCCAAATTTTTCTAAAAGCCCACTATCTTCCGCTAACTTCATAAGTCCTAACCACAAAATAATCATTGGAGCCATATTAATAATCAAAGAAAATCCACTCTGTAAAGAAGCCAAAATACTTGGCGTTAACTCACTACCATTCCCACTTAAAATACTATAGATAATAGCACTTCCAACTAGAAACAACCAAATAACATTAATCACCATTACCTCCAAAAGATAATAATATCTAACAACTTCTCCCAAAAACTCTTATTTTTTTTGTCATTTGCCATATCATCATCCTTTTTTACATAGATAGTCTCTGTTCCTATTACTTTCCCATCTAATTTAATTAAAACCTTCCCCACAACCTCATTATCTTGAAAATTCTCTTTCTTATCCAATTCATAATTGATTTCTACTTTCTTTTCTTCTTCACTAGTAAGTAAGATACTTATATCTTTATCAATATATAAATTATCATAAAAAGGATTATTATCTACCGCAATCTTCCCCTTCTTAAGTAAATTCACTTTATTATACTTCTTAAAATTCTTCTCATATAAATATTTATGATTACTAAAGTCATCAGGATCATTTAAAGTCACTACTACTAATCTTTTCTCATCTTTAAGGGCTGCTGTTACTAAAGTTCTTCTAGCTAATTTTGTAAACCCCGTTTTCCCTGCTATCGTATATTTATAACTACTTAAAAGTTTATTCTTATTATGCCAGTCATAAGTCTTATAGTTAGTAGTAACTATATGTCTTTTAGTACCACTTATTTCTCTAAAAGTATCATTATCTATGGCATAACTCATAAGAAGTCCCATATCATAAGCAGTCGAAGTATTCCCCACCTTATTCTCATCTTCAAGACCACTAGAATTAATAAAATTAGTATGTTCCATCCCTAACTCTTTAGCTTTTCTATTCATAAGACTAACAAACTCTTCCATACTCCCACTTATCTTATAAGCTATCTCTATCGCACAATCATTCCCACTTCTTAAAAGTAACCCATACAATAAATCTCTTAAAGTAATCTTTTCTCCTACCTCAATATATACATTCGAACCATATGCCTTTAATACTTCTTTAGAAACAATTACTTCTTCATCAAGATTACCATTTTCTATAGCTATTAAAGCAGTCATAATCTTAGAAGTACTAGCAATTAACTTCTCTAAATGAATATTATCCCCTTCTAAGACTCTCTTACTATCTCCGTCCATTACTATGTAACTAGAACTTCCCATGACTTTTAAAGGTATTAAAAAAAGAATAAGTAACCATAAACATCTCTTCATTAGTTATCACCTAAATAACTATATGAATAATATGTCTTTAGTAGACTTATTCTGTTAAGAAAACAATTAATCAAAAGTTTTATTAACTATTTAAAATTAATATAGCTTTTAATCTGACCATATGGTATTATTATAACCAGATACATTTGACTGTTAGGTGTTTCACTCTCGGTCCATATATTATTTTATTAATAAATGGAGGAAGGTGGTCCTATGAAAGGAATTTCTTATGGAGTACTTAATTATACTCATAATAATTTTAGTCTTCACAGACGAAATTATAAATTCCATCAGAAGGAAATAGTTTTTAAACAAAAACAAGAAGTACCTACACATCTTAGTGATGAATAGGTGCTTCTCAAACGTAAATTCGGACTGAGAAACACTTAACATGAGAAGCCAAATGTATCTCTTTTTTTATTTAAGAACAATCAAGTTCTTTCACTAGTAGTATAACATAATTTTTTTGATTTGCAAGTTTTTTGCATTTTAAAATTCTATACTACTGTTAATAATATATATTATTCCTTAAGAAATATACATTCTCCTAAGTATTCATTGAATTTTACTGACACTACCGCCACTTTTTTTCAATGAATACTTATTATTTATTTCAATTATTTAAAATATGGGAATGTGGTGGTCCATATATAAGGAATTTCTAGTTATGTATTTAAGATTAATTTTTCTCACAAATACCTGTATATTTTTCATCTATAGAAATATAATAATCTTCAATATAATCATTATCACTAGAACTCTTAATTCGATGACACTTATAAACATAAATATTCTTATCAAAAAGACCATTCTTATCTTTATAAACACTAGTACCACCATCATTAAGTTCAGAGTAAAGTTCTAACTCCTTGATTAATTCTTCAATAGAAATATTTCCCTTCTTAAGTTCATCAATAATATTTTTCTTATCACTTTTATAAGTAATTTCATCAGCACTACTAAATACACGTTTATTATCACTAGTCTTAGTAATTTCCACGTAATTAACTAGTTCTTCCTTCTTTTCCTCTTCGACTATTCTATCCCAAGAACAGCCACATAATAGCAATAAACCTAAACATCCAACTAACTTTTTCATATATCATCACCTCTTATCAAGATGATATCATACTTTTATTAAACAATATACCCCTAAAAGAAATAAAATAAACCACAGATTAAAGATAATATACCTAAAATATTCAAATAAACTATAACCACATATTAACATATTAAGATTAAGAATAATAAATACTAAGTAATTACTAATAAATAAAGTACTAATTAACTTCATAAATAACTTATTCATACTAAAATATATTATTTTTATAGTTATTTTAGTTATAATGATTACTATATTTTAAGAATATACTAAAAAAAGAGAGCTATTAACTCTCCGAATAATTGCTATGGATTAGCTTTCTTTACTTCATCTTGATAAGGCTTTAAAGCACTATCCCAAGAAGAATAATAGTCATTACCACGATGGTCTTCTAGAATTTTTAACTTACTTAGATATTTTCCTAAATAAGCACTAACTTTATAAGCCCCATAATAGTTTAGATGATCACCCATATCTCTAGTATCTTTACTCCAATCAATTTGCACTTTATTATCAATATTTAAGTCTAGATACTTAATTTTATTTCGTTTAGCATATTGCTTTATACCATTATGACGACGATAATTCCAATTAACTGTACTAGGAGTACTAAGTAAAATAAACGTAATATTATTTTCTTCACACTTATCTTTAATTAAGTCTAAATAGTACTCATTTATCTTATCAACCTTTTCTTTGGCTTCAGTATATTCCATATAATTAGTATTAGTGGCAGGATTAATATTTAAACTAAAGTCATAGCCTTTAAAAGTATCTGTATAGTTATAATTTATTTTACTATTTAAATCTTTAATAGTCATCTGTTTCCAACGATTATGATAATGAAATACAGGAATGAATTCTCCCAACCAATAACGAAGATTATAACTAAGGGGAATTTGACGATATATTGCATCTGTCTCTAAGATAAGCACTTTTAATTGGTGTTTACTAAGAGCTTTAAGAAGATAATTATAACTATCATATAAATATTGACCTGAAGTACCACTTACATACATAGTATAACCATATTCTTTATAAATTTCTAAAGGACTAATAGCAGCAAAAGATTCACTATCTCCTACCACTAAAGCATCTATAGAATTTTCTTTTTCCGCTAAAGGACCACTCGCATTATCAATATGTTTATCCGTACTAAGAATTTCATTATTTTTAGGACTTAAAATATAAGAACATATCATTAGTAACAAAAATAATATAAGAATAAAACTAACAATCTTTAATATTTTTTTCATGATACCTCCTAAAAGTTAGCATAAAGCGGATCAACAGGTACATAACCATCCCCATAAGCGCCAAATATAATAATAAATAATATTAAAGCGTAATATAAAGTCCAACGAATATAAACTGGCTTTTTCCTAATAGCTTCTCTAATATTAATTTGTTTTTCTTTTAAAACACTAACAACAAATACAATTAATAAAGTAACTATAATTATTCTAAAATCATATTTATCTAAACCTAGCTTCAAAATATTTTCTTTAAAATTAGTTAAGTCAAAAGCCGTAAAAATCTTCTTAAACATTTGTAATCCGGCTTGAAGCCCGTGAGCCCGAAAGAATAATTCCCCAAAGATTACTAAAATTGTTGTCTTAAACATTTCAAATGTTCGATAGAAAAAATTATTTCTATTGATGTGAAATATCTTTAGAATTTTAAGAATTAAAGGAGAAAATAAATCTGCCAGAATTATTAAAGTAAAATGATATAGCCCAAAGAAAATATAATTCCAAGCCGCTCCATGCCATAATCCATTTAAAAGCCAAACAACTAGTAGTGCTAATGCCCCACTTAAAAGCGGGCCAAAATAATTACCAAAACGTTTGCGTCCCCAGGCGGTTAATTTCTTTAAAGGTTTAGACAAAGATAGAGGATAAAAAATATAATCACGAAGAAAAGCTCCTAGACTAATATGCCATCTAGTCCAAAACTCACTAATATTTTTAGAAAAAAACGGTTGTTTAAAGTTCTCGGGTAATTTAACATCAAATATTTCGGCACTGCCAATTACAATATCGATTGTTCCTGAAAAGTCCATATATAGTTGAATGGTATAAAATATTGCTCCCGCCAAGATAATTGCTCCCCCTAAACTGGGATAATTACTAAAGATATTTTTTACAATGATATTAAGACGATCAGCTACGACCATTTTCTTTAACATTCCAAAAAGAATTCTTTGGTAACCATTAGTTAAATTACGATAACTAATAGGAGCGCCACTATATAACTTAGTTGCTGTATCTTTATAACGGCTGATAGGGCCCTCCATAATACTGGGAAAAAAGGAAAGATAAAGCATTAATCTTCCTAGATTATCATCGGCTTCTATTGTCTCATTTTTAACATCTATAATATAACTTAAAGCTGCTAAAGTATAAAATGATATACCAATTGGCATAATATAATGAGGTACTTTTAATTGATAATTTAAGTGAATTAGACTTAAGAAATTATTAATATTATTTCCTATAAAACTAGAATATTTTAGGATTATTAGAAGTCCTAAATGAATTAAGATGGCAAGTAATAAGACTTTATTTTCTTGACGTTTATATTTTTCTTTTACTTCTTTTTTATCTTCCGTAGTCTTTAATTCTTCCTTTTTTAAAGATTTGAGATGAGATAACCATAAGCCAAAGTGATGAATAGAAAGACCAGAAAACAATAAATAAACAATTAACTTTTTACTTAAAAGATAAAAGAAGATGAAACTAGCTCCTAATAAGACTTTATAACGATGCTTGGGGAAAACTATAAAGTAAATAATAATTACCAAGGGCAAAAAAAGACCAACATACCCTAAATCACAATACTGCATATTATTCTTCCTCTAATTTTTGAATTAAAGCCCAAATAGCTTTAGCACTATTAAAGTTACTAGGGATAATTTCAACTGTTGGTACTTCTACATCGAATTCATCTTCAATATCTCCGATTAAAGAAAGAATAGCTAAACTATCTAGTAAATGATTATCAATTAAGTGTTCTTCTGTTTGATAATCAACTTCTGGATTTAATTCTTCTAACATTGCTATTAATTTTTCCATTTTATTTCTCCTTTCTAGCCATATTAAAAGGATAAGTTAAAACATTGTTTCGCACCACTTTAATATGATTATCGTTAACTAAAACAACATTAGGCAAAGCTCTACTTAAAAACAAACTAATTCCTTCGGTCATGGCATATGCCCCCACTCGTAAAAACACCAAAACATCCCCTATTTTAAGATTACTTACTTGAAAATCTTTAATTAAAATATCATTTATCGTACATAAACTACCACAAACATTATAAGATTCTTTTTTTCCTTCTCTTTTAGGATACAACAAAACATAAGGATGTTTCATTGCCATCATCTGACCATAATAAGTAATATGATTAATCCCCCCATCAACAAGAGCAAAGTTACCTACATCATTTTCTTTTAAATCAACAACTTTGGTTAAATAAGAGCCGCAAGAAGCCGCTATACTTCGCCCTAATTCTAAAGTAATATGACCTTGATAAGTCATATTTTCTAAAGAAGTAGAAACTTCTTTTAGTAAATTTTTTTCGGAAAAATCCTTTTCTTCTTGAAAATAACTTACTGGTAAACCTAAACCAAGTTCTAATTCTTCGGCTAAATAACCCAAATTATTTTTTAATTCTTGTAAGAAATCATCTATATAAAGAATATCTTTCTTAATATGTTTAAGTAAGAAATGCTGCGTACCCGAGAAATAATGTAATCCCACGATATTTAAATATTGATAAGAATAACGTTGTTCTAAAATCTTTATTATTTCATTTTTACTAAGTCCAAATTGATTATTACTAGTTACTCTCAATAAGACTTTAACAGTTATTTTTAATTCTTCCCCAATCTTTTCAATTAAATTTAATTGGTTAAAACTTTCAACCGTTATTAGAATTTTAGAATCTTTTCGACTTAATATTTCTTTTAAACCCTCATAATCTTTATAGACTCCAGAAATCACCATTTTAGCAGGTTTAATCCCACTACTAGAAGCAATCTTATATTCCCCATAAGAACATAGTTCAAATTTACTTACTATATCTTTTAAGACTTCTCCTAGAAATGGATTTGCTTTTAAAGCAAAGCATAAATCAATCTTAGATGGTAAACTATCTTGTAAATAAGAAATTCGGCTTTTTAATTTCTTAATATCAAATACATAACAAGGAGTATTAACTCTTGCTAAAACTTCCTCATAAATCTTCTTCATATAGTCTTTTTAACTCCCCTCTATCAACTTTACCATTCTTAGTTAATGGCATATTATCAAGTTTATAATACTTAGTAGGAACCATAAATAAGGGTAAATCCTTCTTTAAATTACTATATAATTCTTTTTTATCCATAGTCCCGACATAAAAACAAACTAACTTTTTCTTTTTCAAGAATAAATAAAGTAGTACTTCTAATGATACCAGGTATATTAGTTATATTTTTATCAATTTCTTCTAATTCAATCCGATGTCCCATATACTTAACTTGAAAATCACGCCGACCAGCAAAATATAACTCCCCATTATGATAATACCCTAAATCCCCCGTTTTATAAACGATATCTAAATACTTATTGTTAAGAGGATTTTGAACAAAAGCTCTTTTAGTTCTTACTAAGTCATTATAATATCCTAAAGCCACGGTTTTACTCTTTACAACAATTTCTCCTTTGATATCATCATCTTTTATTTCTAAGTTATTATCATCTATTAAGAACACTTGATGATTTAAGAAGGCTCGTCCAATAGGAATGATATCATAATTCTTTTGTTTATCAATTATATGATAAGTACAATTACAAGTTATCTCAGTAGGTCCATATAAATTAACAAATAAAGCCTTAGGATAAGCTTGGAGCCAATTATTTAAGTGTTTAACTGGCATAACCTCACCACTAAAGAAAATTTTATTAATCATTTGGGGTTTCTTATAATTAAGTCCATGAAAACTAGAAACTAAGCATAAAGCAGAAACGGCCCAAACAAGAGTAGTAACCTTATTATCCTCTAAATAATCAAGTAATAAAGCAGGTTGCGAAAAATATTCTTTGGGAACAATTACAAGCATAGCCCCCGTCTTTAAAGCACTATAAATATCTTTAACTGATACATCAAAATCAAAAGGAGCTTGATTGCCAATACAATCATTCTTACTTATATTAAAAGTCGCGGTAAAAGTATCAATAAAAGAAATAATATTATCATGACTAATTAAAACCCCTTTAGGTACTCCGGTCGAACCACTAGTAAAATTAGCATAAACAGGGTCCCCACTTAAAGAATTTTCTCTTCTTTTACTTAATAAAGATAAATCAATATCCGAGTTAATCATATCTTCATAACAATAAATACTTTTCTCGGGAAATATTTCTTTAATTGTCTTTAGATGATCATTATCCGTTAAAATAATATCACTTTCTAAAACATTCATAATATCTTTTAATCTTTTAGCCGGTAAATCCGTATTTAAAAGGGTATAAAAACATCCCGCATAAAGACTACCCATAAACAAGGAAACACACTTAGCCCCTTTTTCCATATAAATAGGAATTGCCTTACGACTAGCCGTTTTTCTTATAAGAAAGGTTCCTATTCTTTTACTAATTATTTTTAAATCTTGATAAGAAATATAGTCTTTAAGATCTTTTATTCCCTTTTGATTATTAACATCAATATTTTCTAAATATTCTAATACATTATTCATAAAAACCACAAGTATTATTTTAAAAGGTAAAGTTTAAAATAATATAAACTTTACCTTAATTTTTCTTAAGAAATCTTTTTTAACTTGATTAAAAAGTGCGTTTTCCATTTACCTTTACGCTGTTTTAGAACAATTACACCATCATTTAATTCCACTAATCTTCTAACAATAGCCATCCCAAGACCACACCCCTTACCACTTGTTCGCGCCTTATTACTTGTAACAAAAGCATCAAAAATAGTATCCTTAATATTATCCGCAACCCCGATTCCATTATCACCAATATTTAGATAAACATAATTCTTATCCGTGGTAATTTGAAAATATATTGTTACACCTGGTTGATTATACTTCATTGTATTACTAATTAAATTATCATATATTCTTTTAAAAGCATTAAAATCAACATTAACATAGTTTTCCTTATCAGAAATATCTACTTCTAAATTAAATTTATTTAAAGAAATTTCATTATATTTTTCTGCTAAATAATCTTTAGTCTTACTATTGATGTCTATTCTTTCCCTATTTAGTTTATATTCTGGATGTTCCATATTAATATAAGAAAATAAACTTTCTAACTGATTTACAGCTAAAATACTTTTATTATAGATAGCATTTAGATATTGATTTTTCTTATTTTCAGGCACTAAACCATCAATAAATGCTTTAGAATAGCCCTGGATTACTGTTAAAGGAGTCTTTAAATCATGAGAGACATCTGCAATAATTCTTTGCCGTTCTTGATACATTTGCATTTTCTCTTCTAAGGCTTTATTAAGTCTTGCCATTAGTTCATTAAAACTATCCGTTATTTCTTTAAATTCTTTGGGTAAATTATTACTAGTAATATCTAACTTATCACCATTTTGATACTTACAAATAGCAAGACAGAACGTATTTAAATACTTCTTCATTCTCTTTATAAATAACCATGAACTAATAATAATCAGAAGAGCAATTAAAGGAATACCAATTATAAAGACCATCTTACTCTTTTTAATAGCCGAATTATAAGTATCCATATTAAAATTAGGTCCAACAAAGATAAGAGTTCTTTTTTCTTTATTATTAGTCTCATAAACATACTTTTCAATACTTTCATTACTAGAATAAACTCCTCTTATAAGCTCTAATTGTCTTTTCGTAAAAGAAGTATAATCTTTAAACAAATTACCTCCCATTACTTCATAATGAGAATTAAGTTCAACATAACCGGTAGTAATTTCACTAGAAGTATCTTCATCATAACTATTTTCATATAATTCATAAGTTAAATTACCATCCTCATCTTTTAAAGAAATCATATCATAATAGACATTATTAGCATAATTACTAATAAAAGCGATATCATCTTTACTTAAACTAGAAGAGATTCTTGCATCCGAAGTATATAATAAATTTAAAGAATCATCATAAATAGCAAAATTACTACTTCTCAGACTTTTAATAGGTATCAGAAGAAAATTATCATCCTTTAAAGCTTCTTCATAGTCTAGTAAATCATAAATAGTCGGAAAACTCTTCTCTAAAAGACTATTACTTAGATAATTACTAATAAAACAAAAGGTTACTATTAAGAGAGTTAAAACCCAAAATTGAATTAAACAAATCATTATAAGACTTTTATTTTTCTTCATAAGCCACCAATTTATATCCAAGTCCTCTTACTGTCAATATATATTTAGGATTAGCAGGATCACTTTCAATTTTACTTCTTAAATTAGAGATATGCACCATCATCGTATTATCATCACTATCACAGTAGTCGCCATTAATATATTCATATATTTGGGATTTAGTAAATACGCGGTTCGGATTTTGCATAAACATAACCATCATTTTCATTTCGGTTGATGTCAAAGGAATAATTTTCTCCTCTTTTCTTAAAATATATTTATCCATTTCTAAGGAAAGATTCCCTACTTTATAAACATCAGCCAAAACTCCCGTCCCTAGTTTTAAAAATCTCCGCAGAATAGCCTCAACATAAGCAATAACTTCTAAAGGATTAAATGGTTTAGTTATATAAGCATCAGCCCCTAACTTTAAACCTAATACTTTATCCATATCAGCAGTCTTAGCCGAAATAATAATTATCGGGATATTACTAAACTTCCTTACTTCTTTTATAAGCGAGTAACCATCCATCTTTGGTAACATAATATCAACAAGAGCAATATCAAACTCCTCTTCTTTTAAAAGATTTAAAGCCACTATACCATCACTAGCATCCTTTGTAATATAATTATTACTCTCTAAATATAATCTTAGTAATTCTACAATATCACTATCATCTTCTACTATTAATACTTTATTATGCATATAAACACCACCCATAATTTTTCTAAATCCTAGCAGTCTTAGAATATTACACTTTATATATAAAGTCAATATTTCCCTAGAAATACCTAATTATTAGGAAAACATATTTCTATTTATGAAAATTTATTATATAATTAACTAGGTGATTTGATATGGAATTAATAAAATACATAATTCTTGGTATTATCCAAGGATTAACCGAACCTCTACCTATCTCTAGTAGTGGTCATTTACTTATCTTTAGAGAACTATTTAATACTAATATGTTTAATGATTTAAACTTTGAAGTTATGGTTAATTTTGGCTCTTTTATTGCTATTTTAATAATATTTTGGAAAGATATCGTTAGATTAGTTAGTAGTTTCTTTAAGTATTTATTTGGTGATAAAAAAGATAAAAAGAAGTACTATGAAGACTTTAAGTATTGTATGCTTATTGTCGTTGGTTCTATCCCTGTAGGTATTATAGGTTTATTATTCAAGGATAAGATTGAAGCTATTGCTAGTGTTAAGGAAGTAGGACTTGCCCTTTTAATTACAGCGTTAGCCTTATTCGTAGTTAAATCTAGTAATGGCAAGAAAAAAGATAATGAGATTACCTATAAGGATGCTCTTATTATTGGTTTATTTCAAATGTGTGCTCTACTTCCCGGATTATCTCGTAGTGGGATGGTTCTAGTAGGTTGCTTACTATGTGGTCTAAATAGAGAATCTTCCCTAAAATACACCTTTATGTTGTATTTTCCTGTATCTGTTGCCTCTTTCGGACTAAGTAGTATAGACGTTATTAAATCAGGAATTGCTTCTAATCTCTTACTTGGATATTTCCTAGGAATGGTAGCAGCCGGAATAGTTACTTACTTTACTTATAAGTGGTTATCAGAGATTGTTAAAAACGGAAAACTATGGAAATTTTCTATTTACTGTGTTTTAGTAACCTTATTTATCTTTATCTATTTTAGATAATTAAAGACTTGTCTATTTCGACAAGTCTTTTTATTAATAGTAAATATCACTCTTATAAACTTCAATAACCGGTCTTACACCTAAGATATCATTTTTTATAGCCGGAGCACTATGAACGCGCCTTGCGGTAGCATAGAAAAACCAAGAATAATTAGCTGGGGTAAAACGAGGAGTTTCTAACCAATAGCCATCAAAATTAGAAGTATTTTTACTAGTAAAATTAGTATTTTCCGCTAAGTATAAATGAGCATTTAATTCCCCATTTTGCCAGGTAGGAATATAAATACCTGCTAAGGTTCTTAATTCGTTAAAGCTTAATAATCGAGCTGCATATTTTTCATAACTAAAAGCACTTGGTAAAGTATGATTATCCTTTAACTTATTAGTACCATACTCATTAATCAAAGCTCTTTTTTCATTAATTAATCTAACATTACTCCATTGTTCTTTAGTAGGAAGTTGTAAAATAGCACTTACCGGACCATTCCAATTCTCGCCATTATCATCGTAAGAAACATATTTACCATTGCTAGGTTCCCCTAAAGTCACATTACTATAATAAATCAAAAGCGAAACATCATCATTAGCAAATAAATAATAAAACCTTTCTTTAGTCGAATCATAAATTCCATCACCATTAACATCACAATCAAAAGCATCCCCAGAATTTAAAACCCCACTAGTCCCTAAAGAACCATAGGTAATAATATACTTACCATCAACAGTAGTTCCTAATCCTTTACAATAAGAACCAACACACTCCTCTGTATGAAGATATGTTGCTCTTTGACATATAGGTAACTTAGAATAAATCTTAATATCTCCCGTAACATTATCTATCTTTAAATAATTTCCATCATATTCATAACTATTAGTAGAAAGTAATTTATTATTCATAAACACTTTTAAAACATAATCACTATCACTAATAATCTTAACTTTAAAAGTATCCCCTTCTATAGCTTCTTTAGGTAAATCCCCACTATTTTGAATATCAAAATAAGTAACATTAAATATTCTTCCAAATTGAAAATTTAAGACAAAAGAAATAGGCTCATCACTAATACTTACTCCTTCTTTATAAGAAATCTTTATCTTAATACTTTTCTTAATCCCTAAAGAACACTCCTTTCCAACACATACTTTATCTTTTAATTTATAATCTAAAAGTTCATATTGAAGATTACTATTATCTAAACTTATATCTCTTATAGCCATTGGAATATTCCCTAGATTAGATACTTCAACATCATAAATAATATAAGAACTATTACTATTTAATTTAACTCTACTATATATATTAGAAACATTATACTCTTCATAATAACTATTAGCATTATCTACCGTATTTATCTTAACCCCAGTAACCCGAATATCCTTATCTATTTGCACATTAACGCCAATATTATCAATAGTTAAATTATTCTGAAAAGCCGAAAAACCAATACTTAAGAATACCACAAAAAGAAGAGTAATTAATATTCCATACCAATATCCTTTATTATTTTTTGTTATTACTTTTCGTTTCATAATTAACCCTTTTTAGCTTTATTTACCTTCTTTTTGTCAATTGTATACAAGTATAAATTATTATCTTGTAATACATAAAATTGTGCCAGTCCTTGGTCTTTTAGATTTAAAAACATAATTGGTAATTGTAAATTATCCCGAACATCCACTAATTCATTAAAACTTTCTATTACAAAAATATTATAATCATTAAAATCTATAGAAGTAGAAGTTTCTACGATTAAACGATCATATTCTTTTAGAATTTTATTTATTAATTTATCATATTTACTTATCTTTTTATTATGTAAAGTTATATTAGTAAGGACTAACCATAAAAAGAATGATGATATTAAGAGAATGATTGTTCCTATTAAAAGTTTAAAGCCATTATTAATTTTAAAACATTTAGTTACTATAGTTTTTTCTACTTTTTTATTTAATTCCTGCGTATTTAATTTAATTTCAATAGCTTTTTTAGATAAAGGTATTTCAACAGCTATTTGCCCTAATGTAGGTAGTTCTTTATAGTCATTAAGATTATTATAAACATTTAAATAAACATCTAAATAACTATCAGCATCAACTCCATATTGAGATTTAAAAGTCGTTGCAATATTATTATAATAATCATAATCAATATCTACTTGTTTCTTTAAATTATAAAGAGTATTATCGCCAATAGAATCATTAGTCTTCGGCACTAAGACATATTCTTTTTCATAATACTTAGTAAGTGTATCACTATTTTTAATCACTAATTTAGCTACTATTTCATAATCTACCGATGATACCATCTTATCTAAATTACCATTAAATTGATAATTAAAATTCAAAGGAATATTCTTAATTAAACTAGCAACATAAGTCATATTAGCATCTAAACAATTATCATCAAAAAAACTATTTTTAGCTAAACAAACCGAATAAGAGACATTTCCCGTCTCTTGAAAAAGCAATTTTTCTTTTTCTTTTAATTTTAATGAACTAGAAAATAAATTAAGTCCTATAAAATAAGTAACTATAAATATCAAAAGAAAAATTGCCATTCTTCCCCAAAAATTAATCTTCTTCTTTTTCTTATTTAATTTTTTCTCTTTCATACTACCACCTCTCATTAAGTAACACGGTAGGATATCCTATCAAAGGAATCTTAAATTTAACTATCCCAATAAACATATCTTTAGTAATCTTATACTTATCATAACTATTATTAGCATCACCCTTAGTATAAATAAAATACTCATCATCAGCCTCAATTATTTTATATATTCGATGAACCACGATCTTACCATTATACTTATATGCCAATATATCCCCTATAGCTAAATTATTAAATCCTTTATCTACTACTACTACATCTCCTTTAGATATATTAGGTTCCATTGACCCACTAGCAACCGCAATTGCATAATATCTAAAGTACCCAGAAACTCCATAGACTAATATTCCTACTAAAAGTCCTAAAACCATATATCCCCAGATTTCATTTTTTCTTCTTCGATAAGACTCTATTACTAAAGCTTGTACCCTGTCCTTATTAAACCAAGATTTTATATGTAAAAGAACGATTAGGGGTAATAAAAGAAAGATAATAGAATATAAATATTCATTAGGATTAGGAATAACTGGTAATAAATACTTATATAGATGAATAATAAGTAAATAACATATCCCCGGCTTATATCCTAACTTTAAATCTAAATAAGTACATAAAATATTTTCCGTAATTGAAGGAATAAAAGTTAGTGCTACTAACAAAAAAGTTTCTCTATTAAAGCCCATTGCATGACTAGCAAAAGGAATAACATTATCTAAAAGAATAAAGAAAAAACAAACTAGTATTATAAGTATCTTCGACTCACTAGATTTTACTAATAACTGATATCTTAATATTTCTTTAATAAATATAAATACTACTATTGGTAAAATTATATTTATTAAAGAATTAATAGTCCAATAATTATTATTTCTAGCAAATCCTATTAAAATACCCCCTAAATAGTAGATAAGAAAAAAAGTTATTAAAACAATAATAATCTCTAGAATAATATCTTTAGTATATCTATGTCTATCTTTTTCAAAACCTAACATAAGATACATAATTCCTAAAGATAATAAGAGAATTATATTTAGCTTTACTTGACTAATTAACTTAAATTTAAAAATATTTAAGAAAAAAGCAATACTTAAAGTAAAGATAAATAGTATTATTTTAATATAACTTTTTTTCATGTATATCTCCTACCTAAAGAGATTAATTTTAATCTGCTGAACTATAATTTAAAGTAATATCGCCAAAAGCTACGCTAAAATCACCATCAGTACGTTCGGCATTACTAGCATACTCTAAAGTTACAGTGATTAGTTCTCCAGTTTTCTTGGCTAAGGAATGTCCTGTTATGGATGCTTTTCCAGTAGCTGTTTCTAATTCGTTGCCAACTTTTACTTTAATGAAAATATTTTCACAGGCTTTTTGTACTAAAGCATCAGTAGTACCTTCTTTAGCTGTACAAACTTTAGGGGCATTTTTGCCAGTTACATTAGCATAAACAATACTTTTTAAGTAAGCATTTAATTCACCAGCATTATAAGCATAAAACTTATAAACAACGGATTGTCCTGGTTCTGTAAAGGTAGCACTTAAATTAGAAATAGTGGGATCAACACTGTTGTCGATAGTAGCATTAGTAGTTGTAAGACTAGTTGGTTCTGCTGTTGGAACAATTTCATTTACTTCTACTTTATCAATGGCACTTGAAAAATCAACATTCATCGTACTACTATCAGGTTTTACGTTAGCACTTGCTTGAATATTCAAAACACTTGAAAAAGAAGCAAAACCAATAGATAACCCTACAACTCCTACGACAAGCGCAATTATTGCTATTACTTGCGCATTTCTATTCTTTTCCATATATCCTCCTACTATAGGAATTATAACATCTCACATTTCATTTTGCAATCCCTCATCTAAAAAGTCATAACCCCTCTTAAGTTATGACCTTCTATATTAAAATCAACTAATCTTCAACTTATAAGGATCATTTGGAGTCCCAGTCCCTGATTTTACCATAAGATTAGACTTCAAATAAAGGGTTGGACGCACCGCAAAAGTAACGTATGCACTAATGTTGCGGACATAGCCGCCCGTGCGCACATCGAACACATAGTAAGCAAAAGCCGAATCAGACGCCAATGTCCATTGATAAAGACTTGAGTTATATAAATAATCATTTCCTTTACAATCACTAAAATCTGAGGAATGCCAATTATATAGTTCTTTGGCTAGACAAGCTGCTCTATCTTTGGTTGCTCCTCCACTTGTAGCATATCCATAATCACTTGGATACATTAAACCTACTTTTCCTGTCCAAGTGGTTGATCTTCCCGTATAAACAGTTGTTCCTCTTTCTCTTTCATAAAACATACTTGGCGTTACATCGTTATATGTTGAACTTCCACCTAAATTCCAAACAACTTCTTCAATAGCATTTCTGGT
>ENA-ORLU01000501-ORLU01000501.1-human-gut-metagenome-genome-assembly--contig:-NODE-501-length-38134-cov-4.881047_pt1 | contig 38134 bp, 46 predicted proteins | sample MGYA00243009_ERZ508833 | MGnify/ENA primary metagenome ERZ508833 (study PRJEB26277, sample SAMN04329763) | human gut metagenome | biome: human-associated habitat | host: Homo sapiens | place: USA...
AATAACATGGTTACTACAATGGTATACAACGCTTCCGGTAAAATTACGTGCATAAAATAATAGCCGAACCGGAATTTTCCCCGAAGCATGAACATCAACACAAACATCAGAATACAGTAGGAAAGGTCGCTGGTAAGCTCACAGTGAGTTACCGTTACAAAATTCTTTGATACTCTCGGGTCCTTCACGCCGCTCACAGCCGCGGAAAGCTCCCTCTTTATATCCTCGGAAAGTCTTTTTAAGTTGAAATTAGCCATAAAACCTCCCTGTGTGCGGCTCACGCCGCGTCGGAAAACACCGCCGGGGCGCGGAGCGCTCCGCACCCGCAGCCGGCGTTATCAGTCTCTGTATTCTTCCATTGTATACGCCTCGAAGATATCGCCGACCTTGATATCGGTGAACTTCTCAAGGCTGATACCGCACTCGTAGCCCGCAGCGACTTCCTTGACGGAATCCTTGAAGCGCTGGAGACCTGCGATCTTGTCGTCGCCGACGATGATACCGTCACGCACGATACGAACCTGACCGTTTCTGGTGACCTTGCCGTCGAGGACGTAGGAACCAGCAACGATACCAACGTTGGTGATCTTGTAGACCTGGCGTACCTCAACTCTGCCGAGGTCGACCTCTCTGAACTTCGGAGCAAGCATGCCCTTCATTGCGGCGGTGATATCCTCGATAGCGTCGTAAATTACGCGGTAAAGGCGGATCTCGATGCCGTCGCGCTTTGCGTTGTCCTGAGCGGACGGGTGAGGTCTTACGTTGAAGCCAACGATGATAGCTCCGGAAGCCGCAGCGAGCATAACGTCGCTCTCGCTTACAGCGCCGACCGCGCCGTGAATAACGCGTACGCGCACTTCCTCGTTGGAGAGCTTCTCAAGGGACTGCTTGACAGCCTCGACGGAACCCTGTACGTCTGCCTTGACGATGATCGGAAGCTCCTTGACGGTGCCTTCCTCGATGGAGGAGAACAGGTTGTCAAGAGTTACCTGGTGGTAAGCCTTGAACTGCTCTTCCTTAGCTTCCTGGCGGCGCTTCTCAACGAGTTCCCTTGCGAGCTTCTCGTCCTCTACAGCGGCGAATGTATCGCCTGCGGAGGGAACGTCCGCGAGACCCATGATCTCAACAGGAACGGACGGGCCAGCTTCCTTGACGGTTCTGCCCTTGTCGTCGCGCATTACGCGCACTCTGCCGACGGACATACCCGCGATGAGCACGTCGCCTGCGTGGAGAGTACCGTTCTGAACCAGCACGGTAGCGATAGGACCTCTGCCCTTATCCAGACGTGCCTCGATGACCGCACCAGTAGCAAGTCTGTCGGGGTTAGCCTTGAGCTCGAGTACGTCTGCGGTAAGGCATACCATCTCAAGCAGGGTGTTGATGCCCTCGCCGGTCTTAGCGGAAACAGGAACGCAGATAACGTCGCCGCCCCACTCCTCGCAAACGAGGTCATACTTGGTCAGCTCTTCCTTTATCTTGTCGGGGTTTGCGCCTTCCTTATCCATCTTGTTGATGGCAACGATGATAGAAACTCCGGCTGCCTTCGCGTGGTTGATAGCCTCAACGGTCTGCGGCATGATGCCGTCGTCCGCTGCAACTACCAGGATAGCGATGTCGGTAACGCTCGCGCCGCGCGCTCTCATTGAGGTAAACGCCTCGTGACCCGGGGTATCCAGGAATGTGATGTCGCGGTCGTTGATATGCACTCTGTACGCGCCGATGTGCTGTGTGATACCGCCAGCCTCGGTGGTGGTAACGCTTGCGTGTCTGATATAGTCGAGCAGCGAGGTCTTGCCATGGTCAACGTGACCCATTACAACAACGACCGGATCACGCGGCTGAAGGCTCTCGGGATCGTCGGGAGTATCCTCGAACAGACGCTCCTCGATGGTAACGACAACTTCCTTCTCGACCTTTGCGCCGAGTTCCTCGGCAACGAGGGAAGCGGTATCGAAGTCGATTGTCTCGTTGAGGTTAGCCATAACGCCGAGGTTGAACAGCTTCTTGATGACCTCGGTAGCTGTTACCTTCAGGCGGGAAGCCAGCTCGGAAACAACGATCTCGTCCGGGATCTGCACCTTGAGCTGCTGCTTTCTTGCACGCTCAAGCTCCAGACGCTTGAGCTTCTGAGCCTCGGTCTCGCGCTTGCTGTTGTAGGGCTTGCCCTTCTGCTGGGACTTCTGCTGTATCTTCTGCTTGCGCTGGAAGCTCTCGTTGCTCATGCGGGAAGCGGGAGCGATTGTCTCGTAGCGCTCGTTGTACTTGTCAAGCTCAACATAGCTGCCGCGGGTGTCGACCATCTTTGTGACCTGCTCGCCGCGCTGAACAGCCTCGCCCTTCTGCTTCTGCATGGGCGGAGTGTTCACCTTGATCTTGGAGGAGTCGATAGCGGGCTTCTTGATGTTCTGCTTTGCAGAATCAGCCAGCGGGTTAACTGCTTCCTTGCGGACCTCGCCGCGGTTGTCGCGGTTGAAGCCGCCGTTTCTGTTATTGTTGAACGCGGGGCGGTCGCCGCTGCGGTTGTTATTGAACGCCGGACGGTCGCCGTTTCTATTGCCGTTGAATGCAGGGCGGTCTCCGTTTCTGTTATTGTTGAATGCAGGACGGTCGCCGTTGTTATTGTCGCGGTTAAATCCGGGACGGTCGCCGCGGTTGTTGTGGAACTGCGGTCTGTCGCCGTTATTTCCGTCGCGGTTAAATCCGGGGCGGTCGCCGCTGCGGTTATTGTTGAACGGTCTGTCGCCGCGGTTGTTGTTATTGAACTGCTGGCGGTCGCCGTTGGCTCTGGGAGCGGGGCTGTCCTGACGCTCCTGCTGAGCAGGCTTCTGCTCGGGCTTGGATTCCGCCTTTGCTTCCGGCTTCGGCTCGGGCTTTTCTTCTGGCTTGGTTTCGGGCTTGGTTTCGGGCTTGGTTTCGGGCTTTGCTTCTGCCTTGACCTCCGGCTTTGCCTCGGGCTTGGGCTCTGCCTTGACTTCAGGCTTAGGCTCCGGCTTTGCTTCCGCCTTGGGAGCAGTCTTTGCTTCCGGCTTGGTCTCGGACTTTACTTCGGGTTTTACCTCTGTCTTTGCTTCAGCCTTAGGCTCCTCTGCGGGAGCTTCTTCCTTCTTTGCGGCAGGCTTCTTTCTTGCGGCAGGCTTCTTCTCCTCTGCCTTAGGCTTCTCGGTTTTCTTGTCAGCGGTAGCCTTGAAATATTCGTCAAAGTCCTTGACTTCACCCTTCTTCGAGAACACCTCGAGAACGTAGCTAACCTCCTGATCCGTAAGGGAGGTCTGCGCCTTCTTAGTTCCCTCGAACGCACCCTCGAGCAGCTCAATGACTGCGCTGCGGTCTGCGCCGATATCAGCCGCTATATCCTGTACACGATACTTTTTGTTATTTGGCAATGTAACTTTCCTCCATACTATTCACTTATATGTCTTGTGATAGAGCCGTAAAGACCTGCGTCGAGCACCAGAAAGATACCCGTGCGCTTTCCGACAGCTTCCTTCGCGTCGTCCATCGTGAAATCTCCGTGGACGACCGGTGTGCCGCGCTTCTCTGCATGAAAGCAGATCTCCTTTTCTGTTTTCGGCGACACGTCCGAAGCCAGAATAATGCCCGCTGCCTTTGACTTAGGCGCATTCATTTCCTGCACAGCCGCGTCAAAGCCCATAACGAGCTTTCCGGCACGGCGGCAAAGGCAGATCGTCGAAAGTTCCTTATTTATCCGAGGTCAGCTCCTTTTCGAGAATTTCATATATATCATCGGGAATAGCGCATTTCAGACCGCGTTCCAGCTTTCTGCCCTTCCTAGCCAGCTCAAGGCATTCCCTGCTCCGGCAGAGGTACGCGCCGCGTCCCGGTTTCTTTCCGGTGAGGTCTACGGAGAGCTCGCCCTCCTTGCTGCGGACTATCCTCACCGCGCCTTTTTTTCCTATCATTTCACCGCAGCCTATGCACTTACGCATCGGAACGTGCTTTTCCTGCATGGCGGCTCCTTATTCCTCAGCGGAGGACCCGGCGGGAGCCGCTTCCTCTGCGGGAGCCTCAGCCTGTGCGGGAGCTTCCTCGGCGGGCGCTTCTGCGGGTTCCTCGGGAACGTACTCGGTCACAATGAGATCCTCGGGAGTTACCTTGCTCTCAGCCTTGATGTCGATCTTGCAGTTTGTGAGCTTAGCGGCGAGCAGTGCGTTCTGACCCTTGTTGCCGATCGCGAGGGAGAGCTGATTATCAGGAACGATAGCCTTGCACTCCTTCTTCTTGGGGTCGGGGTTGGTAATAACCACGCGGAGTACCTCAGCGGGCTTGAGCGCCTGCTTGATGAACTCCTCGAGATCCTCGCTCCACAGAACAACGTCGACCTTCTCGCCCTTCAGTTCCTTGGTAACGGCGTTGATACGTGACTTCTGAGTACCTATGCACGCGCCCACTGCGTCAACGTTGGGGTCGTTGCTGATGACCGCGATCTTGGAGCGCGAACCAGCCGCACGGCTGACAGCCTTGATCTCAACAGTTCCGTCGTAGATCTCGGGGCACTCAAGCTCGAACAGACGCTTGATGAGGCCTCTGTCGGTTCTGGTGATGCGGAGGCTCTGCTTCTTCGCGCCTTCCTTATATTCTTTGGAAACGCCGGTGATATATACCTTGATGATATCGCCGACATGAAGCACCTCGCCGGGGATCTGGTCTGCTCTCATCAGCAGTACTTCGTTGTGGTTGATCTCAATAGTTGCATGGCCGGTCTTGGGTTCGATCTTTGTAACAAGCGCGGATACAGCCTCGTTCTCATACTCGCCCCACATCTCGCTGAGCTGCTGGCGCTCGATGTCGCGGAATCCCTGCTTGATGAGATCCTTCGCGTTCTTGGCTGCGATGCGCTTGAACTCGTGCGGGTCTATCGGAACGCGGATCTTATCGCCTACCTGCGCCGCCGGGTTGAGCTTGCGCGCTTCTTCGAGAACTATCTCGATCTCCGGCTCATACAGGGTGTCGACCACCTCGATGACTTCCTTAAGTACGCTCACGTTGAAGATCTTCCTGTCGAAATCTATGTTGACGAACACGCACTCGCTGTCCTTGTCCTCAACATGCATGCTGGTCTTGAGGCTCTTTTCGATAGCGCTCTTGATCTTCTCAGCGAACACGTCCTTGTCGATACCCTTTTCAGCAGCGTAAGCGGCAAGCGCGTCAAAAAATTCAGTGATGTCGTTCTGGGGCTGCTGTACTTTCTTCTTAGCCATTTTCCGTTAATTCCTCCATTAAAAAATTAAGCCGCGGTCACTCGCCGTCTTCTATCAGTTCGTGATCGTCAAAATCGTCGTAGTTCATTGCCGAGATATCGGCAGCGGGAAGCGAGATTTCCCCGAAATCGCCGGTCAGCGTGATCTTTTCTCCGTCGTATCCCGAAAGAACGCACTTGAAGTCCTTGGACGGCGCGCCATCGCACAGCTTGTAGGTCTTGACCCTCACCTTTTTTCCTATCGACTGCTCAAGCTGGGCAAGTCTTCTCACGGAACGCTCAAGCCCCGCAGAGCCTATCTCCAGATAGTCGATCTTGTCGATGAAATACTGTTCGTCGATGATGGAGTTTATCTCCCCGTCGATGGATTCGCAGTCGTCAATGGAAACGCCGTGCGGCTTGTCGATGAAGATACGTAGATACCATTTTGCGCCCTCCTTCGCGAACCAGACGTCCCACAGCGAGAAACCGTGGCCCTCGACTATCGGTCTTACCGCGGCCTCAGCCGCAGCCTCGATAGTGCTGAACCCCTTTGCAAGTGCCATTAAGCCAGCTCCTTTCAGAATATGCAGCAGGACAGGCAAAAACCGCCTGACCCCGATTAAAACTTAAAGACTGGAGCGAAACCCCAGTCTTTAGTCTAATCTATCTTGTATTATTATACCACTTTTATTTCAGAAAATCAATAGGTTTTTTGAAAAAACAGCGTAAAAATCCCGTTTCGCAGTGATGTTCCTGCGAAACGGGATACCTATAAGCTATTTACACATTCCTGTTTTAGCCTATTTTTACAGTTTTCGACCAGGAGCTGTATACTTTTTTACCGTTAGACGCAGTTGCTAAAGCACGTATTCTGAACTTGTAACTGTTGTTTTTTATATCAAGCCCGGAAACAGACTTGCTGAATGTTGACGAAGAGACTGACGCCAACTTCTTAAAGCTGCCATTTCCAGCGGCGTAGTATATCTCATATCCAGCGGCACCCGTAACCTTCTTCCACGAAAGAGCCGCTTTGCTGTTACCGTTCTTCTTTGCGGAAAACGCAGGCTTTTTAAGGACGATGTTGAATTTAAGGGTTTTGGTGCCGGAATATTTCCCGCAGCCCTTGACTATGACCGTACCGGTTCCAAGCGCTGTGTTACTTTTGTATGAGAGGGTGTAATCGGTCTTTTCCTCAAGAAGATAGTTTCCGTCGTAAATCGAGGGGTCAGGGCAGATCTTTCCTCCGGTGTATTCCTCGTTAGCTAACTTGTAGAACTCCAGCCCGGAGATGTCCTTTCTGTTCGTGGATGGCTTTGTGGTCACAGGTGTTGTAGTCGTCGCGGAGCCGGAAGCGTATGTCATAAGGTACTTTTTGCTTCCGTTTTCAACGTAATAAAGACCTTCACCTAGCGTGTTTACATATGTTGCGCTTATTTTTTCGGAAACGCACTTCATTGCTTTGTCTACAAGATAAGCCTTGCCGTTCTTTACTACGGGCGCGTACTTTCCATCAAATTCGGAAACGTCATCAAAGGTCGCTAAAAGTTTACCGTTTGTGTTGATAAAACCCAACTTATCATCGAAGGTCTTAACGCAATAGAGCTTACCTTCCAGAGTGTACATATCTTTGTAGAGGTCGCCCTTTAATTCAGAACCCTTTTCGGTAAGCTTTATAAGCTGATATCCAACGGTTTCGCCATAATTATCCACCAGTGTTGCAACAGCATTCTTACCATAAACTTCTTCCACGTAATATTTGCTATCAGTTATGAAAGTAACCCACTCCGCTGAATCCTCAAGGAAAACATGATTTACCCAACCATACGGAGCTGTCATAGTACTGATCTGAAAGAAATTTTCTCCGCGTGTTGGATCAAAAAAATTCACAGAATCAGTGTAAAGCGTTTCGAACTTTCCGTTGCTCTTCATTCCCTTTACAACGATATCATATTTGTTATATTTCCCATCTAGAGCCGGGTCCGGATATGTTTTGGTGGTATAAACCGTGCCTGCTATGTACTTTCCAGACATGTAGAAGTTCCAGGCATATGTTCCATCGAATGGTATCTTTTCAGTATATGTTTTACCTGTTTCTGGATTTTCGCATTTAAGGCTAAACAAATTGCCCGAACTTGAGTTGCTGACTACCCACCCATTCATATAGTTCATCCACTCACTTGATGAGCGAACAATATCAATCTTGTCTTTTCCGTTATAGTCGATAGCATAGTATTTTTCTATGTTGCCATCACTATCCACATTTAAAAGAAGAGAATTATCATTAGCTCCCAGCAGATTATCCCAATTTACTTTTCCACCAACCTCTACATCAGTCATATCCAAATTGCCGCCGCTGCGCCATTTTTTCAAAGCAGATTGAGGAATTGACACAAACTCATCAATAAACTCATTTTCATTCAACACGCATAACAAACCGTCCACAGGAAGCGACCCAAACTCTGAATCCACCTCTTCGGTCAGCAGCTTCAAAGTGCTGTCCGCAGCGCCGACTGGAACAGAAATCCCCGCCAAAACAGCCACAGCCGCCACGGCTGATGCGATCTTCTTTAATACGTTCATAAAACGCTCCTCCTTTTTCACACCTTATTTTTTCACACCTTATTAGGTGTTATATTGATTTTACACCTTTATCAGATGTTTGTCAAGCGAATTTTATAGGTGTATAATAAATTTGTATATTCTGTACAAAAATAATTAACGCATTTTGGCAGTCAAAGGAGATGATGAGCATGGATATCGGCACCCGTCTGAAGAAGGCACGCGCCGGCAAAGCAAGCCAGCAGCAGATAGCCGACCTGCTGAAAACAACTCAGCAGCAGGTAAGCAAATACGAGAACACCATTCAGGAGATACCCTGCCGCCATATCATCACACTCGCGAAATATCTTGACGTATCAACCGATTACCTCCTGTGCCTGACCGACGACAAAGAAAAGAAATGGTGAATTTCCGGTTGACAAATCCCCAAAATCGTGCTATAATCAAACCAATGAATACGAAAAGCTGTGACAAGAAACAGTAGGCACATCGGATTTTCAGAGAGACGGCGGCAGGTGCGAGCCGTTATTGAAGATATGCCGAACCCGTCTTAGAGCTGCGCCCGGAACCCGCAGGAATGCGGAAGTAAGCGGCGCCGGTGCTCACCGTTACATGAGAAAGCGTTGCAGACGCTGAGCGCGGGGTCTCCCCGAATCCAGGTGGTAACACGGACTTTGTACAGTTCGCCCTGAGCCTTTTTAGGTTCAGGGCTTTTTGTATTCTCTGAGAAATTTCGAAACAAGACGAAAGGAAGAAAACACATGAAACTTGAAAAGTTAGTAGGCGACCGCTTCAAGCAGCGCCCCTCCGACTGCAATATCGACAGCCACGCGCTGATGATACGCGGCGGCTACATGAAGTACGTTGCAAACGGCATTTTCTCCAGCTACATGCCCTTAAAGCGCATAACCCGCAAGATAGAGCAGATAATCCGCGAGGAGATGGACGCTATCGACGGTCAGGAGGTATCCTTCCCTGTTGTAATGCCCGCGACCCTCTGGCAGGAATCCGGCAGATACGAGAGCATCGGCAGCGAGCTTCTCCGCTTCACCGACCGCAACAAGGCGCAGATGGTCCTCGGCATGACACACGAGGAAGCCGCTGTGCAGCTCGTCCGCGAATATGCGAACAGCTACTCCAAATATCCGTTCATGATCTACCAGATACAGACCAAGTTCCGCGACGAGGCGCGTCCCCGCGGCGGACTTATCCGCGTGCGCGAGTTCACTATGAAGGACGCGTATTCATTCCACACCTCCCAGGAGGATCTCGAGGAATACTACATGCGCTGCCACAAGGCTTACGAGCGTATCTACGCCCGCGCCGGCATTCCCGAGGTAATTTCCGTAAAGTCCGACTCCGGCATGATGGGCGGCAGCATTTCCCATGAGTTCATGCTGCTCACTCCTATCGGCGAGGACTCCATCGCGATATGCAAGGACTGCGGATTCCGCGCTAACATGGAAGCGGCTGAGTCCATAATTGAGAACACCCGCGACGCCGAGAGCCAGCCTCTTTCCGAGGTACACACCCCGAATATCCACACCATCGAGGAAATCTGCGAGTTCCTGCACACCCCGCAGGACAAGAGCTGCAAGGCGGTAGTATACCAGCGCAACCACGACGACAGCTACGTTGTAGTGTTTATCCGCGGCGACCTCGATATCAACGAAACAAAGCTCACAAACTTCCTTGGCTGCGATATCCACCCGGCTGTTATCACTCCGGAGTGCGGACTCAACGCGGGCTACATCGGGCCGGTAGGTCTCCCCGAGGGCATGACCGTGCTGTTCGACCGCTCCCTCCAGAACACGAACAACCTCTCCTGCGGCGCAAACAAGGAGGAGTACCACTACACCGGTCTCGACATCGACCGCGACTGCAAGAACGTTGAGTACCACGACTTCGCGAAGATCATCGAGGGCGGTATCTGCCCGAGCTGCGGCAAGAAGCACATCACCATCTCCCGCGGCATCGAGGTCGGCAACATATTCCAGCTCGGAACCAAGTACACCAAGAGCATGGGCATGACCTACCTTGACAAGGACGGCAACACTCAGACTCCTATCATGGGCTGCTATGGCATCGGCGTAGGCAGACTTGCCGCTTCCGTATGCGAGGCTCACCATGATGATTACGGCCCCATCTGGCCGATGGCTATCGCTCCGTGGCAGGTGCACATCTGCGCAGTACGCGCCGACGACGCCGAGGTCAAGGAGAAGGCAGACGCACTCTACGAGGAGCTCCAGAAGCGCGGCGTAGAGGTGATCTACGACGACCGTGCAGTAAGCGCAGGCGTAATGTTCTCCGACGCCGACCTGCTGGGAATCCCGCTCCGCGTTATCGTAAGCCCGAGAAACCTCAAGGACGGCGTAATCGAGATCTCCGCAAGAGACAAGAGCTTCAGCGAGAAGCTGAACCCCGCCGACGTCGCAGACCGCATTCAGGAGAAAATAGCTGAACTCATGCAGTTCGACGTAGAATAAAACAAGTCCCCGGGGCGCCGCTCCGGGGATTATTATAGCGAAAACCGGGACAGGAAAACTGCCCCGGTTTGTTTATTTATTGACCTCGACAAGCATTTTGTCGAATTCTTCCTGGGTTATCGGCTTGGAGTAGTAGAATCCCTGCGCCGAATCGCAGCCGCAGTCGCTCAGGAACGAAGCCTGCTCCGGAGTTTCCACGCCCTCCGCGATGATATCGAGACCGATATCACGCGACATTGAGATCGTGTGCGAGATAATCTTCCGTCCGCGGCTGGACTCCATGAATTCCGAAAGGAACCCGCGGTCTATCTTGAGTACGTCGAACTGCGTCTTTTGCAGCATGTTCAGCGATGAATACCCGGAGCCGAAATCGTCCATCAGCATGGTGAATCCCGCGTCCTTCATCTTCTGAACTACGTCGGAAACTCCCTCGGAATCAGTGGTTTCAGTTATTTCAAGCTCCAGCAGCTTTATCGGGATATCGTACTTGTTCACGAGGTGTAGCATTTCGCCCACCACGTCGAAGGTGTGTATGTACTCCCGGGAAATGTTCACCGATATCGGAACCGGCTCTATTCCCTTGTCTATCCACTCGCGGATTTTCCTGCACGCGCTCTCCCAGATTATCTGGTCGAGCTTCAGTATAAATCCGTTCTCCTCGAACACCGGAACGAAATCCGCCGGAGATATCATGCCCTTTTCCGGGTGGATCCACCTTGCAAGCGCCTCCGCGCCGATTATCCGCTTGGTGGAAATGCTGAACTTCGGCTGGAGGTACATCACGAACTGACCGTCAAGCAGCGCGTTCATCATGTCGTCCTCGATGGACTGCTTCTTGTGAAGCTCGCTCTTCATTCTTCCGTTGAAGAATCCTATGTTGTTCAGGGCGTTCCCCTTTATCGACTGTCGCGCCAGCGCGGCGTTGTCGCCGTGCCTGCGTATATGCAGCGACCTGTCCTCGACAATCGCAACGCCGAAAATCAGCCTGTACTCCATGTTCTGGAACCCGGTCAGCATGCTTTCAATCCTGTGGATAAAATCAAGCAGGTCGGAGTCGCTTGAGAACATAGTCACCACCATGAAAACATCAGCGTTCAGCCGTGCGAAGGGCTGTTCCTCGCTGCAAATCAGTCCCAGCGTGCCGTACAGAAACTCAAGAAGCTCGTCGCCGGCTTCAACGCCGTACTTTTCGTTGATAAGCTTGAACCGCTCCACATCGAACTGGATAAACGCTATCTCCTCGTTAGGGTGGCGCTTTATCATCTCCGCAGCCTCGTCGCTGAAAATACGCGGGTCGCGGTCTGACGAAAAGCTGCTCAGCACGCGGCGGTCAAAAAGTTCGCGGCTCGTGTAGGGTCTGATGGTGCCGTGTACGGCGATTATCCTGCCGCCGTCGTCCTTCAGAAAATGTGCGTAGAACCCGCACAGCCGGAATTCTCCGTCCGCTGACAGCTTCATGCGAATATCGGCGCTGAGGCTCATTCTGTCGCTCCCGGAGATCGTCCCTTCCTCTACGCACGAGGAAAAGATATTGAAGGAAGGCAGGGACTGCGGGTCGATCAGACCGCTTTCGCGAAGATACTCCAGCGGATCGCCCGAGACGTCTGCAAATATTCCGGAGCCGGCGGAAACGACAGTCCCCGCTGCGCAGTCCCAGAGAAAATGCGCGGAATTCTTGTCACGTTCCAGCATTTCATAAAAAAGCTTTATGTCCTTTTCTGTGATATTACTCATTGCACCACCGCCTTTCCTTGTTTTGTTCTGTTAACTCTTATACAATTATACCACATACGCTCGTATTTTTCAACAGTTTTTGTTAAAAATGCAATAGACAGTTTAAATTCTGTGTCAAATAATATCGCAATTCATTCCATTCTTATACTTTTATAGTAATCCAGTGCAGAAAAACTGCGTTCCGTGCGGGCGAGGAAGTAGTTTTCGGTAACTATGCCCAGCAGCTTTGCAGCCTGCGGCGAAACGCTGAAACGGAACGCCTCGTCAAGCCTTGCGTAAACGATATTCTGCATAGCCCCGAGAAGCTCCCGGGTAAGCACGAAGTAACGCCCGCTGTATTCCCTGTCGAAGCAGTCGCCGCAGATGAGTTCGCCGCTGTCCGGCAGGAAGAACATCTCGTCATGCTCTCCGCAGCCGCAGTTGCAGCAGCCGCGAAGATCCGGAAAGTACCCCAGCATGCAGGAAAACCGCAGCTCGAACGCCGCCTTTACACATGCGAGCCGAGCCGTATCCCGCGCCATTTCAGCCTCGTAAAGCGATATCGCGAAGAACCTCACCAGGCTGTCAGAACCCTCCGCCGCCTGCTCCTGCGGGGTGCAGAACTTCACCGCCTGCGCGAAGTAGGAGCCGAGCGCGAGTTTCTCAATATCGCTTCCCAGCTCGTGGAAGCTCCGCTTAGGCTTCGCTGAGTTCACCGAGTACCGCTGCTTGGTTTTATTAAGGCAGAAGGTGGCATAGGAAAACAGCCCGCACGACCCTAAAAGCGAGCTGTTGATCTTCTTCACACCGTGGGCGGTCGCCTCGATTATGCCCTGCTCGTCGGTGAGGATATCAATAAAGCAGTTGCTTTCGCCGATATCCCGCCGCCCGACGACTATACCGTCATAGGTAAAAAGCAAATCCGTACCTCCAGTTTAGTCCTCGTCGTACATTCCAAGGTCGGAGATAACGCGTTCGCGGTTTCTCCAGTCCTCCTTGACCTTCACGAAGCATTGCAGGTTGACCTTAGCCTGAAGCAGGTCCTCCATATCCCCGCGCGCCATGGTGCCTATCTGCTTGAGGCGCTCTCCGCCTTTGCCGATGATCATTCCCTTGTGGCTTTCCTTCTCGCAGATGATTACGACGCTGATGTCGATTATCTCAGTGTCGCCCTTCATGCGGGACTTGAATTTCTCGACGTCCACAGCAACGCCGTGGGGTATCTCCTCCTGCATGACGCGGAGTATCTTCTCGCGGACAATCTCCGAGCACATAAAACGCTCGGTGCGGTCGGTGGCGATGTCGTCCGGGAAGAAGTGCTCTCCCTCGACTGCGAAGCGCTCCAGCACCGGCATTATCTGATCGGTGTTTATGCGGTTCTTGACGGATATCGGGATTATCTCCTCGAAGTCGTAAAGCTCGGAGTACTGCTGGATTATCTTGAGTATCTCGCTCTTGTCCTTCAGCAGATCGACCTTGTTGAGAAGCAGCACCACAGCAGTCCCGTGGGAAGCGAAGCTGTGTATCAGATCCTGCTCGATGGAGGATATCTTCTTTGTTACGTCCGCCATGAGGATGGCGCAGTCCACGTCGTCAACGCTCTGCCGTATGGACTTCACCATGTGCTCGGAAAGCTTGGTCTTGGGCTTGTGCATACCCGGCGTATCCATGAAAACGTACTGCGTATCGCCCTTGGTGAGCACGCCGTTTATGCGGTTTCGCGTAGTCTGAGGCTTCTCGCTGACTATGGATATCTTCTCGCCGACCAGCAGGTTGGTGAGAGAGGATTTTCCGGCGTTTGCGCGCCCCGTTATTGCAATGAATGCGTTCTTAGTCATTATCTTTCTTCCTTGTGATACTTGTAAACCAGCCTGAACTGCCAGAAGGCAACAGGCGTTTCCGCGCTTATATCAGCTTCCTGAACTGCGCGCCACTCGTCAGGCGAACTGCACTCCGCAGTAAAGCCGCACATTACCTCAGTGACCCCGCTGAACGGCACGGTTTTCACGTTGAAAACCTGCACCACGCACTTTCCAAGACCCGCGCCATCGGTGACGATCAAATACTCGCCGCGCCGCGGAAGCTCCCCGGGCTGAACGCTGATGTCAGCGCGCTTTTTCCCGCGCATAACAAGCTTCGCGAGTCTGTCCGCCTCGTCAGCCGTTTTCCCGAACCTGACGACGCCGGAACACCTGGTCTCCGGCGGGATATCCTTATCTTCCAGAAATGCGCTCCAGAGCCTCTCGTGCTGTTCAGCGATAAACTTCCCGTACATATCCGGGCGCTTTTTTGCAGTAACCCGCAGCGCTTCACGGTTCTGCCACTCGGTGACGGTGCGGTGGTCTCCCGTGAGGAGCACCTCCGGTACCCTGCGCCCGTGCCATTCCTCCGGGCGGGTGTACTGCGGAAACTCCAGCAGTCCGTTGTAGTGGCTCTCGATGCTGTAGGCGTCCTCATTCGGAAGCACCCCGGGCTGGAGCCTCGCCACAGCGTCCGCGACTATCAGCGCGGGAAGCTCCCCGCCTGTCAGCACATAATTCCCGACCGACAGCTCCTCCACTTCAAGCTCGTCCAGCACGCGCTGATCTATGCCCTCGTAGTGGCCGCACAGCAGGATAAGCCACGGCTCCTGCGCGAGTTCCTGCACCTTCTGCTGGGTCAGCACCTCGCCCTGCGGGGACATGTAGATTATCCGGGGCTTGCCCTCGCCCTGGGACTTTATAGCGGAAATGCAGTCGTAAACCGGCTGAGCCTGCATGAGCATTCCGGTGCCGCCGCCGTAGGGCTTGTCGTCCACGCGGCGGTGCTTGTTTTCGGTGTATTTCCGTATATCGTGGGTGTATACCTCGATAAAGCCGTTTCTGATTCCCCTGCCGACTATGCTCTCGTTAAGCACGCTGTCGCACATTTGAGTGAACAGCGTTGCAATGTCGATCCTCATTCGCCGTCTCCGTCTCCGTCAACAGCGTCCTCAAACAGCCCAGGGAGCGGTCTGATGATCATTTCGCCAGCGTCGATGTCGGTCTTGAGCACGACTTCGTCGATACACGGGAACATAAGCTCCGTGCCGTCCTCCCTGCGAATGGAGTACACGTCGCTAGCGCCGTTCTGGTAAACGTCAGTGATCTTGCCGTAGACAATGCCGGAATCCGCGTCCTTTACGGTCAGCCCGATTATATCCTGAATGAAGTACAGCCCTTCTTCAAGCTCCGCGTCCTCGCGGTCGAGGTACAGAACCTTTCCGATGAGCGGCTGAGCCTGCTCTATCTTGTCGATACCGGCGAACTTCATCACGACCACGTTCTTGTGCGGGAAAGCCCTGGTTATCTCCATGGGGGTCTTTCCCTTGTCGAGGTAGAGCGTGTCGAAATCGCACAGCACCTCGGCGCTGTCGCAGTAGTACTGCACCCGGACTTCCCCGCGTATTCCCTGGGTCGCAACTATTTTTCCTATCTCAAGAAACTGTTTTCTCATGTCGTTTCCTCTTACAGACCTATCTTGATGATCTCGTCGAATCCCTGCTGCTTTGCCCTGGAGTAAGCCTTGTCAGCCTTCTTGCGGTTGGCTGCGGCGATGAGCGTAACGTCGCTCTCCGCCTGGAGCTCGTCGGATTTCGCAATAGCTTCCAGGATCGCCTCCGGGCTGTGCAGAATAGCCACTTTCCTGCGGCTGCCTGCAAGCTGGATATTGTTCTCGGTAACGATGGAGAAAATACGCTCGAAGCCGATGGAGAAGCCGACCGCGGGAACAGTGTCCCCGGTGAATCTGCCGATGAGGTTATCGTAGCGTCCGCCGCCTGCAACGGTTCCGCCAAACTGCTTGCTTGCGACCTCGAAAACGGTGCCGGTGTAGTAACCCTGACCTCTTACAAGTGACGGGTCGAACTCAACGGTGTAGTTGTCGGAGAGCTTGTCGGCAGTTTCAATAATGGTGCGGAGCTGCTCTAGCGTTTCCTTGGCGTCCTCGGAGCAGTACTGCGCCATGTCGTCGAGGGTGAGCTTACCCTTTGCGAGAAGCCCGGACAGGCTGTTGACCGCTTCCTCGGGCATGCCCTTTTCGCGGAGCTCTGCGGCTACGCCGTCGGCGCCTATCTTGTCGAGCTTGTCAAAGCTTACGGAAACCGTGTCAAGGGAATCCTCCGGGAATCCCATCGTGAGCAGGGAATTTCTCAGCACCCTGCGGTCGTTAACACGCACGGTGAACTCCCCGATGCCGATTTTTGAAAGCGCTTTAGCGGTAACGGAGATAAGCTCGATCTCGCAGCACCATGAATCCGAGCCGAGTATGTCGATATCGCACTGAACGAACTCACGGAGCCTGCCGCGCTGGGGACGCTCCGCACGGTACACCTTGTCGATCTGAATGCACTTGAACGGGGACGGCAGACTGTTGCGGTTATTCGCGTAGTAGCGGGAAAGCGGCAGGGTCAGGTCGTAGCGCAGACCGAGATCGCACAATTCCTTTTCGTCGACCGGGTTCTTTGCAAGCGCTTCTGCGAGCTTGTCGCCGCGCTTCATTATGCGGAAGATGAGGTTAAGATTGTCGCCGCCGTCGCTCTTGTCGAGGTTCTCTGCGCTCTCAATGGCAGGAGTGTAGATACGTGTGAATCCGCTTGCGGTGTAGGTTTCAAGAATGAGGTTCATCAGGCGGTCGCGCTGTGCCGCTGCCTCGGGTAAATATTCCTGCATGCCCTTCTGGGGTTTTATGTTCATGTTCGTGTTTCCTTTCGTTTATAAATACTGGATAAATCCGGTCTTTTCCGTTCTGTCGTAGCCTGCGCGCTCGTAGAAATTCAGCGTGCCGGGAAGCTTCGAGCCGGTCATGAGAATGAGCCGGTAGCAGTTCTCGCGCTTCGCGATCTCTTTTGCGTACTCAAGGCAGGCTGTCGCTAATCCTCGTCCCCGGTAATCCGGGTGAGTGACGACGTTTTCGACCCATGCGTACGGGCGCGGGCCGTGGGTAAGGTTCGGGACGATAACGCAGGTAACGGTCGACACCAGCTTTCCGTCCTCCTCGGCTGCGATAAGGTGGTAGTCCGGGTCGTTCACCAGGCGCTCCCACAGCGGGCGGGTAAGCTCCGCAGGCGGGACGGAGGTCTCGTGCAGATGCAGATACAGCTCCATGAGCTGTTCGTATTCGTCCATGCGTACTTCTCTTATCACAGGCTTTCCCCCTTTTCTTTACATACAGTTTTATTTTACCACAAAATCGTACTTATTTCAAGAGGGAACACAAAAAACCTGCGAATTCCGCGAAATACACAAAAGCCGCCCTTCCGGAGCGGCTCTGTATGTCTAAATGTGACCCTTCCCAGGAAGTCTGGAAGCAGTGATGTTGTATAAGGCAACACTGAGCAAATTGCCATCAAAAGCATGAAACGCAGCGAAGTTCATCAGAGTTACCCATCAGGCTGTCAGATGAGGACTGTCAGCCTGAATCAGATTCTGTATCAGGTAGAGTCTCAGCATTAATTCCAGGTCGTACGGCTTATCCCCGCGTTCTCCTTTTCTGAATAATCAACAAGTCTATAAACTTCTAAAGGTTCAAAATTAATCTCTGCTTCAGGAAAAAACATTCCCGCATTTAAGGCATTTTGAAGAGTTTTTGCATACTGCTGCCTACTGTCTGTCGAGTAGTCAACGCAATCCTCCTCTCCGATTAGTCGTGACTAATCGATATATTAAAGAAAAGGCACTGTACGCGTACAGTGCCTTTCTAAGTATAAAGAAAAGACCTCTAGTACTGCTACTTGAGGTCCTGTATGATATTAAGTTAATTAGCCAAGCAATGCATCCAATGCATCAAAGTCTTCTGTTGTAAGACCTTCGGTAAGGTCGATGTCTTTTTTGCCGTCCATGATGTCTTGGGCTTCCTGGTTGATGCGGGCAGCTTCGGCTGGTGAAAGTCTGTGTCTGCCAGGAAGGTCAAAGCCCTTGTCTGTAATATTAGTAGCTCCGTCTGGTACATCATAACCATATATTTCTCTGAACTGGCCATACGTCAGATCGCTGCCGGGAATCTTGTCTTTATCGCTCTTACTAGCTGACGATGGTGTAGACGGTTCGGATGTGATAACTGTTACTACTTCTTCGGTGTGAGCAGGCTCTGGCTGTGATTCTGCAGTGTGTGTTTGCTCGATAGGCTTCGTAGTGTCCTTATCATTAAGCGTTGAATCTGCTAAAGATTCTGCTTCAGCAGGTAAGATACTGTCTGGTGTGATAATATCTTTATTATCTGTTACAATGTTGATGAAGTCATCATACACTTCAATATCATAACCTAGATAATGCTCAACAGCTTCTGGTGACATCTTAAGCATATCCCCTGCTAAGATGATTTCCTTTGTGCTGATGTTTTCGTCTTTCTCGCCTGTCGAGTATTCTATAGTAATTGTGTCAGCTTCAGTTTTGAATTCCAGCTTAAGATTGCTTACTGCAGCTGTATGAAGATAAAGTGCCTGTTCATCTGGAGCATAATTGGCAACACCATAGCCTGGCAGCACAGAGGACACCTCGATCATGCCATCTGGAGTTGTTGACATGCCTGTTTCAATATTATTTACATAAATAGCATATATGACAGAATTAAGGGTAGCTTCTGTATCCTGTGCCTTGCGGTCCTCATAAGTTGCTGGCTGCTCTTTACCTGCTGAACGTTTGAGAAATGTGCTTAAGATATCTTCTGCAGTCTGTGTCAATCCATAATAGATACGCTCGCCAGTACCTGTCTTGCGCAGAAGGTTGTACATATCCTTGGAAGCTAATTTGCCATCTGCTAAATAGCATACTGTACGCCCGGAGATGATATACTGGTTGCCTGATGGGTCTGTATAAAGTGGGAGACCAGGGATACCTAGGAAGGTTTCACCATTAGGGTTGTCTCCGCCTGGGTCTGCTTCTGCTAAAGCTTTATCCTAGGTTTCCTTGACATCTGGATTGTCATACCAGTACTTGTACTTGATGGAGAATGTGTTGGCGTCGTGGGTTTCATCGTTGATTCCTGGGTTGATGTCATCTGTCAGTTCTTCTGTATAAGGTGTTGAGACCTCTGTGGTGATTGATGGTGGGTAGAGATCTACGTCCGATACAGTTGGCTGCTGTGAGCAGCCGGTGAAGAAGCTGGTTGCCAAAGCTGCTAAAGATACTGCGACAACTGTTTTGCGTACTGCGTCTTTTATTGAGAACATGTCCTGTTCCTCCTTTGTCTAATATTTATTTGGGAATAGCTGTTTGAATGCCAATGTATCTGCTTCGTGAACCAGATAACCGCATGCATTGATATGACAGGCTACCCCGGTAAAATCCCTTCCAAGCAATACAAACTGCGTTTGTGCTGAATTAACTATATCAACTGCCTCTGGCATACTCTGGAAAATGAATATGCGAGTCTCTAAATAAGATGTCTATACTGTCTAACATATTAATTGCTTCACCTCTTCATCTATGCAAACTGAAACCTCATAATGTTCACTTAATTGAAAACATGCACTTGTAAAGTACCCTTGTGATGCATATAAAGCAACATATGAAGTATTCTTGCAGACTTTTGCTAAAGCTTTGCGAATAGTTGATCCGAACACATTCAGGAAGGTATATCTGCTCTTTGTCCCTTATAGCTATACAGGCAAAAACATATGCTTTGACATCATTTGGAATATTATTCAGATTTGTAAATCCAAAAGGTGTTTTTATTCCGATAGCCTCCGGAGTTATGTCATCTGACAAATTATCGAGTGAGATTGCAGATGTAGCTTTGCTCATGCTCAGTGCTCTACTAATGATGAACTTCATGTCTTTGAATTTTAGTTTTGAAAATACAGTATCAATATCAAAAATAAGATGTTGTGGCTGCTTTGTTGTTAATTGTAGCATCTGAATGTCTCCTTAGTAAATCATATAGTGACACATTTAAATTTACCTCATACGCTTAAGCTTACATAATGCAACACTGTAATCATGTATTGAGAACTCTTCTACATTACGTGATTTGCCTATCAATCCTGGCAACTGTTCCTGTGTATATCCTGTATACTGTAATTGCTCATAAACAGCTGTCTTCAACCTATTTAACAATTCAATATCAGACTCTCGTTCCCTAGAGTAATATTGATAACAGTCCCATAACTTTCGATATTCTGTAGGCAACGTATCCGGTCTTAACATATTTTGTTTTATTGTCTCGACTTCCTTCTTGTCTGACAAAGACACTGCCAGTGGTACATTTGTAACTGCTAAATACATGAGGACATGTACTTTCAAACGTGGAATTTCTTTAATCTTTGAATATGCATATCCAAGAGAAAATCTGTGTGTCTTCAGAAAAGCTTTAATTTCCTCTTCCAGATAGTTTTCAAAGCTCATGACGATACCTCTTTACATCATTTACATATTTTGCATAGTCTGTTTCAAATGCCCGTACAGTATGATCACTTAAGAATCCCTCTTGTACAATACCACTAGAAACAATATCTGCAAGCTTGTTCAAATCAATTCTGGTCATAATCTCGTGACTATGGATATCCACATCATCCTTAGGTCGTGAAGATGCTAGTTTAGATATTACTATATCTTCTAATGATGGTGTGAATACGCGTATATTGATACAAGCAGTTGGAATTTCTATTAATCTTGATTTGTAATCTGCTGGAAAACAGTCAAGATATGCCCGTGCATCACTATTCATTGCACATTCTGGTAAGAATTGCATAACCTCATTAGAACATTCTAATATGTCAATATCTCGTGAACCACGTGATATTGCATTCAATAACATTAAAGCGCTACCACCGACTATAATTACTGTAGTCGCAATATTGTTATATTTTAAGGCAAGTAATGCATCAAGTTTTTCTATCTGTTTTAATATATTCTCTCGCTGCATATCCTCGGATAAAAAGAAATTTGTTTCTGTACTCACTGCAATACCTCCTATCAATAATATGTCACAGTTTTTATAATAACCTCAATACCTCAATGAGAAACAAAGTTTATCATCTGTCTTAGTTACAACAATATCTGCTAAGGATTCTGGAGTGAATGGTATTTTGCAAATACCTCGTGGATATATAATAAAAAACTTATCTTGAGTCTGTAACATTGCCTGCCACACTTCATCATCGTGTGTATACTGCTCCATACGATCAATAATGATAAGCTTACATTGTGTATATGACATGGTCTGCAGCAGTTCTCTACTATCAACTACTAAGACATCTGATATAAGTTGTCTCTCCTGTATCGAACGTATTTTGGCTGCAAGTAATGATTTACCTTGGCCACTATCTCCCCCTATTAAAGTTATCCGCTGTCTTAGGTTCAGTGTTATATCTGTGAATTCATCTTCTAAATGAAATGTGTACATTATGTATTGACCTCCAGACCTGTGACGATTGTTATAAAGCACTTATAATTACCATTAGCATCACAGCATTTAAATTCATAATCCTGTATAGGTAAACTAGCGTCAGTACAATAAAACATACACGGAAGCTGGTAACCGGCTTCGAGTTTGTCCTCCAGATAATGAAGTGCAAATGATTTTGCATTTGGTCCCATACTATTAAGGCTTGGTGTATAGCTAACAAGATTTGATTTCAGTCTATGCATTATCAGTAGTATAGATTTGGTGCCACTTGATAACTCTTTTAAACTGATATCCTCATCAAACTTAGAATGAAATACTCTTAATGGTTTACCATCAACAATATATGGAGTTGCGCCATCGATTGTCTGTATGGCATTCAGTGCATCAGTATCTAATTCAATGTGCTTGTATATTTCATCAAAATAGCTATCAATGGCTATAAGCACATCTGATGTTAACTTCGTAGTTATGCGTATTTCAGAATATATAAAACATTCCTCCTTTGTCTGATGTTATTATAGCACATTATTTTTGATTTGTAAAGTATATCCTTTACTTTAATTGGTGCATTATGTTCGAAGAATATGTGCTTGGTGTGTTGCAGGGTACCCACCTGCAGAGGCTGACACTGCTCTCTGAAAACTTATCAGTATTCTTTCCGTATTTATGTGAGCCGTACTGCTGTAATAAGTCATTCAGACTGGTTAAACCATTAACTTCGGATAAAAATCGTTCAAGTATATCATATGCGTCATGATGTTCTGCCTCAGCCTGTGCTAATTTCTTTAAACCAAAGGCAGAATGATTAACCTGCAAATACGATATCCCTATTTGTGGCTTGCGTGGCTTTGGGATTGTAACATTTATCAGAGGAGTAGAATCTTTCTTACTTATTAGCCCTCTCCTATTCCATCACCTTTTATAAGACCACGATAATAATTACGCATGTCATCAATGGAGATGTCTTTTGTACAGCGTTCAACATCTGTATAGCCCTCTCTTGCATGAATCCAAGGCATCTCTGTATGCGTCAAGCACTCCAAGTCAAATCCAGAGTACTTGCCATATGTTCCTAAAATTCTGTGTAGAAATGTGTCTGTGGAGTCATCTATCTTTTCAGTCATACTGCTAAATAGAGTTGTTGGTAAATCATTAAATTCAAATCGTTTTGTACTATCCCATAATACTCTGCTTACTGGGCCATGCACCCATGCTTCAAAAGATGCAGTGCACAGCTGACTATTAAATATAGCATAATGCCATGCCTGTGCATAGTAGCACAGTTTCTGTAATTTCTTTTGATCGCAAGTAACATGTTGTAAGAACCAATTTGCTATATCGTATATAGAATAATTTCTTTGCATTGTTTTATCTTCTTCATGTGAAAATAGATTTGTTTCATTTGTATTCTGCATAAAATCACCTCAATGCACAACGTTGTTCAACTGTTAAATCAATGTGTCTTCAATTAGCGGATTATTGTTCACAATGAATGATTCCCTTTGTGCAAAATAAAGATACTTATGAAGTCGCATTTCATCAATTGATGGATACTTAGACATAATATATGCTGCTATCTGTAGTGCTGTATACATAAAATACTCCTGCTAAGGATATTATATCACATTTTCTGACAAATGTAAAGAGCTATTAACTGTTAAAGTGAGATTGCCAGTATTCATTAATCTTCTCTAGTGCTTCAGGAAATGATGGTGCAATAACCTCGCCTGAATGGTGTATGCCCTTATGTGTGAAATTGTCTTGATCTTCTGTGGTGGCTGGATGTATCCACATAATGTTCTTTTCTGTGCATTGCTCATCGATATGATGCACAAATTTAAATTTAAATAGCTTGCCATTAATTACTTCAGATATGCTTATTCTTTTTGATTTTAGCTGTGAGACCAAATTCTCCGCATCTAGCTTATTCTTGTATACACCGATTACAATGGACTCTCCATATAAATTATCCTGTACAATAAACATTAGACTACCTCCAGTTGTACTTCTGTAATGTCCTGTACCAATGCTTCGCTTATATGCAATGTTACACGAAGTTCATTTAGATCTATTTCTTCAAGCAAAGGTACTGGCTCTCCTTCGTATTCTGCTAAAGCTCTGATTGTGCCTGATTGGAATGATTCAATTTTTGTATAACGCTTTAAATTCTTTGGCGAAGAAAATGTTAGTATAATTGTTTGCAGCCTCAGAAGAGATAATCCTCCTCGGCCTGCTAAATATGCTGTCATCTGTTCTGACTCCTTGAGATTTCATTATTATAATTGATAAAGCACCTGCACAAATGTACAGGTGCTCTGTGATAATTAAAAGGCATTATTCAATGTCTGTGTGCGCTTAAAGATGTTCGCATCGTAATGCAATCCAAGCTGATGTGCCTTTGCTCTAATTGCTGTTGCATCATGATTTGCTGTCAGCTCTGGTATTTCCGTGCCATACTTAGGGTATTCCGATTTTAACAGAGCAATTTCATCACTAGAGAAACGTTTCAGTGGCTTGCGCCCATTCTTTGTAAGATGCAAAGCTGTTGCTTTCACTCTAATAACTTCCTTGTCAAATCTATCTTTAAGTTCAGTAATGTTTACTCCATAGACTGGATATTTTTCCTTAAGAATCTTTATATCCTTTGCTGTCCAGGCATTCCTTGTTCTATCATAGCGAATCCCCAGCTTTCTAGCTCGTGCTATTATTGCTTGCTTTGTATGAGCAATAAGTAACTCTGGAATTTCACTACCATACTTTGGATAGCTATTTTTCAGAATATTGTCTTCATCTGCAGTCCAAGTACCTGCCTTACTTATACCTCTACAATACGCCTGCGCTATGATTTGTGACCTGCTAAAGCAGCATAACAAATCAGGAATCTCTGCACCACATTCAGGATATTTGCTCTCAAGAAGTCGTAGCTGATAATCTGTCCATGTACTCTTATTAGCTGATGTATTTTTTCTAAGACCAAGTTCATAAGCCCTATTACTAATCTGCCTTGTTGTGAACTTTTTACAAAGTTCAGGGATATTTGAACCTTTTTCTGGATAGTCTCTACGAAGAATAGCAATGTCCTCTTCAGACCACTTGAAAATACGTGGTACTGGACGCTTATTCTTGGCTGCTAAGAGTACAAGCTCTTCACTTATAGCCGGCTCTCCATAGATATCAACCATCTCAAGAAAAGCACTAAGAACTAAGTTTTCCGATTCTTTTAAATTCATTCGAATATACCTCCTCTTATTAGTGGTATTAATATAATAGACCAACTGCTAAAGGCTTCAGGTAAAGTATATTCATATTTGAACATGATAAGTACTACCTAGCTAGCCACTTTGATATATTTTCCTCGTAGCTCTTTGGTGAAAGAACATCCTTTGTGATATTAAGATTACTATAGTACTCTGCTGCTCTTCTCATAACTGCATCTGGAAGAATATCTGTATACCAGAGGTTTTCAGAACAAATCACTCCTGTATCAACTTTGGCTAATGTAAATCTCTGACGCATATCGGAAGAAAGAAGATTATCAAAGATAATGATGCCATTGGAGCCAAAAGACATGTCTGACTCTAGGAAATCTGCTGGAAGAGATATTGCATACTTAGGCGTTATCAGTGTATTGAAAATGCAATTCTCAATAGTGTGGACATCATATATTTCTTCACCCTGGTTATACAGTTCAAGTCCCTGCTGTTTTGATACTTGTACTCGTCTAAGTCTAGCCTGATAAAGGTAAGCAGAGTGTATTACACCTGTCCAATTAAGGAAATGTGTATTGAGATGCTGAATCCAAGCTGGCTGCAGCTTCACAATATTCTTCAGTTCTGCTAAAGGTTTATCTTCATACTTTGAAGGCACAGTTGTAATGATATTCTTTGCATAATCATTTACAGTAAGCAGTGATTTTGGTAGTACTGTTATGAAAGGAATAATATCATTATTCAATTCCACGAATTCTGTAAAAAGCATCTTCCCTGACTGAAACACTGCCTCGCACTGACAAAGATAAATAAGAATATTCAGTTTGTCAAGTTCAATCTGTGTGTCTGCCACTGCTAAAATAGACTGTGCAACTTCTATGATAGAAAACTGTGTCTTACTTCTGAAACAATAATCTTCATAGACTTTGCCTGAGATATCAAGATCTTCTTCAGTAATGCTCTGCATTTTATCTGCTGCATACTTCTTAATAATTGCGTCTGCGTAAAAGTCATTATGTAGTTCTTCAATAGGCACCCAACCATATCGTGTAAGGACATCATGAGCAATGATATCAAGTTCATTCCAAGTTGCTTCATCATGAAGAGTGTTGTTGTCTGACATAGTAATAATCTTACCATTTGTACAAAATGAGGCATCTGTAAATGTGATACTATGCTCTCTACGCCATTCGCGCTCAATCAGATATGTGAGCATAACTTTTTCAAGTTCACCTGCTGTAGAAAGGTCTCTATGTCGAGATATATAAGATGCTATGTAGTTCTGTATTGATTCAAATCTATTCATATTTACTCCTTATAATAAACAAGAGGACCTGCTAAAGGTCCTCTCTATCTTCACTTAAACAGACTGGTTTCACAAGAGTTAGCACAAAGTTTTTTAAATGAGTAATCAACTATTCGTTCTTTGCGTGCTCTTAAGATGGTTTTATAAAACAACTTATAATCATCTGAGATCACCGCAACAGAATCAACTATGTCCTCGATTTTATTCATGTCAATCCTAGGATAAATACGTCTTAGAGCTAAGTTGCAATCTTCGTTTGAACATGAAGATATAAAATCAAAATAGTTTATTCGCTTTCCTTGTATTGTAATAGCAGATGTAGGACGATTATAGACTTTATCATTCAACTTACCTTTATTCTCAAGGGTTTCCTTAATCATGTACTCATCTGCCTGTGGAAACAAACAGCTACCGCAATCAAATACTGGAGCTAGAGAAATAGAGTCTGTTATAGAATCATAAAGGAATCCCCAATTTCCATTATGCCTATCCCAGTTGCCTATTAAAGCATCTATTATAAACATGTCCCAGAAACGATTATTTAATAACTGCCTATCGAGCATCTGTTGTTCGTCTATTGTCAGAAGAATCTCTTCTAAGTCGGTACCATATCCATTTCGCTCTGAATCGACTATCCTATTTTTTAGAGATGCAAAATCCTGCAAAACAAGCCCATTTATTGCGAAGTCCTTGCACGCAACTACAGTTTTTACCTTACCGGTTTTTGTAGTATACATACCTAATAATACGTCCTGCACAGGGATATCTACACTCTTAAAAATCTTACAACCGATATATTCAGAAACGCAACTATTCGTATAGCTAATTTCATTTGTTCTAGTTGGCAATGCTGGAAATTTCAGCATATATATTTCGTTATTATACACTATTGAAATCTTATTTCCATTAGCACCAGAGTAAGTCTTATTTCTCAGATGTGATCCAGTAAAGTCTATCATAATTCCTCTCCCATTCGTGATATGTGAAGATATTTTTCTCTAAGATACCATGCCTGCTCAGATGTAATCATCTGCTCGACTTCTGCTACATTTATATTGCTTTGCAGTTCGCAATAGTCATCATCCCAGCAAGATGATTCTCCTCTCATATGTTTGTCCCAGGATACCTTTAACTGCTCAATAGAATCTACTAAAAACTTTGGTAAGTCACATTCTAAGTATTCTTTGTCTATAGGGTAGCCATTCTCATCATATTCATTCATAGTAATCCCTCCTGTCTTAAGTATATACTTAGTTTAGGATTTTGTCAAGATGTTACTTCCTCCATGTAAATGATATCTTTTGTAGTGCGACCATGGAACCATGCTAAGATGTCAACCTCACTGTATTTTGTTAGCCCAATATCTTTTAACAACTGCGGCAGTCCCTGGCGGTCCGGAGGAAAAATGCGAGAACGTACGAAAATCATACTTTCTTTAGCATCCAGTTCTGTTAAATGCCTGTAATCCCTGTAAAAGCTTATCATACCAGCGTTTATATTATCTGGATAATCCATATTAATATAAACATGGAACTCATCCTTATCTGGATCATATGTCATATGTGCAACTGGACCATCCCATTCAGGACTCTTCCACAAGAAAGTTCTCATTTTTGGCATATTCATACCCCCTATATGAAGATTAGCTTTGTATTCAAATATTTCTCAAATTGAATACTTAAGATACTACACATACGCTTTAATATGGATTCATCTGTTAAGTCTGCTAAGTCAGAGATTTGTAAGCAGCTGGATACTGCTTCAAGCTTAAAATTGCTATATGATTTCATAAATTCACACTGATAATCATGAGTACGAAATGAAGGCTTTGCTACTGCCTTAACTATACATTCTTCCGCTGATAAATCTTCTGTGAATTCATACGTTACATCAGCTGCTAAAGAGTCTCCATAATCAAATGAGATAATATCCTTTAGATTCCTAAGAACAATATTATTTAAATGTCTATCGCCATTTAGTGTAATACGATCAAGCTGAAACAAGCAGCTCAATTGATCTAGTAGTCTTTGGTCATTTACTGAGTTCAAAATAGATACTGCTAAATTGATACTATCTTTCTCCATTCGATGATGCATTGTTTTTTTCTGCAAGCCGTCTCAGTGTAATTTCTGTATCGTCTTCGTGTAAGAAAGATTTACTCCTGCACCCTGGAAACTTAATTCTGCTAGACCTGCATAATGTTATGAGATCATATGATACAATTGGTGTAATTGCATTTGTTATAGTAGCAGCTCGAGATGCCAATACCTCTGCTAAAGATTCATAGCCAACACTATCCTGCTTGTACCAGTAACCAACTATACAGTATTTATTCTGACAGCCTTTACTTGACCCACCCATACACAGTGGTATACGTTTATCAATATTAATCTCTAACCTTGACATCGTCAAAAGTCACCCTTTCCCCTGGATATCTGAACCACATGTAATCCTATACATTACTGCATGTGACTTTCTGCAGATAGCCTCCTGATCATATTCATCTAATTCATAGCAGGAAAGTATTTCTTTACAGTTTTGTCTTTCCCTAGGAAATACACGACTATCTATCAGTAGCTGATACTCCTCCCATGAAGGCGTTAAGTTTCCTACTAAGAAAGGCAATTTATAATCTTCCTCTGTGTAATTCTCTACGTGTATGGTCTGTTTTGTATAATCAACATACATGTCAGACACATGTTCATCACGCCAAAATACTTCGATTTTAGTTTTCATAGCAATGCCTCCTTATATTATAATAGTATACCATACTACTGTTAAAATGTCAAATAATTCTTACAGAGTATGTTATATAGAATAATAATAAATTCTTAGTAGAATGGAGGTGAAAATAAATTTTAAAAGGTCTTGACAAAACTCTGGAAGAGTGGCACACTATTATTATAGGAGGAAATAATATGAACACATTTATGAATGTAGAAGATGTTATGAAAGCACTCGATGTATCACAATCCTTTGCCTATAAGATGATTCGTCAGCTAAACGCCGAACTTAAGCAGAAGGGATATATCACAATTGCAGGAAAGGTGAGCACCAAGTACTTTAATGAAAAGTTCTATGGTAATACCACTAAGGAGAATTTAGATGCCCGTATATAAGTGCTCAGACGGTACATGGCGTGTTGTCTATCGCATAAAGATTTGGCCGGATAAAATCAAGCAGACTACTAAACGCGGGTTTAAGACAAAGCGTGAAGCTGTAGAGTTTGAAAAGGCTAATGATCTTACTGACAGTATCAATCTAGACATGCCCTTAGCTGATTTTATAAAGCTGTATAAGCTAGATGTTGAATTTCAGATTCGAGAGAGTACCATGCATACAAAGGACAGCATCTTTCAAGAAAAGATTATTCCATATCTTGGTAACATGCCTGTTTCGGCAATAACTAATCGTGATATTCTTCAATGGGAAAATAAAATGAAAACCCTGCACTCTGCTAATGGAAAACTCTATTCACAAACGTATCTAAAGACAGTTTACAATCAGCTTGTTGCTCTGTTAAACCATGCAGTAAAGTATTATGGATTAAAAGAAAATCCAGCAAATCATGCCCCAACCCTAGGTTCACGTAAAGGTAAAGAGATGCAAATATGGACTACCGAAGAATATAAGCAATTTCGTGACGCTATTGAAGACAAGCCTTTATCCTTTTATGCCTTTGAAATTCTATACTGGTGTGGGCTGCGCGTTGGTGAATTGCTTGCTCTCACGCGAACAGATATCAATCTCACCAAATCAACGATATCAATAACTAAATCCCTACAACATCTTAAAAAGCGAGTAATCATAACGCCACCAAAGACTGCTAAAGGTAATCGCATAATTGCGATACCGAACTTCCTGCGCGATGAACTCAAGGACTTTTTGCAGATGCAAGCTTTGCTTAAAGACGATGAACCTCTCTTTCCTATAACCAAGCATTATTTGAGGTATGAAATTCAACGTGGGTGTAAAGCATCCGGAGTCAAGCAAATTCGTGTACATGACTTACGACACTCACATGTTTCCCTATTAATCGATATGGGCTTCTCTGCTGTGGCAATCGGTGATCGTGTTGGGCATGAGAGTGCATCAATTACATATCATTATGCACATTTGTTTCCTACAGTTCAAAAAGATATGGCTAATCAACTTAACACACTAAATACAGATGAAGAGGAGGATGATTTTGATGTCTAAACAGAATAGGAATCCGCATAATAGATTCCGTAGCAAAATCATTAGCATTCGCCTTTCTCCTGAAGAGGACGAACTGCTAAATCGTGAAGTTCAGCTTACAGGAATGACTAAACAAGATTATGTTATTGCCAATTGTTTGCATAAGAGCATAACTGTTGTACCTGATTATAAGGTCGCCGTTTCTTTAAAGCGAGAGCTAAGAGAACTTACTAAAGCTTTAAAGGAAGCTGAAACAATACATCCCGAGCTTGCTGAAATAACTGCTAAAGCTGTACAGTTACTGCATGATATGTATTATACAGAAGCTGAATAGACTGCTGTGACAACACTTTGGCAACAATTCAACTGTGAAATATGAAAATTTGAAAAAATCAAAAGAACATAAGCTCATAAAAGCTACAGTCAGCATAAATGCACATTCAAAAACAATAAGTTACGATTGAGTGGGAATGATATTCTCAAACCCGCCAAAGCACATGGTTAAGCCATTTGTAAGCCTTAAAAATCGCTAGTGGCAACACTTTGGCAACACTCTCTAAAAATTCAGAGCTGACCGTGGAATATTCGGTCAGCTCTTTTGTATCTATATTGATTATTACTGAAAAGAAAAATGCGACGGTTGCGACGATATTTAGAGTGCTTGGTTAATCGTCGCACAAAGTGAGCCTAATCGTCCGGCTCTCATGACCGTGAGATTTCTCGTAACGAACCTTGTGTTCTTCCCAAAGCCGGCTTGCGTTGATGTTCAGCTTGCGGGAAAGTGCATTGGCGGAAAGCTCTGTACCAAGCAGTTCTTTTAGCGCGGTTGCTGTACCTTCCCATACAGGAGAGTCAGCCGTTACTATGCGTGACACCTTATCCAACAGCGGATCGGGCGGCTGTTTCCAAAGCTCGCTTTCTGCACGGGTAAGTTCCCACATGAGAGTATTCATATTTTTTTCAAGGTAAAGCATCTGCTCCTGCTGGTCACGACCTGAAATTTCAAGCACTGCGCAGTTTGATGTGCGCTTTTCCTTTTCAAGAATGAAAGCACCATCAGCAGCGCCTAGCAGACCGTTTGTACCCGAAATCTTATCAAAGCGGTCATCGGACTGCTGCTTGCGTGTGTGATGAACAATGAGCAGACAAATTCCAAATCTGTCCGCTAGAGCCTTTAGCTGAGAGATAGTATCGTAATCTGAGGAGTAGCTGTATGCCTCGCTCTTGAACTCGCGTACCTTTTGAAGCGTATCGATTATGACAAGTCTTGTATCAGGGTGTTCACTGATGAACTGTGAAATCTGCTCGCATAGACCACAGCCCATTTGATGAGCGTTACAGGCAAAATATAGGTTGTCCGAACTCTCTACGCCAAACATTCTGCTCATGCGATTCTGAATTCGCTGATAATTATCTTCAAGCGCAAGGTATAGGACCGACCCTTTGCTCACATCATAGTTCCACAACTTTGTTCCGGTGCTTACATGGTATGCAAGCTGAGCCATCAGGAAGCTCTTGCCGACCTTCGGAGCGCCGACAAATAGATAAGTCCCCGGATAGAGTAACCCGTTGATGATAGGCGGTTTACGCTCATACACCATGTCATATATCTCGGTCATGGAGCAAACAGGAAGGTATGATGGGTCTGTCATCTGTAACATAAATTCATTTATAGAATCCAAGATTATCCCTCCCCGCTGTTCATGTCACCAAGTATCGCGGCAATAAACCGTATTGTTTCAAGAAGCTCCTCGGATACAGTGTCCTCGCTGATTCGGCGGAGTTCAGTAAGCACCTCTCCCAGCTTATCTTTCAGCGCCTTGTAGACCCTCGGACTATTTTCCACGATAATATCTTTCTGGAGTGCTCTGCTGATAAGATAGTCCTGCTTATTAAGACCAGATACCGCCGCCAAGCTGTCAAAAAGCGCTTTTTCCTCCGGTGACATTCTAAGCCCAACAAAGCAGCTGCGTAATCTGCCTTTCTGATCAAGATTCTTCGCTGACATCTTCGTCATCTCCCATCTTAATATTGTTCAAATCGTTTGCCATTTCAGACTGCACCGATGGAAAGCGGGTCATCTCGTTATGAAGATAGCTCTTTGTAATAGGAAACAGCCTGTCGTACGGCTGAACGCCGTAAATATGAGATATGTAATCCTGCATTTCCTCGGCAAGGAAATCCGGCAGCTTGATTATACGGTTGCTCTTTGGCGTTTTCGGGTCGGTGATAACATCACGACCATTGATACGCTGATAGGATTTGTTTATGCTTACGGTCTTTTTGGTGAAATCGAAATCAGCTTGTGTAAGCGCCAGCAACTAACCCTCGCGCAAACCGCACCAATAGAGCATTTCAAAGGCATAATAGGACATCGGCTTGTCCATTATCTGCTCAGCAAACAGCTTGTATTCGTCCTGCGTCCAGAAAAGCATCTCCTTTCCCTTGCGCTTTCCCATTGCGCCGGCTTTGGCCGCAGGATTGGACGGGAGTTCGTAATATTTCACCGCATGGTTAAACACCGCGCTGAGCTGATTGTGCAGCGTCTTGAGGTAAACAGGAGAGTAGTGCCTTCCCTTTTCATCGGTGAAATCCATCATGGCATTCTGCCAAGCGATTATATCCTTTACTTGAATTTCATTCATTCTTTTGTCCTTGAAAAACGGGAGTATTTTCTTCTCATAAATTGACTCTTTGGTTTTCCAAGTGTTTTCTCTGACGCGGTTTTTCATGTCATTTGCGTAGATTTCAAAGAACGACTCAAAGGTCATATCCAGCTTGATTTCATGCTTGCTCATCTGTTCATGTTCCCATGCGACAGCTTCGCGCCTTGTTTCAAATCCGCGTTTCTGACCCTGCTTGCGCTGCCCGAGAGCATTCTTATATCTGTAAATTACGCGCCATGTATTGGTCTTTTCGTCCTTGTAAACCGGCATATTACTTCTCCTTATCGTTGTTTAGTTCTACCGCACAGCCTATCTTCTCGTAAAAAAAACGCTTATTTACTCTGCCAGAAATGACCAGATAACCACCTTTAGCCATTTCAGTGTTGACCTCCTCCATCATCTTGTATGCCTTAGGAATAGATACATCGCAAATTGCAGCGACCTCGGCTGCTCTTAAAAATAAAGAATCATTCATTATAATTCCTCCACGAAATCGTTCTACATAGTTAATAATCTCTTTCCTGTGATAATCCCAACTTGTAGATTAGATCCATAATAGCTTCCTTGCTGAGATCACCCCTCCCGAAAACGTTATTTGAGTATTGAGATAACCTATCCATATCCCTCCGTGAAATTGAGTTCAGTAAGTTCAGCGCCGCCAAAGCTACATCAAACGCTGAGGTATGCAGATGATGATTGATAGCAGCCATTTCTGCTCTTTCCGCACGGCGCTGCTCTACGATAGCCCGAAGAATGGTATTACACATTTTGTTCGTAATCTCGTCAACCAACTCATCCTTATACAGCTCGGTCTGATAGTGTCCCCACTCGCTGTCGTCGTTGTGCAAGAGTTCGTTATAAGTTTCGCGGGTGTCAAGAATATCCGCATACAGTGTGCGTAACTGCTCGCAGTTGTTTATCAGCTCAGCCATAATATTGTACAAATCAACCTTTAAATCCTGCGGCATATACTGATACGCGCAACGCCCTTTAGTGGGTATTTTCCCTTTCAGCGCGTTCATCATCTGCTGAACCTTTGCAAGCACAGTGCCATTTTCCTTTGATAGTGCCTGCACCGCTCTATCGCGCATTTGGGTAATCAGCTCATTCTCACGGCTATGGAGCACATTGAATTGCTCGCGGAAAGTATGCTTGATAGCGTCAATTCGTATATTGTCGGCAATCACGGGAGAAACCGTTTTGCGGAATATCTCCTGACTTTTGTCCCAAAACCCAACATGCACATGAGGTTGACCCTCTTTGAGATGAACGGCAGCAATGTACTCCAAATCGTCATACCGAATTTTTAAGTGTTCCGCTATCTCATAAGTCCGCAGCTTGACCCAATCTTCCCACTCTTTCAGCGAGTTAAGACCTGCTTGCGCAGCACTTTCGGGAGTGAACGAATAAACACTCCAATATATGTTGCGGTGCGTTGTACTCATTTCTTGGACATATTTCTGCACATCAGCAGTATCATAGCTGTTGGTATACTCACCGCGGATTTTGCCGAATAAGCCGTTCTTCTTGGCTGTCAAAGCAGCGTGGAAACGCTCACCTATGTACTTGACATGAGATTCGTCTTTTTCAGCAATCAGAGCGTGTTCACGCTCCCCAATATACTGAACATGCTTTGCATTGCGCTGCGGAGTGCTGCGCCGATTAGTACGAGAGTCGGTAAAACGAATTTAAAAAACAATAGGTGTCAAACGCTCCTATCACTCCCTTTGAAGAATCCTTGCGCTTCTGCAAGATACTGTTCACGGGACAGCGGCCTAAAATGACAGTAGTCCGCGCCTGCGCTTATTCCTTCAGCCATTATTTCAATAGAGGAACGTGAATCTGTCGAACTGGTTTGATACGCTTCTTCTGCAAGATACATTGCAGCAGCGGAATTCCGCACCGCTTTCCAGCAAACACTTGTCACTTTCTGATTAGCTTTCTCAAGCAATGGAGGAAGAATATCTTGAAGAGTCTGGGAGATTGCAACCTTTATTGCGGAGCTGCTGTCATCAAGAGCATAATGGGCAAAGCCTTCTGCGATGAACTCTCTCAGCACATCGGCAACTGTACAATGTTTTTTCACTGCAAGCCGTTTAAGTTTTTCATAATCATCGACTGTCAGCGTTACTGATCGTTTTACTGTAGTTTGTAAATTGTTTTGGGATTTCATTTGTTTACCTCCTTTATAAAGCACTTGAAATTTTAATTAAAATATGTTATACTAAAAGCAGAGACATTTGGCAAATCGCCACAGTTGGCATTTGAGCTACTTGACACGAATGTGGCAGTTGGCAATTTAGCTCATACTAGTATTATAATATTTGCTTGGCATTTTGTCAAGTCAGCTTTCTAAATAAAGCAGATTTTCGTAATAAATCAACAACTGAAAAGGAAATAATATGGATACATTAGACAAAATACAACATTTACTCAAAGATAAAGGGTGTCTTCAGCAGGAATTGACTCAATACCTTGGAATAGATAGAAGCGTATATAGCGCTTGGAAAAATGGTAAAAACAAGTCATATTTAAAATATATACCTCAGATTGCCGATTTTTTTGGTGTTTCTACCGACTGGCTAACTGGAAAAGCACGCTATAAGCATGAAGATTTATCAAATTTCTATGTCTGGAAAATAACCTGTGTTGATGGATTTGATCCAGCTTTTGACTTCGCGCCTCTCATTAAGTCAATTCGTGAAAGCAAAGGAATTGCTATTGATCAATTCGCAGAGGCTCTCGATATTCCCACGGATAAATACGAGGACTACGAAACAGGCTATGAGCCATTAAGCAATAATACGGCTGATAGAATGTGTGAGATACTTGGCACTACCGTAAAAGACGTATTAATGCAAACAGATAAATTTTCTGCCGATGGTGCTCCTCGTTCGAGGACTGAGGGGGCATTCAAAGTATTATTTAAAAACTTTACCGAGGGAGAATATGCCGTTATCAGTCCTACCGAAAAAGCTAATTTTAAGAATAATGTTTTATTCTTTTTCAAAAAAGATGGATATACATTAAGGACTGGTGCAGATAGTCTAGGATTAAGCCAAGACTTCTGCGAACATCTTATGGATCAGTATGATAGCCCATTGTGCCTTGATATTCAGAAGATTGCAGACCACTATCACATTGACTTTAATCTTTTAGCAAAACACGATCTTACAAGAGAATCCGGAAGAAATATTGCTAAAATGCTAAAAGATAAAGGTGTAAACAAATATCAACTCTCAAAGAAAACAGGTTTGCCAGTTGAATTACTGCCCAACATGGAGAAAGGTTATCTCCCTACAGCGTATGAAGTGGGTCAAATCGCCGAAGCTCTCGAAATTGATATTCTCGATATGCCTATTAAAAGCGATGAGTATTTCTGCTATAATGGAATTACAATTGATATTTCAGAACAAGAACGGCAACTTCTTCGCGAATTTCGTAAACTTAACGAAGAGGGCCAGGACAAAGTGAATTTATATATTTCGGACATCAAAGACAAGTACTCAAAATAATTAAAGGGCAGCTTTTTCAGCTGCCCATATCTCTATAACATAGGTTTATATAAGAAACATCTTCTCCATGTAAAGATGCAATTTATTAAACATTGTGATATTCGAATATTATCAGAACCCAGCCCAATTATGATACTTTCTGATTTTCACCGCAAGTAAGGAACTGCAGGAATAAAAGCGTTCCCGCTTTTACTTGACACCGCACCGCCAAAGGCGTTGCATAGGGTTATTAACCCAATAATGGGGTTGCAAAAATAACCTATCAATTAGTGGGTTATTTTTGACAGTTACTATCTGTCGCCATATTAAGACACATCAAAGAAATCTGAATCTATCTTTTTGACCTGATATGTAGATACTACTGACACACCTATGTCATACTCTATCATTAATTTAGCAAGAGTGTTACCATCAACCAGAACCACTTTTGTGGTATGTTGTTTTTTGGCATAATCCATCGCCTGCTGACTGAATTTGGCAGTAGTTATAAACAGCCCTTTTGACGCACCTTGTCCTGCGAGTGCACCGACAAATTTCTGAACTTCAGGTCGGCTGACAGACTGATTTGTGTCCCAACGCTTGGCTTGAATATAAATCACATCAAAGCCCAGCTTATCTTCTTTAATTATCCCGTCAATTCCCTCATCACCTGTTCCTCCAACGACCTGACCTGAATTGGAAATATTGCCGCCATACCCCATTTTCTGCAAAAGAATAACTACAAGGTGCTCAAAGAAATCAGGCGATATTTTCATTATTTCAGATAGTATTTCATCTGCAAGAGTTTCTGATAGTTCATTATATGATTTTTCAAGCATATCTAACGGAGAGAGATTATCGCTGCTTACCGCTTGAACAGGAGAAACAGTTGTTCCGTGGCTTGTGTTTCTGAACTCTCTGAAGCTTTCGTACTTCATAAGGAAATCATTATCTACAACAGGAGGAAGATTGCTTACTACACGTTTTCCCTCATCTGTAAGTCTGGTCATTCCATGAGGCTGAGATTCTATTAAACCTGCCTTTTTGAGATATGTTCTGGTCCAACCTATTCGGTTATTGCACAGCAACTGAGTTCCGTTAGAAATATACGTTTTCCTGTCGGATTCAGTCAACCCTTTACTTGCAAATACATATTCCCGGATATCTGCGTTTTTGTGAGCTTCTCCGTCCGACAGGCAAAGAAGGAACTCTCTGTACATTTCGTCATACTTAGGTATTGCCATTGTTATTCCTCCAAGTTGTTTTGTTTGATAAATGCGTCCACAGTCATTCGATGGACGCCGAAAATCCTTGCTATTTCGCATTTTGAAACGTTTCGTTGCCGAAGAGTTCTTATGGTTTCTTCGTTTCCCGAAAGTTTCACGTGAGATGATTTGCGACCCACTGGTCTTCCAAGTACCACCCCCTCGGAACGTTTACGCGCGAGAGCTTCTTTAGTTCGCTGGCTTATCAGATTTCGTTCAATCTCAGCTGAAAGCCCAAAGGCAAACGCCAGCACCTTGCTCTGAATATCCTCTCCAAGCCTGTAATTGTCTTTGATAGTCCAGACTTTGCATTCCTTGGACATACAAATATTGAGTATCTCCATTATCATGAACAGGTTTCTTCCCAGCCGTGATAACTCAGCGCAGATGATAAGATCGCCTTTCTGCACCTTTTTCAGGAGTTTACCAAGCTCCCGCTTATCATAGTTTTTGGTGCCGCTTATTGTTTCCTCAATCCAGCCGTCAATTTTGAGAGAGCTTGCCTCAGCAAAGCGCTCGATCTCAAACCGCTGATTCTCCACAGTCTGCTTGTCAGAACTTACTCTGATGTACCCGTAATTCATAAAAATTCTCCTTTGAAAATGTTTATTAATAACGAGCGATTATGTTCGACAGTACGCTGTCAGCAATCGTTTCGACAGTTCCGGCAGCTGGGTGATCCTTTCTCCTGTCG
>ENA-ORLU01000514-ORLU01000514.1-human-gut-metagenome-genome-assembly--contig:-NODE-514-length-37690-cov-3.544413_pt1 | contig 37690 bp, 34 predicted proteins | sample MGYA00243009_ERZ508833 | MGnify/ENA primary metagenome ERZ508833 (study PRJEB26277, sample SAMN04329763) | human gut metagenome | biome: human-associated habitat | host: Homo sapiens | place: USA...
GAAGCTGTTGATTTTGAAGATCTGACGCTGTATTCCTTTGGAGAAGAGATCAAACCGTACGAGTACTATCTGGATGACGGAGAAACGAAAGACTTTGCGCTTGAATCCCATATCCGTATGTTAAGCTGCTAAAACCCCGGAGACTGGCAGCAGGTTTTGTCAGCGGAAGGGAGTTAACGTAATGAGTGAAACCATAGTAACTTTGAAAAGGGGCGAAGACCGGATCTTTCCTTGATCAGAAATACAATCGTCTGGCAATTCAGAAGCTGTGCAGGGATGCCAGAGTCCTCGACTGCTTTCCCCATACCGGCTCCTTTGCGCTGAATGCGGCAGTTGCCGGAGCAAGAGAGGTTGCCGGTGTGGAGGCGTCGGAGCTTGCCATTATGCAGGCTGCGAAAAACGCAGGACTGAATGATGTGCAGGACCGTGCGAAATTAATCTGCGCGGCATGAAGCTTGTGAAAGCTGGCGGCTATCTGGCAACCTACTCCTGCTCCCACTTCATGACCCAGGAGCTCCTGGCAAAAACTATCCAGGAGGCGGTCCACTCCGCTCACAAACGGCTCCGCCAGGTGGTTGATGAAAAGTAGAAGTGGAAAATAGTGAAAAAATAGTGAAATAATAATGGAAAAAGTCCTCCTTTTTGGATATAATAATATTTGAAAGGGAGGCTTTTTATATGATAAAAGTGAATTGAACTAAATCGGAATTTGAGGGAGGAAACAGTATGAAAAAGATTATTGCAATGGTTCTTTGTCTTGTGTTGGTACTTTCATTGGCTGGTTGTGGAAATAATGATCAAAGTTCAGATACGCATGATGCGAACTACGAAGAAGGTTATACGGCTGGCTACGAGGTTGGATATAATGATGGGAAGCAGCAAATGGTCGAAAACAAAAAGTACTTTGCACAGTTTTCGGGATCTTTTACAGCTTCCGTTGAACAACTCTTGCCGGATTACTTTGCGCTTCCGGGAAAAACGATTGCCGTAGTTCACTTCTTTCAGGATAAACCATTTTTACTTCGCTTTCAGGAAGATATGACAGGAAAGCTTGTTGAAGGAACGGTTTATGTGTTCGAGTTCAAGACATTTGAAGTTGAACTTCCGGCTGATGAGGAAAATCCAGATATTTCGGATTATATGTATTCCATAGATGTTACTAATTATAGAGTTGCGGAAGATGGCGAACTCGGGTTGGACAGCATAACGCCGACTGTTGAAATAATATCGAAATAAGTAACCGGATTATTTAATTAATAAGAAATCACTGTGGTAAATTCCGATTTATAGAATTGTCTTTTAAGGGGTAATTATACTATTACACTTAAAAGACAATTTTATTTAGATATTAAAATATATTTATTGCCTAATTAGGAATTATAAGTTATACTTCGCGTATAAGTACATTTCACTTATGAAAATTTCTATGTCAGCGAAAGCTGATGTCCCATCCGATTCCCTAAATCATAGAACCAGGAAGAAGGGAAGAGGAAAACCCACACAGAAAGAAAATCAGTTGTATCAGAAAAACAGGTAAGTTATAATGTAGATATGGCGAAATCCTTTTATTTTCGGCGGAATCTATGATTACCTGACACAAAAGGATGAACCCGGCGAATATGAGATCCTGAACCGGTCTTCTACGTGAGCAGATTGATTTCTTCCCAGAAAGAACGGGATTTTGAGAATTCGAGCTACGATGACATCAAATGTGTCTATTCCATCTGGATCTGTTGAATATCATTATGATAGGTCTTGCGAAGGAACTGCCGGAGCATGATGAGACCTACGAGCTGCATCGTCTGCTGGGAGCATTATTGTCCAGAGAGCTTACAGTGGACGAGAAGCTGGATATTATTGGAAAGGAATATGATATTCCATTAGAAGAGAATTTCAGAAAGGATATAAGTACTATGTGTAATTTGAGCCAGGGAGTTAAGGAAGAAGGTATCGCAATTGGGCGTGCAGAGGGTGAGGCAGGACTCATTACAAAAATGTATAAAAACGGTCTTTCAATAGAACTGATTGCATCTGCAACAGATAAAACAACAGAAGAGGCAACAAAGAAAAAAGATGATTCTGACTCAGATTCAGATAACAAAGAAGAAACAACAAAGAAAGAGGCTGATAAGAAAGAAACGGAGAGCAAAGAGGAAACAAAACAGCCTGTGGAAGAGACAGCGGTACAGAAGAAAAAGAGCAAAAAATGGATTGGTATTGTAGCAGCTGTAGTTGCAGTAATTCTATTGGCATATGGTGGTGTGGCAATTTACTACCAGTCTCATTTCCTGAATCATACTTATATCAATAACAGTGATTGCAGTAATATGACGGCGACAGAGGTAGCGGCGATCATGGATCAGCAGTCACAGCAGTATAGTTTACAGATTCTGGGCAGAGATGAGAACGGTGTGCAGGAAGAGATCGGTACGATCACAGCATCTGAGATCGGAATGTACTGGGTGGATACTTTGAATGCGGCACAGGAGCTTTTGGACAGACAGAATGAATTCCTGTGGATTGAGATGCTGTGGAGTACGCAGAATCATGATGTAGTTCAGGGTGTGTCCTATGATGCAGACAAATTGCAGGAACAACTGGCACAGATGCCTGCACTGCAGAACAAAAATATGATTGCACCGGAAGATGCTTATATCAGTGAATATTCCGAGAAGAACAAGAATTATGAAATCATTCCGGAGACCATGGGAATAGAGTTGAACAACAACCTGGTAGAAGAAGTAGTATCCACAGCAATCATGCAGGGAGATACCACGGTAGATCTGGAGGAGCAGGGCTGTTATGAAACTGCCAAAATAACGGCAGAGGATGCAGCGCTGGTAAAAGCCTGTGATACCATGAATAAATGGGTCAGCGCACAGATCACCTATGACTGGAACGGCAATAAGGTTGTCGTAGACGGAGATACGATCCATGAGTGGATCCAGACGGATAACAAGGATCCCCAACTGGACGAGGAAGCAATCGAGGAATTCGTAGCAGAGCAGGCCAAAGAATACGATACCTATGGCAAAAAGAGAAAGTTTACCACAGTTCAGGGAATCGAGCTTACCTTGCCCAGCGGAGCTTACGGCTGGAAGACCGACCGCGAGGAAGAGGTCAAAGAACTGACAGCTTCTATTGAAAAGGGAGAAAACATCGACAAGGAACCGGTATACAGCAGCAAGGGAGCACAAAAGGGAAGTGACGATATCGGTAATTCCTACGTGGAAATTGATCTGACGAATCAGCATCTTTATCTGTTCCAGAATGGAAGCATTGTATTGGAGACAGATTTTGTATCCGGTAATATGAGCAAAGCGGGCTGCATGACCCCTCCCGGAGTGTTCGGACTGACCTATAAGACAAAAAATGCTGTATTACGCGGTGCGGATTATGAGACGCCGGTAAACTACTGGATGCCTTTTAACGGAAATGTCGGAATGCATGATGCTACCTGGAGAGGAAGCTTCGGTGGAACCATCTATCTGACATCAGGCTCTCACGGTTGTGTCAATCTGCCACTGAATATGGCGGCAGCTATTTATGAATATGTATCTACCGGTTTCCCAGTAGTATGCTATTACTATTAATGCGAATCAGTGTGGCTATAGATGAGGGGATATTGAGAAGGAAGGCAGTTTTATGAAACAGCGTTCAGCAAAAAAAGTGCAGAAGTGGAAAGAGAGATTTGAAAGAGAACGACAGTTAAGGCAGGAGATCCGGGCGGTAGCACCGGATATTCTGCGTTCTAAGAACTTTCGCTCCACACGGTCACATGTACAGCACGGTAACATGACAGTCAATGATCACAGTATGAATGTGGCAAAATATAGTCTTGCCATCAGCGAGAAGCTGCATATTCCCTGTGAAAAAAAGGATTTGATCCGTGGGGCATTATTGCATGATTACTTTCTGTACGACTGGCACACGCCGGATCATATCAGCCCCCATAAGCTGCATGGCTTTTATCATCCGGGAAGAGCGCTTCACAATGCACAGAAGGAATACCATCTCACTCCCAGGGAAAAAGATATTATAAAAAAACATATGTGGCCGCTAACAATCTCCGCAGTTCCCATGTGTCGTGAAGCCTGGATCGTCACCATGGCAGACAAATGGTGTTCGCTTATGGAGACATTTCATGTACATAAGGGACATGGAGCCCTGATCGAGAAGCTTCGGAAGATTGAAGAGGAGCAGGGAAAATAAAAGGGTGGAAACCCAAAACAGGAGAATGACGGAATTGGGTGAATTATACCAGAGATTAAAAGACTACAGTAAGACAGATTATTATCCTTATCATATGCCGGGACATAAGAGACTGCTTTGTGGAGAATTCCCCCGGGAGATCATGGATATCGACATCACGGAGATTGATGGATTTGATAATCTACATGCTCCAGAGGAAATCCTAAGACGATTACAGAACGAGGCAGCCGGACTGTACGGCGCAGACGAGAGCTTTTACCTTATCAACGGAAGTACCTGCGGGGTTCTGGCGGCAATCAGTGCGGCGGTTCCGAGGGGCGGGCGGATCCTTATGACCAGAGGAGCCCATAAATCTGCGTATCATGCGGCATATCTGAGAAATTTAACAGTTTCTTATCTGTATCCGGAAATGATGGAGGAGTATGATATTTATGATGCGGTAACTCTGGAACAGATCGCAGAGGCACTCAGCCGGGAGCCTGTTCCGGATGCGGTATTTCTGGTGTCACCCACTTATGAAGGCAGGATCGCAGATATAGAGACGATCGCAAAGCTGGTACATAGTAAAGGAATTCCTCTGATCGTGGATGAAGCCCATGGTGCTCATCTGGGACTGGCGGAAGGATTTGCGAAGAACAGCTGCCAGTGTGGCGCGGATCTGGTGATCCACAGTGTTCATAAGACTTTGCCGGCACTGACACAGAGCGCGTTGCTTCATGTCAACGGAAGACTGGTCGACAGAGAGCGTTTGCGCAGGTTTTTGCATATTTATCAGTCCAGTAGTCCATCCTATGTACTAATGGCAGGAATTGACAATGCACTACAGCTGGTAAAGGAGCAGGGAGATTATCTGTTTGTCCGGTTGCAGGTGAATTATCTGAGAATGCTGACAGAACTGTCAGAATGCAGGAACCTTCATTTCCTGCCGCTGGATGCCAGACAGGATATCGGAAAACTGGTGATATTATCTGCAAAGGTAGGTTTGTCAGGACAGCAGATTTATGATATTCTATTAGAGGAGTACCACTTGCAGTTGGAAATGGCAGCTGCAGATCATTGTCTTGCGATGTTCACCATAGGAGACAGTGACGAGGCATACACAAGAATGACGGATGCATTGCTTGCCATCGATCGTGACATATCTGCGGGAAAGTGGCAGACGCAGCCACAGACGGAAGGCGGAGATTCCAGAGAGACATCTCTCTATCACATGCAGCCAGAAGTCAGTCTGTCTCTTGCGGATGCATGGGATGCCGAAAAAGAGGAGATTCCTCTGGCACAGGCTGCAGGCAGGATTGCAGGAGATTTTGTGAATCTGTACCCTCCCGGAATTCCGGTGCTGGTACCGGGAGAACAGATCGAAGAGATCCATTGCCGAAAGCTTGCGGAGTATTTCAGAAAGGGTCTGAAGGTACAGGGAGTCACCGAAAAAGACGAATATCGCATTACCGTAGTAAAAAATCAAAAAATATAGCAGCAGAAAGGATTTAGCCTGTATGAGAAAAACCAAAATTATTTGCACCATCGGTCCGGCCAGTGAGAGCGAGGAGAAATTAAGAGAATTGATGCTTGCGGGCATGAACGTGGCACGTTTTAACTTTTCCCATGGAAGCCATAAGGAACAGCTGGTTAAATACAACAGAGTACTGAAAGTACGAAAAGAACTGGGATTGCCGGTAGCAACTCTGTTGGATACCAAAGGACCGGAGATTCGTCTGCGTGATTTTGAGGGCGGTAAGGTAGAGCTGGTATCCGGTCAGCAGTTTGTCCTGACAACGGAAGAAATCATGGGAACAGCGGAAAGAGCCACTATTTCCTACAAAAATCTGAAAAATGACATCAATGTCGGAACAACGATCCTGATCGATGACGGTCTGATCGAGATGACGGTAGAAGAGATCAAAGGAGAAGACATTGTATGTAAGGTCATAAACGGCGGTTTTGTATCGAATCATAAGGGTGTCAATGTACCGGGAGCGATTCTGTCCATGCCTTATATCAGTGAGGTGGATCTGGCAGATATTGTGTTTGGTGTAGAGCACGGATTTGATTTTATCGCAGCGTCCTTTGTCAGAACCAAGGAAGATATTCAGGAAGTGCGCAAGATCGTAGAGGACAGAGGCAGCAAGATCAAGATCATCGCCAAGATCGAGAACATGCAGGGAATCCAGAATCTGGAAGAGATCATTACTGCAGCAGACGGTATCATGGTAGCCCGTGGTGACATGGGTGTCGAGATCCCTCTGGAGGAAGTGCCTATTTTGCAGAAAAAGATGATCAAGATGGCGGTAGCACAGGGCAAGCACGTTATTACCGCAACTCAGATGCTGGAGTCCATGATCAAGAATCCACGTCCGACCAGAGCGGAGGCAACAGATATTGCCAATGCGATCTATGACGGAACCACAGCCATCATGCTTTCCGGCGAGAGCGCAGCCGGTCTGTATCCGGTAGAGGCTGTTAAGACCATGTCCCGCATTGCGGAGAGAGCAGAGCAGGATATTGACTACCGCGGAAGAATGCAGAGAGTCAAGGAAGACAGACAGGAGACTCCGGATATTACCACGGCAATCTCCTATGCAACATGCAGCGTTGCTTCCGATCTGAATGCAGCAGCTATTATTACGGTAACCATGTCCGGATTTACCGCGAATATGATCGCACGTTATAAGCCCGGATGCCAGATCATCGGCTGTACATTGGATGAGAAGGTATACCGCCAGTTAAATCTGCTGTGGGGTGTAAAACCTGTCATGATCCAGAAGGAGCGGACCACGGATGCTCTGTTCGAGGAAGCGGTGTTCAAGGCAAAGCAGGCCGGTCTGGTAAAGGCTGGTGATACAGTTGTCATTACCGCAGGTGTACCCCTAGGTGTGGTAGGTAAGACCGATATGATCCACGTGGTAGAAGTGGAATAAAAACGTACTGTACGGCGGTCAAACAGCCGAAACAGGAGCGGGAAAACGAGAACGCAGATATGGGAAAAATTGTATATCTCATGGGGAAAAGTTCCTCGGGGAAAGATACTGTTTTTAAAGAACTGATGAAAGAGGGCACGATGGATCTTCGGACCATCGTGCCTTATACGACAAGACCGATCCGGGCCGGGGAAGAGAACGGTGTGGAATATTTTTTCACAGATGAGACCGGTTTTCAGACCCTGAAGGAACAGGGAAAGGTCATAGAGGACAGAGCTTATAATACGGTCTATGGCATCTGGCGGTATTTTACAGTGGATGACGGACAGATAGATTTGACCACGAAGAATTATCTCATGATCGGAACACTGGAAGCCTATGAGAAAATGACTGCTTATTTCGGAACAGAAGCTATTTTGCCGGTCTATATTGAGCTGGATGACGGTGTACGCCTGCAGCGGGCACTGGACAGGGAACTGCGACAGGAGAAGCCGAAGTACGAAGAGATGTGTCGCAGATTTCTGGCGGACAGCGCAGATTTCTCCGAAGAAAAGCTGGCGGCAGCAGGGATCCGGGACAGATTCGAGAATACAGATCTGACAAAATGTCTGAAAGATATTACAAAGTACTTAAAAGAAGCCGGAATATAGCCGAAATACTGATAAGAGAGAAGAAAAATGCCGGAATATAGCCGGTAAACAGAGGAAAAGAGGTGGGCGTATGGAAATGAGAGTAAATCAGATACAGCAGCCGGCTCCCGTGGAGCAGGTACAGAACACAGCGCCCACGGATGGCAGCTTCAAATTCATGCTGGCGAGCCATGTGGAGGAAGCAGAACTTCAGGAGCGACTGACGAACCTGATGGCGGAGATCACCACAGAGGGCGAAAAGCTGGCCAAGAAACGGGATGTGAAGGATATGCGACATTACCGTGGGCTGGTCAAGGAATTTCTCAATGAAGTGGTGACCAGATCCCATTCTTTTTCCAGAGAGAACTTCCTGGATCGGAGAGGCCGGCACCGTGTGTATGGCATTATCCGGCTGGTGGATGAGAATCTGGATCAGCTGGCACAGGAACTGATGAAGGATGAAAAAGACAATCTGGCGATCCTGAACAAGATCGGGGAGATCCGGGGACTGTTATTGGATATCTTTACCTGATGAAAAATACAGGAAACGCTTGCGTGATTCGCAAGAAGGCAGTACGATAAAGGCAGGACCAAAAAGACAATAAGATACGGACAGGGGGAATACCAATGGCAACATTTCATGACATCATAGGTCAGGAACAGATTAAAGAGCATTTACAGAACGCCATTTCGGCGAAGAAGATTTCCCATGCTTATATCATCAACGGTGAAAAATCCTCCGGCAAAGAATTTATTGCCAGAGTATTTGCCATGACCCTGCAGTGTGAAAAGGGCGGAACCGAGCCTTGTCAGGAATGCCATTCCTGTAGGCAGGCGCTGTCGGACAACCAGCCGGACATTATCTATGTCAGCCATGAGAAGCCCAATACCATCAGCGTAGATGATATTCGTGCACAGATCAATAATGATATCGCTATCAAACCCTACAGCAGTCCGTATAAGATCTATATTATGAATGAGGCGGAGAAGATGACTCCCCAGGCACAGAATGCGATTCTGAAAACGCTGGAGGAGCCGCCCGAGTATGCAGTGATCATGCTGTTGACTTCTAACGTGAATTCTCTGCTGCCAACGATTTTAAGCCGTTGTGTGGTACTGAACATGAAGCCGGTAGCCGATGAACTGGTGCGTAATTATCTCATGCATCAGTTGCAGGTGCCGGATTATAAAGCGGAGGTCTGTGTGGCATTTGCCAGAGGTAATATCGGCAAGGCAAAATCCCTGGCGTCCAGTGAGGATTTTGACAATATCAAAAACGAAGCTTTGTCGTTGTTAAAATATATTCAGGATATGGATCTGAATGAAATTACTTCGGCGATCAAGAAAATTACAGAATACAAGCTTCAGATCAATGATTATCTGGATCTCATCGCCATCTGGTATCGGGATGTGCTGCTGTTCAAGGCAACCAGTGATGTGAACCATCTCGTTTTCCGTGAAGAGATCAGTGCCATCCGCCGCGTGGCCCAGCGCAGCAGCTATGAGGGAATCGAGGAAGTCATTGAAGCCTTGGATAAGGCCAAGAGACGTCTGGATGCTAATGTAAACTTTGATCTGACCATGGAACTTTTGATGCTGGAGATCAAGGAGAACGGATAAGACGGAAAACTGAATGAGTAGAAAGTGAAATCCATACTTCACTTTCTATTTTTTTATATAAGAACCGGTTGGAAGCTCAGGACAATATATAGTAAAAGCATTAACGTACTGCAGACGAAAATACCGGAAAGGAAACAGACCGGAGGCGGAAGAATTGTATCAGGACACCTTCCTGAAAGCCCGGGAACTGTTGGACAAGATACAAAAAGACGGAAATCCGAAAAGCTATTTACTATCTGTTGAAATTCGGATTTGGAAAAATCGGAACCGGAAAATATGAAATTGTCTACGGCGCAGAAAGCCAGTATATGAAATGTATCAGTCGGGTTATGCTGGAGATGGACGGCCTTGTCTATTGCATTAACTACCGCGGTGTCTATCCGAACTGGGATAAGTACGGTGCGGAGGAACTTGGGCAGATGGCAGCGGAGATCATCATAACCGGAGAGTGAAATTTAAAATAAAAGTATGAGGTGTTGGAGCAGGCTTCACCGATGGAATTCCTACGGTGGTGGCGGGCAGAAAGGAGAAGAAGATATGAAAGCACTTGTGATACCGGATGTTCATTTAAAACCGTATATGTTCAAGGAAGCGGCTGAACGGATGAGAAAAGGTGTGGCGGATCGGGCAGTATGCCTGATGGACATCCCAGATGACTGGAACAGGGAATATGACATTGAATTGTATGTGCAGACTTTTGACGCAGCGATCTCTTTTGCAAAGGAATTCCCCGACACTCTGTGGTGCTACGGGAATCATGATCTATGCTATCTGTGGAATGAGCGGGAATCGGGATACAGTCGGGCGGCAGCCTATACGGTCAGAAATAAACTGGAGGAACTTAAGGAGGCCTTGCCGGACGGGAATCAGATTCGGTACATACAGAGGATCGATGATGTATTGTTCTGCCATGGCGGCATCTTACAGGCATTTGTAGAGGAAAATGTGAAAAATACAGACTCTGTGGACGAAACTATCGCGGAGATAAATACCATGGGACCGGAGCAGCTATGGTGCAGTGCCAGTCCCATCTGGTACCGCCCGCAGTGTTATCAGGAGGCAATGTATGGAGAAGACAGCCTTTTACAGGTTGTCGGACATACACCGGTGGAGAAAATATACAGAAGCAGTAATGTGATCTCCTGCGATGTATTTTCCACCTATCGGGACGGACGTCCCATCGGAACACAGAAATATCCGGTGATCGACACTGTGGAAAAAATTTTATGGAAAGAAGTATAAGCAGGCCGGACAAGCATACTATATAAAATAAGTAAATAATAAGATATAGTGCAAAAATTGCACTATATATATTGACGAGGTGTAATTATTGCACTCTTCTATATAAAGAGGTGCAAAATGAGTAAATTAAAAAGTCTGCGAATAGAAAAAAACTCACACAACAACAAGTGGCGGATTTGATGGGGATTTCCTTGCGTTCTTATAAATCATACGAAAATGATGAAGAGAAAATAGGAACCCTGAAATATAATTATATCATTGAAAAGTTGGCGGAAATAAATCCGATCGACGAAAATCACGGGATAGTAGACGTAGATTATATCAGACAGAAATGTCAAAGTGTGTTTGAAGGATATGAAATAGAATTTTGCTATCTGTTTGGGTCCTACGCAAAAGGCAAGGCAACACCGGAGAGCGACGTAGATCTGCTGATTTCAACAGGGGTAAGCAGATTGAAATTTTACGGATTAGTGGAAGAGATAAGGGCTGCATTGCATAAAAAGGTGGATGTTCTTAATATGGAACAATTGATGGATAATCCGGAACTGACAAAAGAGATCTTAAAAGATGGGATAAAGATATATGGATAACATTAAAAATGACAACTACTATATTCAGAAAATCCAGCAGGATCTGAAATTTATAGTCAGGCATATGAAAAATCGGATAGTATACGATACAAAATGTTGTGTTATAACAAATGTGAGGTTATATCTGAAAAACTGCGGCGGATGCCAGTGCGGCACACCTGGAGAGCTAATTTACCGGAATTAAATTGCGGTGTTTGCTTCTCAGCATGTGCCGTCGGTCAATGCGGCATCGGGGAAAAATCATAAATTCCCTTTATTTAACGAACGAATATTTTCTGCCTTCATAAAAACTTCAGCATATTCACAATTCATAAGAATGCCATTGGTTCTTGCTTTAAGTCGATAATATTCTACAATTGGCATAAAAGGACAATTTTGTACACTTTGCTCCTGCTCAAGTGCCTTTTGCCATAGAGAAAAACCTTCGCTTATGTCAAAAAAGGTTTGCGGCCGGAAGGAACTACAATCTTCCCAGTTTTCTGTGTAATAAAATGCTGGTACGTTGTAAGCTGGATACTCACATTTGATGGCTGGTAAGGATGCATAAAAAACAGCATTATTAACAATAGTATGGCAAGCCATATGATCTTTGTGTGTGCTTTGATAATGGGTTATTAAAATCTGCGGTTTCAGCTTGCGGATCAAGGCACAAAGGTCAAGGCATAAGGAATCTGTTGGAACAAGGAAACCATCGGGAATATCATATATTATGCTTTGACCATGTAATTCAGTAACAAAAGAAGTAGCCTCACGCCTTTTCATTTCTATAAATTTGTCTAAATCATCTGTGGCACTGGCACTTTTTTCACTTGTAGTTAAGGAAATAATAACCGGAGTCCAATTTTGCATTGCACAGGTAGATAAAAGTCCCCCGGCAGTTAATTCCATATCTCCAACATGTGCTCCAATAGCTAAAATAACAGGGGAAGTAGGTTTATTCATGATGAACCTCCTTGCTGATTATTTTTTCAAAGAAATCTGTGGGAATTGGTAATTCCATAGCTATTAGACAATTAACAATATCACGCAGTGACTGTACACCAATAACCGGCACAGAAGGATATGGTAATTGATAAATGTATGCCAGAACAATTTGGGTAAGATCCCAGCCGGTTTCTTTGGCAAGCTTTTTAATAGCGGTAAGTCGTTCCCTTGACTTATTGTTATCAAATAATTCCCGACAGGATCGATACTGCGGCGCGGTTTGAAAGTCTGTCCGGTCTGCAAGTGAAAAATAACCTCTGGCTGCTGCTGTATAAGCAAATAACGGGAATTGATTATTTGTGTGTAATTGTTCCAGTTCAGAAGAAATATATGTCATTCCATCATATAAAACAGCGGGCATGTTGGGATACGCAACATTCTTCATAGTTTGATGTGCTGTAAAGCCGGTGATTTTTTTATCATCAGCGTAACGCATAGCTTCATGAATGCGCTCTGCACTCCAGTTAGAGCATCCAAAATAGCGAATTTTCCCCTCTTTTTTGAATTGATTCATAATTTCAAGTATTTCACCCGCAGGAACAGCAGGATCATCAACATGAACCCAGTAATAGTCCAGATAGTCCGTATGAAGATTGGATAGGCTGTTTTCCAAATCATGGCGCAGACACTCGGAATTAATTCGGGGGATGGATTTATCCCAAGGATTTGATGCGCCACCTTTACTATCCAGAATAAAGTGGTGCCGGTTGTGCCTTTCGGAAAAATATCTTCCCAACCACAATTCATTTACCGGAAGTCTTTGCTCAAACCCTCGACCGTATACATTTGCAGTATCTAAAAATGTGCCACCAAGTTCCAGATATGCATCTACCAGATAATAATTGTGTGTGTCGGTGTAATCACTGCCGGCTGGAGCAAAACTTGCAGCTATTCTTGGTATAGTGATATTTGTTTCAGGAATGTGTATATGTTTCATTGTTGTACCTCACTTTCATATTCAGGGTATGAATAGAGGAAATTACCGATGAAGTTAATATTTTTTACGATAGTTAACAGGTGTCATATTTGTAATTTGTTTAAATGAAGCTGTAAAATGAGATAGATTAATATAACCTAAACGTTGTGCAATTTCACTTACACTCAAATTTGTGGTGCGTAATAGCATTTTGGCGTAATCAATCTTCTTTTCCTTAATATATTGAGAGATAGATAATCCAAATTCTTTTTTGAAAAGACGATCAAGATAATCTGGGTTCATATGTATATAGTCCGCAACGGTATTTCGGCAGATTTCCTGTTCCAAATGCTCTTTAATGTAATTTTGCACTACATAAACAAGCGAACTGTTTTTGGGTAATAAGCTCTCATTAACTTCAGCAAATTCAAAAATATTTTGTGGACCATGTAGATCTAATTGGAGCATATCTTTCATCTCACCCAGCAACACGGGGATTTTGGCATTATATCCGGTGACACATAGCAGTGGAAGGCTATTTTTTACGAGGGCTGTATACATATTTTTAATCTGTTGTTTTACTTCCTCAATATATTGTACCTTGCAAGGAAACAGGATAAAAATGTTTTGGAGCTGGTAGCTAAAGACAACAGCATGTGGACTAAATGTTTGTACTTCTGTGTAAATTTGTTTTTGAACGTTATAACGTAAATCGGCAACTTGTTGAATATTATTACATTGCTGGCGGTCAATAATAAAAAGTACCGGATAATAGAGTATATCCAACATGGTCTGAGACGGTAAGATATACTCATGACCGGAAATATAGGAGAAAAGCATATCGTGCCATAAACTTTCTTTCTGCAAATATTGGTTTAAATAAAGATCCTTATCTGGATGATGGAGTTTGTCAATACATTTTTCAATAGATGCAGTTATTTGTTGTGGTGTTATGGGTTTTAGAATATAATCCAGGCAGCCAAGCCGTATTGCTTCCTGGGCATATTGAAATACACTGTAATTAGTCACAAAGACACAACCTGTTTGCGGATAATTAGCCCGAATCCAGGAAAGCAAGGCTAATCCATTTGTTTGGGGCATTTCGATATCACACATAACTAAGTCAATCATGGGCTCATTTAAAAAATATCTTTTTGCATCTTCTGCGCTATAAGCAAGGAGTATTTTTTCAATATTTAATGATTCTATGGAAATAGAACGAGCTAATGTTTGAATGATTATTGGTTCATCGTCGACCATAAGCAATATCATAAACAAAATCCTTTCTAAAGTTCAATTGGAATCTTTACTTCTGCACAGGCTCCGCCGGTCTTCGGATTACACAGGTGAATAAATGCATTACCGTCATAAAAATAGTAGAACCTGCTTAAAAGATTTTTCAAGCCAATATGTTCGTTTCCAATGGAAAAAGGCGGTGTATAATTTTCAATATCTTGCAAAAGTGAATCGGGGAAGCCAACCCCATTGTCCCTTATCGTAAGTATAAGGTAATAAGAAGCATCCTCTTGCTGAAGTATGGCAGATACATTTAGTTTTAGGAGCTTGAGCTGTTCATGTGCATATTTTATTGAATTTTCCAAAAAAGTCAATATGGTAAGCGGAGGAATCATACAGCCAGTCAATGAATCGGGAATATTGAAATGTACCTGTGGCTTTTGCGCTTTTTGAACCTGCTGTATGGAAATATAATGCGAGCATTGTTCCAGTTCTTTTCTTAAAGGAATGAGGGATGAACTGCTTTTAAATACAGCCCGGAAATATTCCATAAATTCTAAGGTAAGAGACTGTAACTGCAAGTTTTCTTCATTTATGGAGAGAAAATAAATGGTATTTAATGTATTTATAAAAAAATGAGGGCTTAACTGAAGCTGCAGACATTGTAAATCCAGTTGAGTGCGCTGCAGTTCTTTTTCATAAAGCTCAATTTTCATTGTCTGTATTCTATGAATCATGGTGTTAAAAGAAGCTGCCATATGATCCATCTCCATGCTTCCCATATTTTCAGTCAGTTCGGAAGAAAAGTCATTATCCCGTATACTATCCATATGTTCGATAAATATAAGGATTGGGTTTAATATATTTCTTTGTAAATATGTATTTGCTATTGGAATTAAAGATAGCAAACATAGTGAGAAAAAGGTCGTAATCCAACATAAGACAATAGTAATATAATTCTGTAATGGAATGTCAGCAGATAAAAATACTGAAAAATCTCCGGTGGATGAATCAGCTGTAATTTGAAAATGCCGTAAGAGAAAAAAATCAAGCATACTATTTTTGTCTGTAAAAGTACCGGTTGGTGCAATTGTTACAGCTGTGTTGGAAAAACTGTAATTTTTTAACTTTTGAATCATGGAATCTGTCGGTACACAGACCCCAAGATAAGCGTTATTACATTTAAATAAGCGCAACAAAAACTGTTGATCCTGCAGTGTAATTAATGTCCAGGAAGCATTCAGGAACTGTTCAGGATTTTTCAACATTTCGCAAAGAGTCTCTTTTGCCTGATAACTGCCATGCGACACATATTCTGAAGAAGGGACGATGACCATTTCGTTGTTTTCAGAATGAAACATAAATAAATAGGCAATTTCCGGGCAAAGATCAATTTTTGAATTAAGATTTTGGTATAAGTGAATTTTTTCCAATGCATAATCTCTGCCGACATAATCATAAGCAATGCTTTGAAAAGCTGGATCCTCTGTTCCGTTTTTTATGAGAAAGAACGAAATCGTACTCAAACGAGAATCAATATCGTCTAAAAAATAATTAACCATATTTTCAGTAGATATTTTTGTTTGCCGATAGGTGGAAAACATAAAGAAAGAATTGGTTATGATTAAAAGAATATTTAGTGGAACTACAAAAAGAAAAATAAATTTGTTTACAGTCTGCTTTAAGGTTCCTTTCATAATCGTTTCTTCCTCATTTCTAAAGCTTGGTATTTTTGACATGTAGCACTATATATTATATAGCATATTTAGAATATTATTTGTACATAATGTCAAAAATTGGATAAAAAAAGTCGAAAATAGGGCAGATATGACGAAAGAAAGTATGATAGATTATGTGCACAGGGTATGAAAGAGGTTTAAAAATCTATTATAAAGAAAAGGAGAAGATTAATGAAAAAAAGAAAAAAATATGTAGCTATTATGTGTGCTGCCTTGTTGGCGTTTTCGTCGTTGCTGCAAGGCTGTGGAAAAACAGAAACGGCATCTAAAAATTCAACCAAAGAAGTGTTGTCAGAATCATCGGAGCAACAAAGCACAGAACCGGACAAGATAACATTTGCATTTTTCTGCAATTTATTCATTCCGGAAGATATGGACATGATTGAAGAGGCCTTAAATGAACAGACTCGTAAAAAGATTAATGTAGAGGTAGAACTCGTGCCATTAAGCCTTGGTACTTATAACCAGCAAATAAACCTAATGGTTTCTGGTAATGAAAAGTTAGATTTATATATTATGTTTGGTGGTGATTTCACTTCTGCGATTAATCAGAATAAGCTTCTGCCGATTGCACAGGATACACTGCAGGAATATGCACCTGGGGTAGTCAATGCTTTAGGGGATTATCTGAAAGCATCAACAGTTGGGGACAAAATATACGGTCTGCCGGTAAATAAAGATATGGCACAGGCAAGAGGAATTTCTTTGAACAAAGAGATTCTGGAGAAATATGACCTGGTAGAAATGGGAGAAAATATTTCCAATACAGATGATCTGGCGGAATTATTTGCAATTGTTTCTGAGAAGGAACCGGGTATGGTTATGACGTCTTCTCAGGATAATGGAAAAAGTATACTGGAATCCGGATTTGCTTCATTTGATAAGATGGGCGATTACTATGGGGTTCTGATGAATTGCGGCGAAAATGACTATCAGTTGGTAAATTTGTATGAAACCGAATGGTATAAAGATACGCTGAATTATATTCGTGATTGGTACAATAAGGGCTGGATTTTAAGTGATGGTTCTATCAACCCGGATACGGGTATGGGCTTATATAAGTCAGGAAGACTATTCTCCTACATGGGAGATAAAAAGCCGGGCGGCTATGTAGATGTACAGAATTCAACAGGGATTCCTACCCTGGATGCGCGTATGTCACAGGCCGTTGCTACAACGGATTCCATTAATGGAGTTGTTATGGCTATTCCTATTACATGTGAAGATGAGATCCCTGTATTAAAGTTTCTGAATTTGCTGTATTCAGATCCGGATGTGCTTAATATTATTGATTGGGGTATTGAGGGTGTACATTATGAACGTGTGAAAGGTACCAACACTTTAATTACTTACCCGGAAGGTGTTACCTCTGAAAATGATGGATATGGGCTTAACCAGGGATGGTCGTTTGGTAATCAGCTTATTTCTTATGCATGGGAAACAGTAGAAAATGATAATTATTATGATGAGATGAAGGCTTTCAATGAAAATGCAATTCAGTCGCAGGCAATTGGTTTTATATTTGATTCCTCTTCAGTTAAGTCAGAAATTGCTGCTTTGGATAGTGTATTAGCAGAATATCGACTTGGTTTGGAAAATGGTGAATTAGATCCGGAAGAATATTTGCCTAAATTTATACAGGCTCTGCGTGAGGCTGGTATTGAAAAGGTGATTGCAGAGAAACAGAGACAGTTGGACAGTTGGGTGGCTGAGAAGTAAGCAGTATGGAAGCAAGACACGGTTTATTGTGATTTCGTCAGTATCGACATCTGTTAATAAAATAAACCGTGTCTTATTGTCTCTAAATTAGGAAGGTGATTTATTGATGAAAAAGCAAAAACTGAAAAAAATGAAACGGCAGCTGCCATTATATTTAATGGCCTTACCGGGAATTTTATATTTATTGATAAATAACTATTTACCAATGACTGGGCTTGTGGTTGCATTTAAAGAATTTAATTATAGAGATGGTATTTGGGGAAGTCCGTGGAATGGTGTTAACAATTTTAAATATTTATTTAGCACTTCAACTTCATTGATTATTACCAGAAATACACTTCTTTATAATTTAGCATTTATAGTTTTGAATACACTGGTTGCACTTACAATAGCTATACTGTTGAATGAAATTCGTAAGGGCATACACATTAAGTTTTTCCAGACAGTCATATTACTTCCATATCTTTTATCAATTATTATTGTGGGATATCTGGTTTATGCTTTTCTGGGAAATGATCTTGGATTTGTCAATACACAAATTCTTACCAAACTGGGAATGAATACCATTGAGTGGTATAGTCAACCGAAGTATTGGCCTTTTATTCTTTTATTTGTAAATACATTAAAGAATTTTGGATTTCTTGCAATTATTTATTATGCAAGTGTCATTTCAATCGGCAAGGATTATTATGAGGCAGCAGAATTAGATGGTGCGGGAAAGATGAAGCAAATCTGGTATATTACCCTTCCATTTTTAAAACCTACAATTATAATGATGGTTTTGCTTGCTGTTGGTAAAGTGTTCTATTCAGATTTCGGATTGTTTTATCAGGTTCCGCAGAACTCCGGAGCACTGTTTAGCGTGACAAACACAATTGATACCTATGTGTATCGATCTCTCATTCAGCTGGGTGATGTGGGAATGGCATCAGCAGCAGGAGTATATCAATCAATTGTTGGATTTATTCTGGTGTTTTTAACTAACCTTCTGGTTCGGAAAATTAGTCCTTCAAATGCTTTGTTCTAAAGGAGTGGAGTTATGAGGAAACAAAAAGAACGAAATAGTATAGTGATTATTGTGGCATATGTCGTGCTAGGAATCATTTCATTTATGTGCATTGCTCCTGTGGTTTTGATGGCAGTGGCATCCTTTACAGATAATGATGTTTTGAATTTATACGGATATACATATTTTCCCCAAAAATGGAGTTTAGAAGCGTATGAATTTCTGATTAAACAAGGAACGGTAATTTCGAAATCCTTTCTAAATTCAATTTTAGTTACTTTTATGGGGACTGCTTTAGGGATAATGGTAACCGTACTTTTGGCATATACCATTTCACGTAAAGAACTGGTTGGACGAAAGCTGATCATGCTTTTTGTTTTTTTTACAATGTTGTTTAATGGTGGAATGGTGCCAACATATTTGATGTATACACAAATTTTCCATATTAAAAATACAATGTGGGCATTACTCTTTCCCCATTTATTGGTGAATGGTTTTAATGTATTACTGGTAAGAACATTTTTTAATGAAAACATTCCGGAAGTGCTGTTGGAAGCGGCACGTATTGATGGAGCGGGAGAAATATCTATTTTTCGAAATGTTGTACTGCCGATATCAAAACCTATTTTAGCTACTATAGGACTTCTGGTTGGAGTTGGCTATTGGAATGACTGGTATAATGGATTGCTGTTTGTTACGGATGTTAATTATTATACCTTACAAAATTTTTTAAATAAAATAATGACAGACCTACAGTTCCTTTCACAAAATATGTCAGCTACATCAGATGTTAATTCCATTATAGCGAATGTGCCGTCAGGAACGGTTAGGATGGCAATGGCATTTATCGGTGCATTACCGGTTATCATTGTTTTTCCGTTTTTTCAGAAGTACTTCACAAAAGGTATTACTGTAGGTGCGGTAAAGGAATAGAGAGATATGACAAATAATAGAGACCCTTTTAATTACACGGCTAATTTAATATTGAGAGCAAAACCAGACTTTGAGTATGCAAGAGAACCTCTTTTGAGGCGCATGCCAAACGGTGATTTAGTATGTGTCTGCTTAAGTGGAGGTAAGACAGAACCGGCGAATCAAAATCTGGTAATTATCAGCCGAAGCAAAGATGATGGCTGTACATGGAGTGCACCGGAAATAATTTTTCAACATAGTGAACGTGCCGTGTGGGCAACAGAACTGTTTTGCCACGACAATACAGTGTGCCTCTTTTTGATGACGTATTATGCTCCGTCAAGATATAGAGAGCTGATTTTATATCGTTCTTTTAGCATAGATAACGGAGAAACCTGGTCAGAGCCACAGTCTCTTCCGAATGGAATTATAAGTGGAAGTGTCAGACAAGGAATTGTGCTTAGCAATGGAGCATGGGTATTTCCGATATATTGGCAGGAATGTTGTGGAGCATGGGATTGGAAACTTCATTCCGTACCAAATGATGGTATTGATGAAAATTGGCCATTTCGATGCGGCGTGCTGCGAACAGAAGACAATGGCAAAAGCTTTCACATAGAAGGATACTTGAAGGCACAGACACCGCTTTGGGAAAATAATATTGCGGAGTATGAAAACGGTAAGCTGGTTATGCTTATGAGGGCAGAATTCACGGGATATCTTTATCGTTCTTTTAGTGATGATTACGGGAAAACATGGAGCAAACCGGAAAAAACAGATATTCCAAATCCAGCATCAAAAATTACCTTGCTGAAATCAGGAAATAACGTATTATTAATACATAATCCTACCATGTGTCAGGAATTTTGCGACTGGAACAAAAGAAAACCATTGGAAATGTGGGTAAGTAGTGATGGAACAAGGACATGGAATAAAAAAATCCCATTGACAAAGGTTGATGAACCGTTCTTTTATCCGCATGGATTTGTGGATTCGCAAAAGAATTTGATTTATATTGCCTGTGAGAACTCTCAGGAACATTTTTTGTTAAAAATACCTATTAACGAAATAGAAGGTTAGCCTTGAACTTTTATAAAACGTAATTTAAAAGGAAATACTTCTCTTAAAGAGTTCTTCTGCCAGACTTTAGGAGAAGTATTCTTTTATTTATTTCAAACGATTATCTAATAAGGTAGAGTTAGTGATATGAAAAAGATGAAGTATTATACTGAGATTTGAGAGTTAAAAACCTTGACATTTCCGCTATTTCGGTATTATCATATCAGAGTAAAGGCAATGAACGTGCACAGTAAGGTTCTATTTTCCTGACAGAGAGGGAAGCCCACCGGCTGAAAAGCTTCCTGAGGTTCAAGCAGAATCGAAATTCCCACGCGAGCCGCATACCGGAAGAATTCGAGAGCAGAGAGCATGGATTTGGTAGGGTATGACGTTTCCTCACTCGTTACGTGAGTTAAGAGTCTTATCGTGAATGTAAAAATAATTTTCATTTTTCACATAAGGAATTTGGGTGGTACCGCGGATATAAATTCGTCCCAATGGGGTGAAGTTGTATGCGCGGTTTTCTTGTATATAAATTTCCCCAGGCACAAGTAAAAATACGTGTGAATCATTCACACAGAAATGAGGAGTAAGATGGCAGATTTAAACGAATTGAATGAAAAAGTCGAACAGATCAAAGCCGACATCCGGGAACAACTGGAAAAGATCGAGAATACCAAGGGTGTCTACGAGTACAAAAAAACCATTCTCGACAAGAACGGTATTATCGGCGGTCTGATGAAGCAGATGGGTTCCGTGCCCAAGGAAGAGAAGGCTGACTTCGGTAAGAAAGTCAATGAACTGAAGAACTGGGCCAGCGAGCATTTTGACGAGCTGAATACGAAGTTAAAAGAAAAAGAGATGGAGCTACGCTACGAGAGTGAGAAGATCGATATCTCCATGCCGGCAAAGAGCCGTAAGACCGGTAATCTGCATCCTGTAACTCAGGTGCGTAACCAGTTAATCGACATTTTCGCATCCATGGGCTTCAGCGTATATGAAGGTACTGAGATCGAGACCGATTATTACAACTTCACCGCACTGAATACCCCGCAGGATCACCCCGCAAGAGACATGCAGGATACCTTCTACCTGTCTCCGGAATTTCTGCTTAGAACCCAGACCTCTGCAGGTCAGGTACACGTGATGGAGAGCCAGAAGCCTCCCATCAAGATTCTGAGCCCCGGTAAAGTATTCCGTTCCGATGATGATGCGACCCATTCTCCCATGTTTACCCAGATGGAAGGTCTCGTAGTAGACAAGACCATCACTCTGTGCGACCTGAAGGGTATGTTGGAAGTACTGGTACAGAAAATCTTCGGTGAAGGTACCACCACAAGACTGCGTCCTTCTTACTTCCCGTTCACCGAGCCTTCCGTAGAGGTGGATGTCAGCTGCTTCGCCTGCGGAGGCTGTGGCTGTCGTCTGTGCAAGGGTACCGGCTGGATCGAAGTACTGGGTGCCGGTATCGTGAATAAGAAGGTACTGGAGAACTGTGGCATTGATTCCGAGGAGTACAGTGGACTGGCATTCGGTATCGGTATTGAGCGTCTGGCAATGTTAAAGTACGGTATTAACAATATCAAACTGTTATATCAATCTGATATGAGAGTACTGGATCAGATCAATGATGACTAAGATCACGGAAATATGATTTTAGAACAGTAGCAATGCAAGGAATAGTACGAGAGGACGTCGTAAAAGACGACGCCGAAGGAGGTAAAAGATATGTTAGTACCACTTAGTTGGTTAAAAGAATATGTAGATATTGATGTAGAAGCCAAGGAACTGGAGGAAAAGTTATTTTCCTGCGGATTTGAGGTAGAGGAATCCTATGAAGTAGGCAAGGATATCAGTGGTGTGGTCGTAGGTCTGGTAGAAGAGTGTGAGCCGATCCCTGAGACCCACTTACATGTATGTAAGGTAAACGTAGGAGGCGCAGAGCCCCTGCAGATCTGCTGTGGTGCAGATAACGTACACGCAGGCGGCAAATACCCCGTAGCACTGGAAGGTGCGCAGGTATATGCTACCGCAAAAGATCATGTGACCATCGAAGGTACCATGAAGATCAAAAAAGGCAAGCTTCGTGGCTATGAGTCCTGCGGTATGCTGTGTTCCGGTACTGAGCTGGGACTGAACGAGGATCTGTATCCCGGCGCTGGCTACAACGGATTGCTGGTACTGCCGGAGGATGCTGAGGTCGGTGCGGACGTAAAGCCCCTGTTACAGTTGGATGACTGGATCTTCGACATTGCCATTACCGCCAACAGACCGGACTGCGAGAGCATCTTCGGTATTGCCAGAGAAGTAGCGGCTATCCTGAATAAGCCTGTGAAGACTCCGGCACTGGATTATACTGAGAGCGGCATTACCAAGGACGGATTTACCGTAACCGTGGATGCTCCGGATCTGTGCCCCAGATATATCGCACACTATGTAACTGATGTGAAAATCGGCGAATCCCCCGCATGGATGAAGAGACGTCTGGCACTGGTAGGCATCGGATCTATCTCCAATGTTGTAGATATCACGAACTACATCTTAAAAGAGCTGGGTCAGCCTATGCACGCATTTGATTCTTCTTACATTGAAGGCAATGCCATTCATGTAAGACGTGCCCATGACAAGGAAAAGATCATGACTCTGGATGAAAAAGAGTTTGAATTAAACGAAAATAACCTCGTTATCTGCGATGGCGTAAAGCCTGTAGCTTTAGCCGGTATCATGGGTGGTTTGAACTCCGAGATCCGCGACACCACAGAGGCTGTCATCTTCGAGTCCGCAAAATTTGCAAGAGACAATATCCGCAAGAGCTCCAGAGCACTGGGACAGTCTTCCGATTCTTCCCAGAGATATGCCAAGGGCGTGGATGAGTATGCTACCGTTATGGCAAGCAAGAGAGCACTGCATCTGATCGAGGAGCTGGGTTGTGGTAAAGTATCCTCTACCCACGTAGAGGCAAACACAGGCAACTCCATCGAGCCTACCGAGATGAAGGCAAGCATCAAGAAAGTAAATGGTGTACTGGGTATTGAAGTACCTACCGCTGATATTGAGAGAATCTTAAAATCCCTGAACTTCCAGCCCGTAATTAACGGTGACGAACTGACCATTCAGGTACCCGCATATCGTGAAGATATGGAATCCTATCCCGATATTGCAGAGGAAGTGATCCGTATGTACGGTTACGACCACGTAACACCGACCTTTCTCGCGGCAGCAGCTGTAACCAGCGGCGGCATGAATACCAAACAGAAGACCGAGCTTAAGATCAAGAGAGCATTATGTGCACAGGGCGCATTTGAGGGTGTACATTATTCCTTCTTCTCTCCTTCCGATCTGAATCTGTTAGGCCTGCCTGAGGATGCACCGGAGAGAAAGGCAATCCGCCTGATCAACCCGATCAACGAGGATCTATCCCTGATGCGTACCACTTTGGCACCTCAGATGATTCATGCCATCGCCCGTAATCAGAAGAACGGCTGTCTGGAAGGCAGAGTATACGAGATCGGCAATAAATTCATCCCTAAGGATCTGCCTTTGACCGAGTATCCCGATGAGAGAGAGACCATCTGCATCGGTATCTGGGGTAAGGAAGAGAATTTCTTCACCCTGAAAGGTCTGGTAGACACGGTAGCAGAGACACTGTTCATTGATTTCGAATATGTAGAGGACAAGAAGACCTTCCTGCATCCTTATCGTACTGCAAAGATTCTGTACAACGGCGAAGAGATTGGCTACCTGGGTCAGCTGACCTACGAGATCCAGAAGGAAGAAGATATGCGTGAATCCGCATACATCGCAGAGATCGATCTGAAAGCCCTGCGTCCCGTATACGGCAAGGTTCCTACCTTCGCACCGATCTCCAGGTTCGCCAAGGAGACCAGAGACCTGGCACTGGTAATGAGCAAGTCCGTTACCTGTGGCGAGGTAGAGAAGGCCATCGCGGAAGCCAGCAGCTTCGTGGAGTCCGTAGAACTCTTCGATGTCTATGAGGGATTACAGGTGGGACCCGAGAAGAAGTCCATGGCCTTCACCGTAACCTTTGCCCCGAAGGAGGAAGAATTCACCACAGAGGCAGTGGACTGCTATGTTAAGAAGATCCTGAAGAACCTGATCAACAAGCTGGGTGTAGAACTCAGATCTTAACATAATAACTATTCAGAGCCATAAAATATTTTAAAAAACTCTCCGAAGGAAGCCTTCACTTAGGGATTTTAAGAAAAAAGTTTTTGAGTGACGTCTTCAAACGGTGACAAAAGAAATAACGACCATACAAGAGTAAGAATGCTCCTGTGTGGTTGTTTTCTTATGCTCAAGTACCAAAAGGGTATGAGGGGTTATTCTATGCGGCACTGGAGGAATTCGGACTGTAAAGAAGTGTCATAACCGGCGTGAAGCCCCGGAGCCTGATTATGTCATTACGGTTGTGGATGAAGCATATACTGAATTTGCGTAGGGAGCTCTATCTGAATAGGAGGAGGTAGCTTAGATGTACCGGGTAATTGATCTACACTGTGATACGATACCTAATATGTACTCGGATTTCAGGGAAGGGAAGGAGACTTCCCTTCTTTCCAATTCCGGAAGAATCGATTTGAACCGGATGAGAGAAGGGGGATATATTTGCCAGTGCTTTTCCCTTTTTACCCATTTGGGAGCATTGAAGAAAAGAGGCGAGTCACCATTTACACATGTATTGGGGCTTGCAGATTTCTGGAAAACACAGATAGCGGAATATCCGGATATCATAGGACAGGTGACAACAGCAGAGAGTATGGAAGAGAACGCCAGGATGGGAAAGCTATCAGCTATGATGACAGTGGAAGAGGGCGGAGTGTATGAAGGAAAACTGGAAAACCTGTATACACTATATGACAAAGGCGTCAGAATGTCTACCCTGACATGGAACTTTGCAAATGAACTGGGATATCCCAATCCGGCAATCGCACCGGGAAGTCCCCGAATCCCGGACATGGTCAATGGGCTTACGGATACCGGGAAAAGCTTTGTGGAGGAAATGGAGAGAATCGGCATTCTTATTGATGTTTCCCATTTAAATGATGCCGGCATACGGGACATTTTTGAGCTTACGCGTGGCCCTGTGATCGCAAGTCACTCCAACGCACGTGCACTCTGCTCACATCTGCGGAATCTCTCGGATACTAATATCAGAATGATCGGAGAGCGGGGAGGTGTTATCGGTATCAACTATTTCGTAGGATTTCTTGAGGATGGTGGAAAGATCGGGCGGATTGAAAAAATGGTGGAGCACATGCAATATATTAAAAACCTGGCAGGAATCGACGCAATAGCACTGGGAAGTGACTTCGATGGCTTCGGAGAGCCGTGTGAACTGTCCGGCGCAGAAAAAATGCAGCAGCTTGCCTCAGAGATGGAACGACAGGGTTTTTCTTCCTCGGAAATCGACAAGGTATTTTCCTTAAATGCTTTAAGGGTATTTCGGTCTGTGCTGTCCTAAGGAAACTTATGTATCATAAGACGCTAATATTAGAGTAGTCATTTTAGAAAAGATATGATAAAATAGCAGTTGCAGGCGCATTTTGCGCAGGCAGCTGTTGTTTTAATTTATTATAAGTGAAGATGCCATGGGCATCAGTGAGGTAGATAGATATGACAAAAGTAATTGGTGTAAGATTTCGTACAGCGGGCAAGGTATATTTCTTCGATCCGTTGCAGCTTGAGATAAAGAGAGGCGACCACGTGATCGTGGAGACCGCCAGAGGTATTGAGTTCGGCACGGTCGTTGCGGGAGTGCATGAAGTGGAGGATGACAAGGTGATCCAGCCGCTGAAGCCTGTGATGCGGATCGCCGGAGAGAGAGATATCGAGCAGGAGGCTGCCAACAAAGAAAAAGAAAAGGAAGCCTTCAAGATCTGTAAGGAGAAGATTTTAAAGCATGGTCTGGAAATGAAGCTGATCGATGCGGAGTATACTTTTGATAATAACAAGGTGCTGTTCTATTTTACGGCGGATGGACGTATCGACTTCCGCGAACTGGTAAAGGATCTGGCAAGTGTGTTCAAGACCCGTATCGAGCTGCGTCAGATTGGTGTCCGTGATGAGACAAAGATCCGCGGTGGTATCGGCATCTGTGGAAGGCCTCTGTGCTGCCACAGCTATCTGTCGGATTTCGTACCGGTATCCATCAAGATGGCGAAGGAGCAGAATCTGTCCCTGAATCCGACGAAGATCTCCGGAGTCTGCGGCAGACTGATGTGCTGTCTGAAAAATGAGGAAGACACTTACGAGGAACTGAACCGCAAGCTTCCCGGTGTGGGCGACTATGTCCAGACGGCGGACGGACTGCATGGAGAAGTACAGAGCGTCAACGTACTGCGTCAGCTGGTCAAGGTACTGGTAGAAGCCGGTGACGAGAAGGAACTGAAGGAGTACGAGGCAGACACGTTACAATTCAAGAGACGCCGCGGCAAAAAGGGCGGTCAGGAACTGTCTAAGGAAGAACAGAAGGAACTCGAGAAGTTAGAGGAGATCGAGGAGAAGGAAGAAGCGGAAGAACGCGCAGAAAAACGTGCGGAGCAGCGTCAGGACCGCAGAGAGCAGAGAACTGACGGAGAGAATCGTGGTGACAACCGTGGAGAAAACCGCAGACGCGACGGACGCAGGGACGACAACCGCAGAAATAATAACCGCGGGGAAAATAACCGTAACGGCGAGAATCAGAACCGCAATGACAACCGTGGTGGTGACAATGGCAACAAAAGTGAGAACCGCAGGGATAATAATCGAGGTGACAGACGCCGCGAGAACCGTCCCCAGAACCGTCCGGACCAGGTAAGGGACAATGCACAGAGAGCAGATCAGTTCCGTCCCGCCAGCCAGACACAACAGGAAGGTGGTAACGGTCAGGAAGGCGAGCGCAGAACTCAGAGGGACAATTCCTTCCGCAGAAGACCGAGACACGGCGGCAGAAGAGACGGCAACAACGGTAATAACGGTAACGGAAGAAAACCGGAGAACACGAATGAAGGTTGAACTGAGGGATAAAGAACGAATTGATGACCTTCAGCGGAACGGTTATCAGATCATACAGAATCCGGAGAAATTTTGTTTCGGCATGGATGCGGTGCTTCTGACAGGATTTTCCCACGCCAGAGAGAAAGATATTTTACTGGATCTGGGGACAGGCACCGGGATCATCCCGCTTCTGATGGAAGCAAAATACCACTGCTCCCATCTCACCGGCCTGGAGATCCAGGAGGAGAGCGCAGATATGGCGAGACGCAGTGTGGCGTTGAACGATCTGCAGGACCGCATTGACATCGTGACAGGAGACATCAAGGAAGCAGACCGGATATTCCAGGCTGCTTCTTTTGACTGTATTACCTGTAATCCTCCGTACATGATCGGACAGCATGGATTGACGAACCCGGAGGAACCAAAAGCAATCGCCAGACACGAAGTGCTCTGCACGCTGGAGGATGTGGTCAGCAGGACAGCAAAACTGTTAAAGCCCGGCGGACATTTTTACATGGTACATCGCCCTTTTCGGCTGGCGGAGATCATGACCATGCTGGTAAAATACAAGCTGGAGCCGAAGCGGATGCAGCTAGTATATCCCTACATCGACAAGGAGCCCAATATGGTGCTCATCGAGGCGGTGCGAGGCGGCAAACCCCGCATGACAGTGGAGAAGCCGCTGATCGTATATCAGTCGCCGGGAGTATATATGCCGGAAATATATGATATATATGGATATTAGATAGTTAAGATATTGTAACTATTCAGCACACCATCCACCGTATAATTATGTCAAATGTTCTTACGAATGCGAGCATTCGCCATACATAGTGACATGATATCATGGCTTTGAATAGTTATAGACTACTATGATTTGGAGAGGAGGCAGGAGCTCATGCCCGGAACTTTATATTTGTGTGCGACGCCTATCGGAAATCTGGGTGATATGACACCGCGGGTGGTGGAGACCCTGCAGACGGTGGATGTGATCGCGGCGGAGGATACCCGTAACAGTATCAAGCTGCTGAATCATTTCGACATCCACACACCTATGACCAGTTACCACGAGTACAATAAAGTAGAAAAAGCGCACCAGCTGGTAGGACAGCTGTTAAACGGACAGAACATTGCGTTGATCACTGATGCCGGTACCCCGGCGATCTCCGATCCCGGTGAAGTACTGGTGCGGATGTGCCAGGAGCAGAGCGTTCCCGTCACTTCTCTGCCAGGTCCTGCGGCCTGTATTACAGCACTGACCTTATCAGGACTCAGTACAAGAAGGTTTTGTTTTGAAGGATTCCTGCCTGCGGATAAAAAGGAAAAGAAAGTGATTCTGGAGGAACTGAAGACCGAGAGCCGTACCATGATCCTCTACGAAGCTCCTCATCATCTGATCCGGACGCTGGAGGAACTGTATGCGGCACTGGGGGAGCGGCGGATCACGTTGTGCCGTGAACTGACCAAGAAGTTCGAGACCGTATTTCCCACCACTTTGGAAAAGGCGTTGGACTACTACAAGACAGAGGAGCCCCGTGGGGAATATGTCTTGGTAGTGGAAGGGAAAAGCCCGGAAGAGAAACGACAGGAAGAGATCGCATCCTGGGAATCCATGAGCATTGAAGAACATATGGCTTATTACGAAGAGCAGGGCATGGATAATAAATCCGCCATGAAGCAGGTGGCAAAAGACAGAGGTGTCGGAAAACGGGAAATCTATCAGTATCTGCACGGCAACTCATGAGAGACATGTAATGCATAGAAGATGTGATAAATTGCTGATCAAGGAAGAAATAAAAGGTTGCAATAATAGAACAAATGTTCTATTATTGCAATAGGAGGTGTTGTATAGTGAAGAAATCAGATTTAACAAGAGAATATGTAGCTAAGGATAGTATGGTAGAGGTGTATTTTTTTTCTAAAAGAAAATTTTTAATGAAGAAAATGGTTAATTGTAATGAGATAGGATTGTTATCAGATAGTATATTAAAAAGCTATATGGTGGTCTTTTCTATGGAAAAAAAGATAGAGGATTTTTTGCTAGATGAGTTAGAAAAAATTTGTAGGGAAAAGCAGAAGTATGGACCAATTGTAAAAATGAAAAAACATGAAATATATTTTTTCCCTAAACTAAATTACAAGGAAAGTTTTTTGATAAAAAATATTTTTGAAAATAGTATAGAAAAGGATATAGATACTATTTATTTTGGAAAAATAACAGTATAAAAACAAAAGATATTTGATTGGTTTAAAGAAACCATAGGAAGGAGGACATTGACATGAGTTTTAAGGTTATTTCAATGTTTTCAGGTGCGGGCGGTTTGGATATGGGTTTCCATAATAAAGGATTTGAAATTTTATGGGCAAATGATTTTTCTAAAGATGCTTGTGATACATATGACCGATGGGCAAATTATAATAGTGATGGGACAAGAAAAAAAGAAGAAAATTGTACAATCATTGAATGTGGAGATATCACAAAAATAGATTTAACAGCCGTTTTACCAAATGTAGATGTGGATGTTGTGTTGGGTGGATTTCCCTGTCAGGGATTTTCGTTGGCTGGACCTAGACAGGTCGACGACTCGAGAAATGTTTATATAAACATTTTGTGAAAATGGTGGGAATCAAGAATCCCAAATTAATAGTTGCAGAAAATTTTATTTGAATAAAAACATTAGGCGTTGGAGCAGTATTTATGCTAAAAATTTTGGAGTGCCTCAGGATAGAATGAGAGTTATTTTCATAGGAATACGAAATGATATCTGCCATGGCGGCGCATATATCTTTCCAGAAGGAGATCCAAAGATAGTAACTCTTAAAGAGGCGTTAAAAAACGTTGGGCAAGTTAGTATGGATGATGTTTGTCAAGCTGCTTTTTCTTCAAGATATATGTCACGAAATAGAAAAAGAGATTATGATAATGTTTCGTTTACAATTCCCGCTATGGCAAAACAAGTTCCATTAAGTCCAGATTCAGATGGAATGGTTTTTAAAGATGTTGATCAATTTGAATTTGTGGGAAATAATAGACGATTAAGTTATCGCGAAGCAGCTGCAATACAGACGTTTCCTTCTGATATGATATTTTGTGGAGATTTAGATAGTAAATATAAACAAATAGGAAATGCTGTTCCGGTGAAACTAGCGGAAGCAATAGCTACAGAAGTCTATAAAATCCTAACAGTAGAGAATTTAACACCATTATTGAATATGGAAAATCCGGAGGCAGAGGTCAGAGCAGATAGAAGAATTACTAACACAGTTATTAATGGAAAAGCCTTTGAATATGCAACTCTTATAGAGATTTACAACGGATTACGTAACAATGGTTGGAAGATAGAAGTTATACAGGATAAAAATTTTCAAAATATCCAAAAAGCGCATGAACTAATTGAAAAAATCGAAGACGATGATGAAGACAACGATGAATTTAATGTGAAATTCATTCCGGAACCTCTAAATGATTATAGAAGAGCAGCGCGAGTAGCCGCTAAATATTTGCTTAAAGTAGAGCCAATACTGCAAGAAAATAGAAAATTGTATGCAACATTGCAAGCAATGCCGGATAGCGCAGGCATAAAGGGCGATGTTAGAGACGTCGATTTATCAATTTTTACTGTTGATGGAAGGGATAAGATTAGAGAAATAGGGATTAGTTGCAAGAACAATCATGAAGCTGTAAAGCATCCTAGAATTACTGAAAATCCTGATTTTGCCAGTGAGTGGACAAATGGGAGATACCATTGTGGAGAGTCATTTTTAAAAGGAATGTTTGAAATTTTTGAACGTATTGACCAGTATGCTGAAAAATATGAAAAATGGTCTTTGGTAGAGGATAAGATGGATGCAATATATTATCCCATAATCAAACTTTTTGTGGCAGAAATTAGAAGATTGGGAATGGCAGACGAGAATGCGGAAGAAGAAAGATTCAATGCGGCAAAAGAATTTACACAAATGTTTTTTGAATATATGTTTGGAACACAAGATTTTTATAAATTTATAAAAGATGATAATTCTAATGCAACAAAAGTGTATCCATACAATATGCATGGAACATTAATGGCACCGTATGGAGAGTGCAAAAATGATCAAGCAGTTCAATCGATAACTATGCCGGAACAAATTGTAGAATTTTGGATTAAGCCAAAAACCAAAACGACCATAGAAATTTATTTTGATCAATGGATTATTTCTATGAGATTGCACAATGCGGACACAAAAATTACAAGAACATCTTTGAAATTTGATGTTCAAATCAAGGCGCAACCTAGAAAGGTAATGGGAACAAATTTAGGCTGGAATGATTGATCTTTTATATATTGAGAAAACGTATATATATTAAGATAAAAAAGTTTTAATTACAGAAGGATAAAACAAGGGTTATGACTAATTGTGACGCATGTGTCAATTATGAATATGACGAAGATTATGAATGCTATTGCTGCATGGTGAATCTGGATGAAGATGAAATGTACCGCTTTTTATCCGGAACCCAGCAGGAATGTCCCTACTTTCGACTGGATGACGAATATGCGGTGGTAAGACACCAGATGTAAGGTAAAAATTCACGAAAGCAAGGTCAAAAAGTCTACTTAAATGGTAGAGAATGCTGATTGTGAAAGTAAAAACCGAGTAGTATAATACGAAGTTGCGTACTGAAAAATAGTACGCAGCTTCTTTTGTTTGTGTGCAACATAATGATGATGCCAGGGTCAAAAGGTCTAAGCCCACATGAGCTTGCTCATAGGTGGGTGAAAGACCTTAGGACCCGTCCTGATATGAGCATCAAAGTCGGGGGCTTTTGACCCCGACATCAAAGAAAAGAAATACTAAAGTTAACAGGTAGGGTGACAATATCATGAAATATGTGAAACAATTTTCGATTATCCTGGGAATCTCCTTTTTGGCAGAGCTTCTGGAGATCCTGATCCCGTTTCCCATCGCAGCCAGCGTTTATGGTCTGGTGATCATGCTGGTGGGGCTGATCACGAAGCTGATCCCACTGGAAAAGGTGGAGACCGCAGCGGATTTCCTCGTGGATGCCATGTCCATTATGTTCGTACCCGCTACCGTGGGAATCATGGCAAGTGTGGATGCTTTAAAAGAGATGTTGCTTCCCATCTGCGTGATCACGGTGGTATCCACGGTACTGATCATGATTGTGACAGGCCGGGTATCCCAGCATATTATCCGGGGGCAGAAAAACAAAGGTGCCGCAGCCATGCAGACGGTCGGAACCAAAGCTGCCGCAGATGATAAGGAGGACAGATAAATGAATGAAATATTGAGTCAGTCCATATTTTTCGGCATTGCTATTACACTGGTCACCTACGAGATCGGTCTGTGGATCAAGCAAAAGACCGGAAAAGCCATTGCCAATCCCTTACTGATCTCCGTAATCCTGATCGTGGCAGTATTGTTATTGTTCCATATAGATTATGAGACCTATGCAAACGGCGCGCAGTATATCAGCATTTTCCTGACTCCGGCAACGGTCAGTCTGGCAGTGCCTCTGTATCGTCAGCTGGAGCTGTTAAAGACTTATCCCAAGGCCATTTTCGGCGGAATCATCGCCGGCGTGCTGACTGCCATGGTGAGCGTTTTTGCTTTAAGCCTGATGTTCGGTCTGAATCATGAGCAGTATGTAACGCTTCTGCCGAAGTCCATTACCACGGCTATCGGTATGGGGATTTCTGAAAAAATGGGTGGGATCGTGACCATTACCGTAGTTGTCATCATTGTCACCGGAATCTTAGGTAATATTCTGGCAGATACGATCTGCCGCCTGTGTAAGATCGAGGATCCTATTGCCAAAGGTCTTGCCATCGGTACCAGTGCTCATGCGCTGGGAACTGCAAAAGCCATGGAACTGGGTGAGATCGAAGGCGCCATGAGCAGTCTGTCCATCGTGGTCTGCGGTATTTTGACCGTGATTTCGGTATCTATTTTTGCAAACTTTATCTAGTATAGAAAAAAATATTCTGCGCATACTAACCTCGCAAATAAGAAAAAGGAGGTTAACAGCATGAGTGATATTTCAGAATTAGATCTGCAGAATCTGCGCCATCTGATCGGCGGTTTTGACACGACCCACTGCAAAATGCAGGAGTACGCCAAGGAAGCGGAGGACCCGAAGGTAAAACAGTTTTTTGAAAAGGGTGCTCGCAGCGCGATGGAGAACAAACAGCAGCTTATGAAGTTTTTGCAGTAAGGAGGCAGCAGAATGCAGGAAAAGACAATGGTAGCAGATACTCTGGCCGGGATTAACGGAGAACTGACCCGCTATGCGGGAATGATCGCTCAGTCAGAGAACAAGGAATTAAAACAGACACTGAAGCAGTTCCGTACCGCCTGTGAACAGTCCCAGGAGGAGCTGTATCAGATCGCCAGAGAGAAATCTTATTATGTGCCGGCAGAGAAAGCCACTGCGGAAGAAGTGGCACATGTGAGAAGCCTGTTCGCACAGGGAACTCTGTAAAAGAATTTGAGAGAATGAACCAGATAAGCCTTTCGGAAAAAATATTACCGGAAGGCTTATATTTGTATACCGGGAAGAAATTCCGGATGGAAATGCAGGCATGGTAGGACATGACCGAAGGCGCGATTCGTATTTTCATAGGACATCCCGACATTCGCATATAGTGAAACGAAGGAATAGCAGGCGGTTTGGAGAAGATGCTTAACTATATCTGGGCAGGAATGATCCTGTTAGGTGTGATCTACGGAGTCTGTACCGGGCAGATGAGTGCATTGACAGGAGGGGCGCTTGACAGTGCCGGAGAGGCGGTGAGCCTCTGCATCACCATGGCAGGGATCATGGCACTGTGGATGGGACTGATGGAGATCGCGCAGGAATCCGGCATGATCACGAAGATGACAAAGGGGATTCGGCCTTTTTTGAAATTCATGTTTCCAAGACTTCCGGAAGATCATCCGGCGGGGGAATACATAGCCACGAATCTGATCGCCAATGTGCTGGGGCTTGGCTGGGCGTGTACCCCGGCGGGACTGAAAGCCATGGAACAGCTGGCGAAGCTGGAGGAGCAGAGGAGAGAACAGCGGCAGATAGAGCAGCAGGGAATGCAGTCTGTGCACAGGCAGTCACGGCCCGGACCCGGAGAACGACTGGAGAGCGGACGGCACGGAACGAATGTGTCAGTTGCCAGCAATGAAATGTGTACGTTTCTGATCCTGAATATTTCGTCCTTACAACTGATCCCGGTCAACATGATCGCCTATCGCAGCCGATACGGCAGTGCCAACCCGGCGGTGATCATTGCTCCGGCACTGGTGGCTACACTTTTCAGTACTATCATTTCCGTCATTTATTGTAAATGGAAGGATAGGTGAGGATCATGATAAACGTATTGACACACATGTCAGATATTATGATCCCCATGGTGATCTTCTGGATCGTGGGTTACGGAATGGTCTCAGGGGTGAAAGTATACGAGACTTTTTTGAAGGGGGCAAAAGAGGGGCTGCGCATTGTGGTGGAGATCCTTCCGACACTGGTAGGACTGATGATGGCAGTGGGAATCCTTCGGACTTCCGGATTTTTTGAATTGTTGGGGAAATTGATCGGACCGGCGACGCAGGCAGTGGGACTTCCGACGCAGCTGATTCCGCTGCTTATCGTAAAAATGTTCTCTTCCTCTGCGGCTACCGGGCTGGTGCTGGATATTTTCAAGACCTGCGGCCCGGACTCTTATGCCGGGATGCTGACATCAATCCTTATGAGCTGTACCGAGACGATTTTTTATACCATGAGCGTATATTTCATGACTGCCAAAGTCACTAAAACCAGATATACACTGGCAGGGGCACTGTTTGCTACCTTTGTGGGAGCGATTGCCTCTGTGCTTTTAGTAGGTGTGCGATAGGGATCATTTTTTCTTGATCTTGACTTTGCAACTTGCCTTTTTCTTGGATCTGTCCTTGGCTTTTGCATAGACCCGGACGGTGTGGCCAATGCCTTTTTTCTTGGCTTTTACAACACCTTTGGAAGAGACAGTGGCATATTTTTTATTGGAAACATACCATTTTACTTTTTTGTTTGTAGCATTTTTAGGAGTGACGGTGGCTTTCAGTTTCAAAGTTTTTTTGTACTTGAGAGTCGCCTTTTTCTTGTTAAGTTTTACTTTCTTTACCAAAACTTTTTTCGTGGTGGAGGAAGTAGAACCAGCCCTGGAAGTAGTTCCGGAATTTTTGCTGGAAGTGGTGGAGGCAGTTACGGTGCTCAGTTTGCTGAGATCCAGGATGCCGCCGGTTTTACATATACTGCTAAGAGCCTGAGTGGTGCGGACGCACTGCATCAGACGCTGGCGGCGGGTAATGGCGGAATCAGATGGCACAGCACCGGCAAGAACGGCGATAGCACCGGATACAACCGGAGCGGCCATGGAAGTACCGCTGTAGCAGTTGTATTTGCCAAAGGTACTGGTAGCCGGGTTCGCCTTGGAGATGGCCAGGTTGTCAAAATACAGATTAGAATAACTGCTAAGGGTGCCCTCCAGGTTCACAACACTCAGGTATTTTCTGCCATTGTAGGTAATGATGCTGCTTCCGTTTCTTTTGAGAAAAGTGTGCTCCCAGGACAGGGAATCGCCTTTTTCCGCACCCAGATCATATGCCAGATAATAAGAAGCATCCGAGGATAGATCCAGGTCTGTCACATCCAGGTATAAATGCAGGGCGGAACGGCCGTGGGAAGATGCCTGGAAGGAGACTTTGGCACTGCCGCTGCCAGTCTGGTCAAAGTAGTCAAAACTACTGTGTGATACGGAGACATCGTATATCTGGGTATCTCTTTTTCCAATGGACTCGGATGTTACCAACAGTGCATCATCTGCGTCGCAGTTGTTTGTATAGGTTGTGATCTCTTTTTGCTTCTGGGAGGAGTAAAGAGCCGGGAAAAATGTATCTGCAGCTACGGAAGAAACAATCTTCTGGCCGGGAGCAAAAAGATCCACGGTAGATCTGCCATAATCGGAAAAATTAGCCTTGGTGTCGCTTGTGGTAGAAGCGCCTACCACAACGGCATAAGGACTGTACAGGTCATAAGGGCATACATTCTGCTGCATAACATCGTCATGGTCTATGCCGTCATTACCGGATGCAAACACAAACAAGGCACCGGCAGAACCGATTTTGTTCACAAGGGCCTGCAGGGTAGAACTGGAAGGAGATCCGCCCCAGGAACAGTTGACAGCAGTAATGTTTACTCCTAACTGTTGAGCCATGTAGATGTAGTTAAAAGCAGATATGATATAGGATAGATTGGCTGTTTCTTTGGAATCGAATATTTTCAGTGCCATGATCTTTACGGAGCCCGCCACACCGGCGATTCCCTTGCTGTTGTTAGCAGCGGCGCCGATAGTACCGGCACAATGGGTGCCGTGGCTGTCTTCATCTGTGTCCATAGGATCGCTGTCATTGTCTCCGAAATCATAACCGTATGTGCCCGGAAGAACCGATGTGTAAGGATTTCTCCACATTTTGGAAGCCAGATCTTCGTGGGTGTAATCCACCCCGGTATCTACGACTGCTACCACCGGGGTGTCTGCAGCCGTGGTCTGTGAGGCCTTGGAATATTGGATGCCCTTGGTACTGCCGGAGAAAAGTCCCCCGCCATCCAGATCCCACTGGGCATCAGATAAGGTGTCGTTGGTGGAACCCATTTTATACATGTGATAGTCTGGTTCTACATTTACTACATAGGCATTGTCCTCCAGCCGGTCCATCAATTCTTCGGTGGAATACTCATCTGAAGTAACCTGGGAGACCGTAAAGGTTTTGTCAGAGAAAAATTGTCTGGATTTTTTTGTGGCGCCAAGAACAGAGGCGTCTCCAAAGTCATAGGAATCTTCTACCCGGATGTGCTTGTCAAAGGATGTGGTGCCC
>ENA-ORLU01000518-ORLU01000518.1-human-gut-metagenome-genome-assembly--contig:-NODE-518-length-37569-cov-3.254721_pt1 | contig 37569 bp, 38 predicted proteins | sample MGYA00243009_ERZ508833 | MGnify/ENA primary metagenome ERZ508833 (study PRJEB26277, sample SAMN04329763) | human gut metagenome | biome: human-associated habitat | host: Homo sapiens | place: USA...
AAGTCCGTCAACCTTGATATCCACCTGAATAGCTGTGATACCCTTATGAGTACCGCCAACCTTGAAGTCCATATCGCCAAAGAAGTCCTCAAGACCCTGAATGTCAACCATTGTCATGAAGTCATCACTGTCGGGGAGAGTGATAAGTCCGCAGGAGATTCCGGCAACAGGAGCCTTGATCGGAACTCCGGCATCCATAAGTGCGAGTGTGGAGCCACAAATCGAACCCTGAGAAGTAGAACCGTTAGAAGAAAGAACCTCGGAAACAAGTCTCATAGCGTAGGGAAATTCCTCAACAGGGGGAATTACAGGAGCAAGTGCTCTCTCAGCAAGTGCGCCATGACCGATCTCACGTCTTCCGGGGCCTCTGCTGGGCTTGGTTTCACCTACAGAATAGCTCGGGAAATTGTACTGGTGCATATATCTCTTTGTTTCTTCCTCGTCAAGTCCGTCGAGCTTCTGTGCATCACTTACAGGGCCGAGGGTTGCAATTGTAAGAACCTGTGTCTGACCTCTTGTAAAGAGTCCGGAGCCGTGAACACGGGGGAGAACACCTACTTCCGCAGCAAGGGGACGAATTTCATCAATACCTCTGCCGTCAACACGCTTACCCTCATAGAGCCATGCACGAACGATCTTTTTCTGAAGCTTGTATATGCACTCATCGATCATAGCGATCTGTTCAGGGTAAACCTCATCGAACTTAGCGTGTATATCATCAACAATGGGAGCAAGTCTCTCGTCACGAACATTCTTATCGTTTGTGTCAAGAGCGAATTTAACGCGGTCTGAAGCGAATTCCTCAATAGCGTCAAACATATCGTGGTCTACTTCCTGAGATTCAAAAGCAAACTTGGGCTTGCCGATCTGAGCACGGATATCGCTGATGAAAGCGACCATCTTCTTGATCTCCTCATGACCCTTGAGAATAGCCTCAAGCATTGTGTCCTCGGGGACTTCGTTTGCACCTGCCTCAATCATAACTATCTTTTCAGCAGTACCTGCAACTGTAAGTGTGAGATCTGTCTTAGCGCGCTGTTCAAGTGTAGGATTGAGGACAATTTCACCGTCAACAAGACCAACATTTATTCCTGCGATAGGGCCATTCCACGGGATATCGGAGATTGAAATTGCAATTGATGTAGCGATCATGCCTGCAATTTCAGGTGAGTTATCAGGCTCTACAGCAAGGACAGTCATAACAACTGAAACATCATTTCTCATATCCTTGGGGAAGAGGGGACGGATAGGTCTGTCTACGCAGCGAGAAGTAAGGATAGCCTTTTCAGTAGGCTTGCCCTCTCTTTTTGTGAAAGAGCCGGGAATCTTGCCAACGGAATAGAGTCTCTCCTCGTAGTCAACTGAAAGCGGGAAGAAGTCAACGCCTTCTCTGGGCTTTTTACTTGCAGTAACATTAGCCATTACAACGGTTTCACCGTAGCGAACCCAGCATGAACCGTTTGCAAGTCCGCAGGTTTTGCCTGTTTCTACAACGAGAGGTCTGCCGGCATATGTGGTTTCAAAAGTTCTGTATTTTTCAAACATAAAAAATCCTCCGTTTTAAAATTTGCTATCAGTTCGGAGATTTTAGAAGTTAGAGGCAGGAAGTAAGCAGTTATCTTACTGCTTGCCTCTGACTTCTAATCTCTGACCGCTGATAGACTTAAAGGCAGAAGGGTAGAACCCCCACTGCCTTAAGGTTAATGAAATTACTTACGAAGACCGAGCTTCTCAACGATAGCACGATATCTGTTGATATCCTTCTTCTTGAGATAGCTGAGGAGATTACGTCTGTGACCAACCATCTTGAGAAGACCTCTTCTTGAGTGATGATCGTTCTTGTGAGACTTGAGATGTTCAGTAAGGTCGTTGATTCTTCTTGTAAGAATAGCGATCTGAACTTCAGGGGATCCTGTGTCGTTTTCGTGAGTTCTGTTAGCTTCGATAACAGCAGTCTTTTCATCCTTCAATAACATTTGAAGCACCTCTTAATAAAATATTCCGTTAACTTAGATTAGGGTGGAAATCGAGGACTTGCCCATGTCCAAGTACACGGTGATAATATTATATCACATTATTTCCCGCTTGTAAAGTGCTTTTTCGCAATTTCAGGAAAATATTTTTGCAGTTTTCAGGTTTATAATTTTTACCGCAGGTGTTTCTTTAGAAAATATGGTTGACTATTGTATATATTTGTGGTAAAATGTAATTATACTTATGATTATGGACAGGAGGCTGTAAATATGAAATCAGATGAAATCAATTATGTCTGGACGGATAAGAAAAGAACTCTTTTTGGACTTCCTCTGTCATTTACCCGTTATTTCCTTACAGAAACGAAGTTTATTACGAGAACGGGTTTCCTCAGCGTTGAAGAGGACGAGATAGATTTGTATAAGATCATAGATAAAAAAATGCGTAAGCCTTTTTTGCAGCGTATCTTCGGCTGCGGTACTATTATTATATATAGTAAGGACGCGGACACTCCCTCCAAGGAGGTTCACGCCATAAAACACGTTCGTCAGGTTTCAGAGCTTATCGATACATATCTCAACAAAATGCGCGATAAGTACGGCATCCGCGGCAGAGATATGATGGGATCCCATGACGGACACGATCATTATGATGATATCGGCGATCCCGATGATCCATTCAATGATGAATTTTAATTTCGGGGAGACTAAGCAGAATGATATCCTTTATAGTAGAAAAACAATCCTGTTGGGACAGACTCAAAGCTGAAAAAAGACCGATTTTCATTTACGGAATGGGTGACGGCGCATTGAAGATAATGTCTGTTTTCAAGCAGCGTAATATCACAGTTTCGGGAATTTTTGCAAGTGATGACTTTGTGCGCGGTCACTCCTTTGAAGGTTTCAAGGTTCATAAGCTTTCCGAAATTGATGAAATGGTTAACGACCTTGTTGTAGTGCTTGCTTTTGCGGCAGGTTATCAGGAAATCGTTGACAAAATACAAGATATTGATTCAAGACACACTCTTTATGTACCTGATGTTCCTGTTGTCGGCAATGGATTGTTTACTTATGAATACTGCATGGAAAATGCCGAAAAGATACAGCAGGTTTATGATATGCTCGCTGACGACTATTCCAGAAAAGTCTACGCCAACATCATAAATTTCAAAATCAGTGGAAAAATCGAATACCTTTCAGCCGTAACCACTCCCAAGTCGGAGATCTATAAAAAAATCATAAAACCCGGACTAAATGAAGTTTATGTCGACCTTGGAGCATATAACGGTGATACGATAAAAGAGATGCTCGAATTCACCCATGGAAAATATGCTGCAATTTACGCACTCGAACCTGATAAGAAGAATTTCAAGAAACTCTCAAAGTTTGTAAGCGGAATGCCTCATGTATTTGCCTATAATGCCGCTGCTTGGTGTGTTGATTCCGAGCTTCCGTTTGCTGCAAAAGCAGGCAGGCAGTCGGCAATAACGGCAGGTTCAGAAACAATGGTTTCAGCTTTGTCTGTGGACAATATCCTTGGTGAACGCCCTGCCACTATCATTAAAATGGACGTTGAAGGCTTTGAACGCGAAGCAATATGGGGTTCAGCTCTCACTATTTCGCATCATACGCCAAAACTCATGGTTTCGCTTTACCATCGCAACGAGGATATTTTTGAACTTCCGCTTCTGATAAGAAAACTCAATCCAAGCTACAAATTCTACATAAGACATCAGTTGTATATTCCGGCGTGGGAAACCAATCTCTATACAACACTATAATAATAAAAATCAGCGGCAGTCAGTTGACTGCCGCTTTTTCTTTTTGTTATATTAACTTTCTCTCGTCACAGTATTCGCACTCAAGAAGTGTATCATCTCCGCTTGAACGGAAACTCTTCGGGAGATACTCCTCGTGGTTTGTAATACATCTTGGATTATCGCAGCGAACACCGGGATAAATTTTGCCTTTAAGTGTTTCTGAAGGCTTTTTCTCTTCGAGAATAGTCTTAATGAGTGCCATTCTGACGTACATTCCGTATTTAGCCTGCTTGAAGTACATCGCTCTTGCGTCATCATCAACATCTATTGTGATTTCATCAACTCTCGGCAGAGGATGCATAACGATCATATCCTTTTTAGCACTCTGCATTTTGATACGATCAAGGACATAAGTGTCCTTTTGCGCGAGGTACTCCTCTTCGCTTGCGAAGCGCTCCTGCTGAATACGTGTCATATAGAGAACATCAAGTTTGCCAATAGCTTCTTCAAGAGTGTTAACTTCCTCAAATGTGCTGCCGTTTGCCTTGATTATATCCTTTATATATGCAGGCATTCCAAGCTCGGAAGTTGAAATGAAAACAAATTTATTGTTTTCAAAACGTGACAATGCCTTGCAAAGAGAGTGAACGGTTCTTCCGTTGACAAGATCTCCGCACATACCTATTGTAAGACCTGAAAGCGTTTTTTTCTCGATTTTAAGCGTAAGCAGATCGGTGAGGGTCTGAGTAGGGTGGAGGTGTCCGCCGTCTCCGGCATTGATAACCGGACAGTCAGTCGTGAGTGAAGCAGCCTTTGCAGCACCTGCGATAGGGTGACGGATTACGAGAACATCAGCATAATTGCTCACGATTTTTGTCGTGTCCTTGATCGTTTCGCCCTTTGAAACAGATGAATTTGCCGGATTATCAAATCCGATAATACGTCCGCCAAGACGAAGCATAGCGGTCTGGAAAGACATCTGTGTGCGGGTTGATGGCTCATAGAATAGTGTGGCCATGATTTTGCCGTCACATTCATGGGCATAAGCCGCAGGATTTTTGTAAATATTTTCACCAAGTTCAACGATTTTAGTCCACCACGATACAGGGTAGTCACTCAAATCAATAAGGTGCTGATACTCTGAATACATATTTAACCTCCTGAAAATGTTTTATAATATGAAAAGCTTTTAAAAAGCAAATTCATCAGTATTTTCCGTTGTTTTCAAAATATACCTTATACCATACAAGGAATATATAGACCGTCCAGATTTTACGGCTGTTATCAGCCTTTCCTGATCTATGGTCATCAAGCAGTTTTATAAGCGGAGCAGTATTAAAGAATTGCTTAGAACTCTGACTTTCAAAAGCGCTGCGGACAACATTATAGTATTTATCCTCTCTCAGCCATACACGAATGGGTACAGGGAAACCAAGCTTTTTCTTTGCAGCAGTTTGCGCAGTCTGCTTAGGTGTATCTTTTTTGGCAGCAAGACGCATAGCGTACTTTGTAATATACTTTGTTTCCTCAGTACTCTTATCATGGGTAACGCGGTATTTCGTAGGAATTCTCTCAGCGACCCTCATTACTTCCTTATCAAGGAAGGGAACTCTCAATTCAAGAGAATTCGCCATACTCATTTTATCCGCTTTAAGCAGAATGTCACCTGCCATCCAAAGGTGCAGATCAAGATACTGCATTTTTGTTACATCATCTTTTGATTTTACATTATCATAAAATGGCTTTGTGATCGACATAGGGTCAGGAGCGGAAGTCTTGATTTTCAGCAGAGACTTTCTCTCGCTTGGAGTAAACATATAGGCATTTCCTATGAAACGTTCCTCAACTGTTTTGCCTTTGCGAACAAAGAAGTTAACTCCGCGCTTTGCAGGAAGCTTTGAAGCAATATTTCCGACAGCGCGCTTAAACGATCTCGGAAGCTTGTCGTAAACAGTTCCGTCTGGATCGCTGTAAACATTATAACCGCCGAATATTTCATCTGCGCCCTCTCCTGAAAGTACTACTTTTAACTTTTCGGAAGCTATATTGCAGACAAAGTAGAGCGCAACAGCGGCAGGATCTGCAAGCGGTTCGTCCATATGATACTGGATCATTGAAAGGCTTCCCCAGTACTCATCAGGGGAAATAACCTTGCTCGTGTTTTCCTTGCCTATAGCCTTGGAGAAACGTTTTGCCCAACCAATTTCGTTGTATTTTTCATCTTTGCCGAAGCCAACGGTAAATGTCTTATCAACATCAGCCACGGCAGCAACGTAACTCGAATCAACTCCACTTGAAAGGAAAGAACCTACTTCAACATCAGCGATTTTATGAGCTTCAACCGAATCATGGAAAGTATCGGAAATATTTTCCACGCATTCGTCAAGCGTAAGCGAGTTGTCAGCGTTAAAATGAACGTCCCAATACCGTTTCATTTCAAAATTACCCTTACTGTATTTAAAATAATGTGCAGGCGGAAGTTTGTAAACATTTTTAAAGAAAGTTTCGTTAGTAGGGGAGTACTGGAAGGTGAGATAGCTTTCCAATACAGAAGTATTGAGTTCTTTCTTAAAAGCAGGGTGTTCGAGAAAACTTTTTATTTCCGAACCGAACATATAAGTGCCACCCATTTTGGCATAATACATCGGCTTTATGCCAAAAAAGTCACGCGCTCCGAAAAGTTCTTCCTTGTTTTTATCCCAGATAAGGAACGAAAACATTCCTCTGAGCTTAGCAAGAAGCTTTTCGCCGTATTCTTTGTAACCATACAGAAGAACTTCCGTATCTGTTTTAGAGCGGAATTTGTAGCCTGCTTCAAGCAACTGCTTACGAAGCGGCTGATAATTGTAAATTTCTCCGTTAAATACAATGACGAGTGAGCCGTCATCACTGATGATCGGCTGGTCACCCTGAGAACTTACATCAATGATGCTGAGTCTGCGATGACCGAGAGCAATCTTATCATCGACATATTTACCCTCAGCGTCAGGTCCTCTATGCTTGATGCGATCCATCATTTTTCCGAGGACTTCGCTTGAATTATCAATATCGTTTGTAAAACCGACAATTCCGCACATAAAAACACTACCTTCCGTAAAGCTTATAAACTTATACCTAAAATATTATACTACACTTTTTTCAAATTTGCAACACATTTACTCTAATTTAATAAAAAAACTATTCCTTGTGAGTATCTGATTTAATATTAGAAAGGGGATTGCTTTCTACAGCGTTGCGTACATCATCATTACTGAGATGAGTATAGATTTCAGTAGTTGAAACATTAGCGTGTCCCAAGAGTTCTTTTAAAGTAAGCACGTCAGCATCACCGTATTGATACATCAGTGTAGCTGCTGTATGGCGCAGCTTATGAGTAGTTATGCCTTTTCCGTCAAGTCCTGCGGCTGTCAGTGTATCTTCTACTATCTGCTGAACCCGTCGCTTGGATATTCTTTTGTTTTGATTGCTTATGAATAGTGCAGGTTCAGCAGCGGCTTTCGGATTGTTGGTTCTTATTTCGAGATAGTCATTAAGCGCACTAACGCAAGCGGAATTAAGGTAAACCATTCGTTCCTTATTGCCTTTGCCCAAAACTTTTAATTTATTATCGTAGAAGTCAATATCTTTTATATTGATTCCGACAAGCTCGCTAAGTCGCATTCCGCAATTCAGAAATAACGTTATAATGCAGTAATTACGCTTTGATTCGCTCTTATCTGACGCTTGGAGAAGCCTCATGCTGTCGTTTAAGTTAAGAAATTTCGGTAATGACTTCTTAGGAGTCGGCACATCTAAATCCTGTGCAGGATTGCTGTCAATAACTTTCAAAACCTTATGCAGATATTTGAAAAAGCTACGCAACGATGAAACTTTTCTATATCTGGCACGATCTGCGTTTTTCCGCTCATCTGATGCATAGTATATGAAACTATAGATATCAGACACGGAAATTTTCTTTAGCTCCGATATAGTCATTGAAGATATATCCGCATCATCTATACACATGTCATGTGTGTTTGCGTATATGTATTTTAAGAATAGTCTTATATCAAGATAATATTCTTCAATAGTCCGTTCAGACAGCATTTGCACAATTTTAATGTGCACAAGGTAATCGTTCAGAAATTCCGGATTTTCTTTATTATTGTAGTTATTCATCATACTCCGCTCCCGCAGATTCAGGCTGGTCATATCCCAAATCACTTAGTGTTTGTTTAATAACATTTGTATCTCCATATGTTCTTATAACATTATATCCGGCGGTAGAAAGAGCATTATTTACAAATTCATCTCTTTTTTGTCTGTCGCTTCTTTGATGTGAATAATCATCTAATTCTATTAATGCAACTATTCTCATATTATCAGAAATTGCAAAATCAATGTGTTTCGATTTTATCTTTCCAAACAGTGCCCACCATTCTTTACCTTTAATATCATCATTTATTTCAATCAAGTCTGCAAGCCTGATTTTGGCAAGTATCTGCAAGTTGAGTGGCTCAGTTACTGCTTTTAACTTATTATAAAAATAATATTCGTTTTTGGTAAGCAGATACTTAGAGTGAAATGGATATTCATCATGATAATTATTTCCATAATTATCATGATCTTCTTCATCTATGCTATTTTTTTTCTTTACCAAAAAATACTCGATTACCATTACTAAAATTACAGCTATAAAAACTACCATTATATTCATGACTAAAACTCCTTGATATTATCGTATTAAAAAATCTTATCAAAGTTTCACCAAACTTACATTGCTACTATACTTTGACTTATTCTGTGGTAATTTATATTATATCATCTTTAAAATGAAATGTAAAGTTTAAAAATTTGCATTTCATTTTTTTATTGCTAATGATTGTAATTGACTTCTTCTTAAAGAGAATATGTTATCTATTGCCGAAGCTCTGACTTCGGCTCTTTTTTGGTTGAAAACATATCACTTGTATTTTCTCTTAATTTAAGTTGAAAACTTATATTTATTTTAAAAAAAATATTGAGAGAAAAATTTATATTGTGCTCAGTATTCGTCTCCATCGGAGACTTCACTACTCAAAATAATTTGAAAAAATGAAAAAAATGTTTCGTTTCCCTTTGAATTCCTTTGCGCAGCGCTGAGCTAAAATGAAACATTTTTTTCATTTTTTCAAATTTTCTTCTTTTCAACTGAAAAACCCAAAAGCCCAAAGCGAAGCGTCCCAAGGCTCAGCTCAGCGCTGCGCAGACAATATCTGAATCCGCACGCTCACACCCACTACCACAAAAACAAAATTACACTACCGCACCAAATTAACGTTGAAAACTTCACACTTGTAACTTCGTTCAATTCCAGTTGAAAAACTACTCTTTATCAGAAAAAATAAAAAAGAGCTTATCTATGGAAGATAAGCTAAGAGAGATAGGGGAGTATGAGGGTCTCCCTCATATCATATCATATTGTTAAAAAATGTTGGAACACAACGTGTTTCAATGGTTTTTAATGATATGATATGATCTCCCATACAGACAAACTCACATGATTCAGATATTGCCTATACGCAGCGCTGAGCCTTGGTACACTGAGCTGTCGTGTTCTATCCTTATCCCCCTTGGGGGATATAGGGGGAACGTTTGCATTAATAGTTCCTTACGGGTTGAATATACCCGAAATTATATAATGTTTCTTCAATAATATTTGTGTTTCCATATGTTCTTATGAGACAGTATCCGGCATTTGAAAGTGAGTTATTTACAAATATATCTCTTTCTTGTCGGTCTCTTCTTTGGTGAGAATAATCATCTAATTCTATCAGCATAACTATTCTCATATCATCTGCAATAGCAAAATCAATATGCTTTGACTTTATTTTTCCAAAGAGCGCCCACCATTCTTTACCTTGAATATTGTTATCTATTTCTATTAGATCTGCAAGCCTGATTTTAGCAAGTATCTGCAAGTTGAGCGGTTCGGTTATGTTTTTTAGCCTACTGTAAAAATTATATTCATTTTGTGTAAGCAAATACTTTGAGTGAAATGGATATTCATTTACATAATAATAGTCTCTGTTTTCCGTTTCGTCACTATAGTTATATTTATTTGCCTTGCTATCTTCGATTTTCAAGCCTATAACTACTATTATTGTTATAGAAAATACTATAAAAATTATTAAGTATATCATTTTAATTTGCCCCTATCCCCATTTATTAATCCTATTTATTGTTGATGTTTATTGTTGCTGTTCCGTTGTGTTCCTGATATATTAGAGTTTCATTTTTTATGTTTAATTGTTTTTCGTTTGTTAGTTCGGCTATATAATCTAAACTTACATTATACAGTTTTGCTATCATTATTGCTATATTAAACGGTATTTCCCTTGTTCCAGTCTCATATCTTCTATATACTTCCCTTTGTATAAAGAGTTTATCTGCAACTTCTTGTTGCGTCATATCGTTATCTTCTCTTAAATCTCTTATTCTATGGTAAACTTGCATAAAATTTCTCCTTAATTTTCTATATAATATTTTATCATACTACCGTTTAGTAGTGTTGACTTTGCTACTATTCGGTGGTATAATATTATCAAGCTACCAAACGGTAGCAAGACGGTAACCCCATAACCGATAGGGGGATAAATTCCATTCGTGTAGTGTTGTGAGAGCCATATATACACCGAGCCAATACAGCGCGTTAGAAGTATATAAAACGGTAACCCCAAAGCCGAAAAAGGGGAGAAAGGAAAAAAATGAGCAAAACAATATTATCCGGTTTTGAGATCAGCACCGGAAAGTTTACAAATCAGTCCACGGGTGAGCTCGTCCCGTACAACAACAGAGTACTTTATTTCATTACTGACTCAGGTCAGTCCGCCGAGAGAGTCGGCTTCTTTCCATTCAAGGAAAAGCTTCAGGCTACGGCACTTGTGCGAATGCTTGGGCTTCCCGATGTAGCACAGGTTAATCTCATGCTTAATAGACTTATCAATAAGCCTGTTCGTGTTGAGTATTGTCCTGGAAAGGATAATACAATGGTTGTATGCGGTTTGAGTCCTGATAATTCAGGTTCAGATAAATAATCCGAAAGGGGAATCTTTATGGAAGGAGCTGCTTCAATGATTACTACAGCATTAGCTAATGTTTCAACCGTGTTTACGCAGGCTGTAACAATGATCACCGGCAACGAGGTTGCTATGGTGTTTGTCGGAATTCCGCTTATCGGTGCCGGCATCGGTCTCTTTCACCGTCTTATCAGACATTAACACACATCTAAATAAAAAAGGCAGGAGGCAGACTGCCAAACTGTTGAATGTCTTTTTTGACCTCCTGGCTTTATAGTCAGGAGGTTTTTTACTTGAAAAATAAATTAAAACAAATATTGTTAATTGTTTCCATGGTTCTTACCCTGCTTCTGAGCTGCGTTCCGCTTTCAGCCGCAGCGGCTTCGGTCTCACAAGTTGGTGATAAGTATACGATAACACTTGCAGAAATGCAAAAAGAAAACTCTGGAACATATTATCTATATTATAACTACTGGATACCGTGGAACGGCGGCTATCATTCGCAAGTGTATTATTTTTATACCGATGTAGAGCCGACCTATGAGAAGTCAGGGAACACTTACACGATATCTTTTACCACGTCTCCCAAATATAGTTATTATCTTTTACGCGATACTGGTTCATCTTATGATTCTAAAAAGGGTCAATCTTCTTCTATTGAAACCATTACTTATAATGCAGATACTCAGGTAGTTACTACTTCTGGCGGCGGTTTTGGTGGTTTTGAGCAATTCAATTTAGGTGCTACTATAATTGATTTTCAATCAAATATGTTCAGTACAGAAGCAGTCCTTGACGTTGATGTTTCTTTCCGTCCGCCTCTTTCGGGTGTAGTTAATAGGACGGTTCACGATCAGGACGGCAACGAGGGACTTTCACAAATATTTTCTATGCACGTCCAGAATAACAGTGACAAAGCAATTCAATATATCATGGAGATTAAAGAAAAAGATACCAACCAGTTAATATATGACTATCTGACTAATGAATGGGTATATTCTTATGACATTAAAGAATCTTCGTCATATAGTAAGTCAATGGCTGGTATTGGTGATAATGATACTTCGGCAATTCGTTTACAGTATAAACCGTCGAGGGAGCATTATGTAGCTGCCGGAGCTGGAGACACACAGATTTTTAAATTCTGTCAAATACCTTTTGAAAAAGATAAAGATTATGTCGTGTCGGTCAGAGCTGCTTTAACTGATTTTGAAAACGCAAGTTCCATTCTCCTTGGTGCTGTTGACTATATGTTTACTGATGATAAGTATAGAGAAGTTTATAGTTCTACCTTTTCTATATCCGATTTGTCAGGAATTGCCTTTGACCCTACTGATACTTCTAATGGTGTTCTTCCGTATGGTGATAGTAGTGATCGTTCCTCTCTTCTTAATTCTCGCGATGCCTTGATTAAAGAAGATGGTTCTATTGATTATAAGTCTTATAACTCTTATAAAGATCCTGATAGTCCTTATAATCGCTTTGGTTCAAGTGTCGGAAGCGGAACTGGTTCTTTTTCAAGTGGAAAATCATCTTTTTCATTCTCTAATCTTTTAGCTTCATCTTCTGCATTCTTTGCTTTTCTTGGCGCTACTTTAGGTTATTTTCCTTCAATAATTCTTGAAGCGGTTTCTCTTAGCCTTGTATCAATTTTAGTATTTGCCATAATAAGGAGGCTACATTAATATGTCTGATCTGCTTGATTCCATTGCGAATGGTGTCCTTGATATTGTTGTTGATGTTTTTAATATTGTTTTTTCTTGGTGCGCTGATTTCATTTTCAAGTTATGGTCATTTGTTTTTGACGGTGCAGAAGAACGTGGTAAGTCGATTGTTTCTTCAATTTCGTCTATGTTATCAAATATTACTTTTGATAACTTTATTCTTCTTTTCTTTGGATTCTCGCTTTCAATTGTTATTGTTAAAGTAACACTTCATATTATTCAAATTCTCAGGGGGTAACAATATGGCAAATATAAAACTTGTTATCATAACTGTTATACGCTTTATGAATGTTCGGCTTGATTTTGATCCGTTTTCATTTACGATTCTTCAAGCTTTGGTTGCTCTCCTCGTCCTCGGCATTATTATTACATTCGTTAAAAATATTCTTTCTTGAGGTGATTATTATGATTAAGTCCTTAGTTGTATTGCTTTTATTTGCGTTAGTTATAGACGCATTTCTTACTTTTCTCTTGTTCGCTTACGATGTTCTCAAATGGCATGATAAAGAGAAAAGGGAAAAAATTATTCCTTCGGCTGCCAATCAGATCGCCGAGCCTGTGGAAAGTGAGGTGAGTGTGAATGAACCCAATGCCGGAGAACATAATACACCAGCTTTTTTTGACTCTTGGAGTCAATCTTGACTACGTTCCGGCTAATGACTTTGAGTGCTTTACAATGGCGCTTCAATTCCTTGCCGGTGCCGGTTTCATGCTATGGTTTGTCCGCTTTATGTTTACCTTGCTCCGAAGCTTCTTAACAGGAGGACAACGCTGATGTATCTTATATCTTTGCTGTTTAAAAAACTGTTTCTTTTCCCTCGTTTCTTGTGCTATCAATTATATGATCATTTGATTTATAAGCACTACAAGCACAGAAAGCGCTTTCCCGGTTGGGGGATTCATCTTTTTACAGGTAAATTCGGTGCAGGCAAGACTTCATTAATGGTCATTGAAGCTTACAGACTTGCTAAGAAATATCCTCAGCTTACCATTTTAACTAATATTGCTCTTTCTAACTTCCCACCACAGACAAGAATATTGAAGCTTGAAACAGCTCAGGACATTCTTAATGCTCCTGAGAATACTCTTGTCTTAATCGATGAGATAGGAACTCTTTTCAATTCGCGCGACTTCACGACGGGCAAGAACAGCGTCCCTAAACCATTATTTCAGCACTTGTGTCAGGTTCGCAAACGCCGAATGATGATCTATGGAACAGTTCAACGGTTTAATTTGTTAGATAAACAGATTCGCGATATAACCGCAACTGTTACAGAATGTTCTGCTTCTTTCCGTCACCCTTTCTCCAGAATGCTTACAGGTCTTACTTATGACATTGATGAGTATGAAGCATATACTATCAATCGTATGTATAGACCCCGTGTCCAGAGCACCATGGTTAAAATACAAAAGGATAAATACCGTCACCTATATGACACGTCTGAGCTTATCCAAGGACTCTTAACAAAAGAATATATTTCAGATGAAGAAATTCTTAGGAATCAAGGTTCAGTTGATTCATTTAATGACGGTTCAAAAGAAGGTCAAAAGGCTTTCAAAAAAGCGTCTCGCAGAAAACGCTGATTCGGTCGAGGGTTATCCCTCGGCTGAACCCACCGTGGCTAACAGGTGGGTATAAACTAAATCAAAGGTGTGTGTTATTATGGCAACAGTAAAACTTGGCTATTGTCCTACTTGCGGAAATGAGCGTCAGCTCGCTTATTTTCAATTCGGTGTTGTAAAATCTACTATGTGCATTTCCTGCTTACATAGATATCTTGAAAAAATAGTTATCCCTGTTCTTCAGAAGTCTAATAATTCTGATACTTCTACTGACAATTGTATGATAGGAGTGGTTTCAAATGATTGATACAACAAACAATACTATTATTTACGACTGGCTTTCCTATACTTCAAAGATCGACAGTACTTTTTCTATTATTGAATCTCTCGGTCTTTCGTCCTGCACATTTGAATCCCGCAAGGGTAAAAACGGATATAACGACTGCTTGTTTTTTGAGGGAATTTCGATCTATTATAATGGTCGTGAAAACTTTCATACGGACGGTACTGTATTTGTCGAGATGTCGGGTACAGGCTGCCGAACCTTTGAAGCATACGGAACAGGGGACTATGATACTTTATTTTCTGCTATTCTTGATCATTATAGTGATGATAAAGATAAGCGTGAAATGAATATAACTCGTCTTGACGTTGCTTACAATGACTTTAATAATGTCCTTGACTTAAAGTTACTCGCTATAGAAGCGCAGAATCTAAACTTTGTTTCTCGTTTTAAGGATTGGGAAGTTAGAAATGGTAATAAGGGATTATCTGTTGATCATGGTTCTATGCGTTCCAATGTGTATATCAGAATCTATGATAAGAAGCTTCAACTCGGAATTTCTGATGATGAATGTGAGCATTTTGTGCGAGCTGAGATTCAGCTCCGGCGTGAGTGTGCATTGGGATTCATTATGTTGAATAAACCTATTCAGCAGAGTTATTTTGATGTAATGAATAATTATCTTCATTATGTTGTTCATTCAGATAATAATACAAATAAGTGTATGCGCCCTTTTGCGCCGTATTGGTTAAACTTTCTTGAATCAGTTCAAAAACAATCTGTGTTTTATAAGCCTGCCTATAGCTATAACTTTGGAAAGTTGTTTTCATATGTTACAGATAATATGTCCGGAGCGCTTCAAACATTGTTTGATACTGTCGGTGTAGATCAGGTGGTGAAGTCCGTTAAAGAATCTCGAAAGGGCAAAAAGCTGAATCCTAAATATCAATCTATTCTTAATCAATATGAGCAGCATGGTCAGAATATACTTGAAGCTATAGGTGAGGATATCGGAGAAGATAAGTAATGTATAATTATGACTACATAAAAATAAATGAGATTTTTGTTTATTTTCTTTATCAGGAATCTTTTTCAAAATTATGTATTGATAATTTACATGATTCGATCCGCTTTAGGGGCTATAGTTCTTTAGATGTTTTCAGATTTTCTCTTGAACTGGTTAGGCATTCTGAACTTTTGATATTCAGGCGGAATACGTTGAAATTTATTGGGCGGTGTTATACGTTGAAAAGTAAAGAGATAAATTTGCTTTTAGCATATATTCAGACTGAGGGTGATAATTTACGTTCTGAGGTAATGAAATTACAGCAGAATCTGCGTTATTGTGTAATTGATGAGATCGATTGCTTTGAGTTAGCAATGTGTATCGAGCGATATCATACATTTAAGCTTCATTCAAGAAATATTCTTTCGTTGCTTGGATTGTATGATAAAATAATTGAATTAAACCTAAATGATTAAGGAGAATTTATAATGAAAGATGAGCCTAAACGCTGTATAGATCCGGTTGTCAAGTATTGTCAGGAATGTTCGCTCGGCTGGGTAAAATATCCTGACTGGGTTGAAAAATGCACATAAAAAATAATTTTTTGAGGAGTGAGGAATGATTTTATGAAAATTTTGTGCGCTTGTGAGGAGTCTCAGATTGTTACTCTTGCACTTCGTGAGCTTGGTCATGAAGCTTATAGTTGTGACATTAAACCTTGCTCAGGTGGATTTCCTGAGTTTCATTTGATGTGTGATGTTATACCGCTTTTATCTGAATTTTGGGATATGATAATTGCTTTTCCACCTTGCACGTATCTTTCGTTTGCTGGTAATCGGCATTTGAATCAGCCTGGCAGATTGGAGAAACGTTTAGCTGCTGCTGAATTTTTTATGAAATTTGTCAATGCGCCATGTGAACATATTGCTATTGAAAATCCTGTAGGCTATATGAATTCTGTCTATCGTTGTCCAGATCAAATTATTCACCCTTATTATTTTGGCGATCCTTTTATGAAACGGACTTGTCTTTGGCTTAAAAATTTACCGCAGCTATATCCTACAGACCTTTTGAAACGTCCCGAGCCTATGTATGTCCAATCAAATGGTAAAAAACGCTATTGGGTTGAAACTGTTTCTTCATCTGACCGTCAAACTATTCGTTCTAAAACGTTTCCGGGGATAGCTGCGGCTATGGCTTTTCAATGGACGCATAATTTTTATATTTAGTTGTGAGCTTATCTTGACAAATTATATACATGATTATATAAAATGATTAGATTTTGGTTATCTGACATAAGTAGCAGCTCCGCCAAAGGTTCCTACAGGAACTTGGCGGAGCTGGCTAAGAGTCCAATATTTTTAATTTAAAGGAGAATTATTATGGCAACTATAAAAGATTATAAACGAATGTGTAAATATTATAAGAAGCTGATTGCTGGTTGCTTTCGTTGTCCGTTACATTGTGATCTTCGTCCTAGGGATTTTCCCGATAACGTCGATGAAATCATTGACAAATGGGTGCAGGAACACCCGGCTAAAACATACGCTGACGATTTCTTCGAGAAGTTCCCAAACGCACAGTTAGATTCTTATGGCGCGCCGAGGGCGTGTGTTAATGTAATATATGGTTTAGGAGATTGTTCAAAAAGTGAAATTTCTGGAATAATCTGTAGAGATTGTTGGAATCAAAAAATGAAAGATTGATGTTTGATAAGGTTTAGAAATGGTGCTATAATTATAAAAATAAAAATGGTTGAAAATTAAAAAAGAAGCCAAAGTTGCACCAAACTTACATTTGGTGAAACTTTGCTTGATTTCCCTTTTCACTTAGTATACCATGATTTTCTATAATTTTCAAGTATATTCGCAAGAGATAAAAATCCCCAACAATTTATGCTGAGGATTTTTACGATATCTTTACTTTTCGTTTGCAAGTACATATTTTTTATACATAACTCCGTATATTACGATCAACGAAATTCCAAGAACAGCCATAGCAGTTTGCACAGCAATAAAGGCTTCTGTAAATTCATACATCATACTTGTATAAGCTGTAAAGACCTGCTGCTGTTTTATTGAGAACGAATCATAGTACTTGGTCACGGCGAGATAAACAGAAGGTGTCAGACCTAAAATTGCCGATATGAGTGCAGATGTTCCTACCCAATAGTACACAACGAGTTTGTTTTTTAAATTTATTAAAAGTAGCAATACAATCAATACTACATCAGTTGCAACCAAAGCAATTGTAAGCGGTGTTTTGAAGCTGTAAAGCTTTGACAGTTTTGACAGAACTCCATGGTTGTCCAGCGCTGAAAGCTTATACACATCGCAGTAAGATGAAATCGTGCCATAAGCTCCATCTATGGTTTCGGCAAGTTTCTGATCATAGATCTCGTCTTTTGCATGACCTGATTCGTCCGCATAATTACTGAAGAAATCTTCGATACTCTTTTCAAGCTGATCGTTCTCAACACGTTTAACCTGCATTTTTTCGCCTGACTTAAGTGATTTAAATCCGGCATTTATATAACTTTCTTCTACAGAAATAATATAATCTTCTGAAATTGCATCCATATAGACTTCCGCCGGAATTCCGGTAGAATTATATTTACTTTTATAATTCTTTTCAATTTCAGTATATATGCCTTTTTCAAGAGCGTTCTTTTTGGCAAGACTTATGCAACTATTTGCGTTGATATTGATATCTGTAAGGGCTATTACCGCTGTTCCGATAAATGTGAACACAAGAACGATCGATATCAGTAAAGAGGGGAGATATGAACTGATTTTTTTCATTTTGACTCCTCCCCTGTTTTGTTATAAAATTTACTATCTGTAATTTCGCATACAACACCTACGCGCTTGTCCGAAGTTCCGAAAACATCTTTCTGACAAGTGTACAGTGTAAGTTTTGTATCTTTAGAAGGCGCTACATATTTCGTTTCCGATTTGTTGAATGAAATCAGTTCCTTTACTGTGCATTCAAACTCGCCGTAATTTGTGTATACGGTAAGGGTATCACCTTCCTTGAGGTTCTTGAGTTCGGCAAAATAGGTATCTTCATGCGCGCTGATTACTGAATTGCCACTGCTTCCGATAAGTGAAGAACCTGACGACTGACAAGCACCTTTTTCAAAAAGTTCCGATTCGCTTCCCCAGTATACCGGAACATCAACACTGAATGCGTCACTCTTTATGATTGCAAAGAGTTCGCCGAACTGAGGATAGATCAACTCCCCTGTCTCCCATGTCTGACCATTGTAATCGGTTACAATATTATTATCCCTTATTACAAGTCCCGAATTCGTATCAGGAGTATTTTTAAGCTCGTCCATAAAGGCAAGATTTGCATATACTTTTATTTTATCAGCAGGCTTTATAAGAACGAGCATCAGAATTCCGACACATATTATAATGACGATTATCGGAGTCAATATGTGAATGGGAACATAGCTTTTTTTATTATTTTTCATTTATTTTCTCAGGCTTTCTGAAAGAATAGCGGGTTACAAATGTAAGGATTACGAGCGCTGCAAGAAAGAGTGCTCCGGCCGCAATATAGAGCGGTGTTCTGTCATAACCTGTGTCCTCGACAGTTATACCGGAAGTAGAGCGTCCTAGCAGCTCGCCATCGCTGTTTCTCATTGCAACTGTAAGCGAATCATCACTCAGATCCTCAACAGTGAGATTCAGTCCCATTGCTCCGGCAGCTTTTGAAAGTTCTCCTACAACTTCTGCTTTTTGTTCGGCAGGCATTTGCTTGAGCATACTTCTGTACTCCTCAGGCGTAAGACTATTGATAATTGCCTGCTGCTGCTCAGTAGTAAATGATCTGATATAGTTTACTTTTTCCTCATAGGACATATTAATGAAGTCGCTGTGAGATATTCTCTCAAAGGAACTTCCGTCGTCTGCCTTAATGGTTATTGGTGATGCATTTTGAGCTGTGGTTGTAGTTGCAGGCTGACCTTGTGAATTTGTTCCTGTCGCAGTCACATTTCCTGCTCCTGCGTTAGATGCATTGTTTGCTGTTGTTACTGTCTGTGCAGGTTCAGCAGTAGTCACCGAAGTTGTTACCTGCGGCCCCGGTTCGATTATCTGATTTCCTGAACGGCGAAGGTATTCAATTGCCTGATCAAGTTTTTCGGGCGGATATGCCTCAGGGTCAGAATAATACTCGTTATAGCCTTGCTGGATCTGTTCTTCTGAGTAGCCGTATGAACGTGCTAAAGCTGCAACTTCATCTGCTGTAGCAGCATTCACAGAAGCGGAAACAAAGAACATTCCTGAAAGAGCAGTTGCAACTGCCATTGAATTTACAATAAATTTTTTTATCATGATATCCCTCCAGATATTCATTATACATAATGCATTATATCATGTTTTGACTTTGATGTCAAGAATTGCAGATGTCTATCAATTGCTTTTCATTTTCTGTACACAAAAAGCATTCCTTTCAATAATAAAGGAATGCTTTTATAGTACTGCCGTTATTTTGATATCAGAATCTTCCTTAGCAAAGCTGTATCAAGTGAATTAAGCCTGCCATTTGAGTCAATATCGTAATTTATTTCATCATCACTTGTGATAGATGATGAATTATTTAAAATGAACTGCTGGAGTTTAACGAGATCTGCAATCTTGTACTCGTACTTAGTGGGGGCTATAGCCGTAGTAGTGGAAGATGTTTCCGATACAGTAGTTGATGTGGTTATCAAAGTGGTTGTTGTAATGGTAGTTGTAGTAGTTGTTGTGATCGATGGTGAACTTCCGCACAAATAATTGCTTATTACATCTGTCCAATACGCACCCATGAGACTATATCCGATATTGTTCGGATGAACGCCATCCTTGAGTTGTTCCTTTACATCTGTTATCGCGCTGTTTACATTGCCTGAATAGAGATTTGGATATGTGCCTTGAAGCTGTGAAACAGTATCGCTGACAATTTCATTGTAAGAGTCAACGGTCGCTTTTACGTTGACTTCAACCACATCATCGCTGTACGAAGTCTGCCAATCATCTGAGTGACGATAATTATTGAACCACTGGTAAACATCGGATCTATTCGGATCAAGATAAGGAATCGACGTAACAAACAGAGCAGAATCAGACGGCAACTGTTCCATTATGTAAGTTACAAGCTCAGAAAGTCTCTCACCTGATGATTCTATTTCGTGCTTGTCCAAAACATCATTAGTTCCGATTTGCAGAATAACGATATCAGGAGTTGTTTGGGCAATGCAGTCTGTTGATTTAAGCGTTTCAAGGATACCGCTCCTGCCGGGATACTCCTTTATTGCATATCCGCTGTATCCTGTATTAGCATCATCATATGAAAAGCTCTCCCCTGTAACCTCATCAGTATAAGTGGGTCTCCAGTCAGAATTGCTGTTTGAGCCAACCATATCAATGTCATAACCTTTTTCGGTGAGATTGCGGTATAAGAACTTTCTATATGAACCGGCAACTCCGTAACCGTCAGTAATAGAATCTCCTATGCACATTATTTTAACAGGATCACTTGTTCCTGTTTCCTCCGCCTCAGAAAAAACAGGGTAAGCAAATAATGCAGAACTTAATGTTGTAGCAGCAATTACCGCTGTTGCAGCTTTTTTTATCATGCAAATGCGCCTCCATAAGAATTTTTATAAAACAAAAAGCGGAAACGTATTTGTTTCCGCTTGGCGTGCCTGGAGGGATTCGAACCCCCGACCTACTGGTTCGTAGCCAGTCACTCTATCCAGCTGAGCTACAGGCACATCTCTTTGTCTCTGACGACTATATTAGTATATCACACTTACCATAGATTGTCAAGCCTAAATTTCAAAAACAGCATTTTCACTAAACTTTATTTGAATTTGTTGTTTATATAGCAGAAACCTTAAAAAAATCAAAAACAGCTTGACATTTTATAAAAAGTTTGCTATAATTAAACACGTTGTGAGACATTAGCTCAGTCGGTAGAGCATACGCCTTTTAAGCGTAGGGTCGAGGGTTCAAATCCCTCATGTCTCACCAGTGAAACCCGTTGGAATTTCCAACGGGTTTTCTGTTTTATACAGAACAAAAAGCAGGGATTATCATTCGATAATCCCTGTAACTTTATACCCTGCTGCCTTTATTGCATTTTTGATAGTTTTGTCATTTACTTCACCGGTCAAGGTAACTATGGCAGTTCCCTTTTCGTGATTTACTTCCGCATTCTTCACATTTTTAAGTTCCTCAAGTGCTTTCTTTACGGTTGCTTCACAATGTCTGCACATCATTCCCTCAATCTGTATAGTCTTACTGAGAGAACTATCGGAGTGATGACCGGACTGTTTAACCTTTCTGTCATGTTCAGCATTATGAGGTTTAAAAAAGTTAAGACGGAGTGCGTTTGTAACTACGCAAAAACTTGACAAGCTCATTGCAGCGGCTCCGAACATAGGATTAAGCTGCCAGCCGAAAAGCTTTATATATACGCCTGCCGCAATAGGAATGCCTATGACGTTATAGATAAATGCCCAGAACAGATTTTCCTTGATATTTCGGAACGTCGCACGGCTGAGCCTTATCGCTGCCGGGATATCATTAAGGCTGCTCTTCATAAGAACAACGTCAGCAGAATCTATCGCCACATCTGTTCCCGCTCCGATAGCAATACCAATATCTGCAGCAGTAAGAGCAGGAGCGTCGTTGATTCCGTCACCAACCATTGCAACCTTACCTGTTTGTTTAAGCTTTCTTACAACAGCTTCCTTACCGTCCGGAAGAACTCCTGCCACGACATCGTCAACACCTACCTGCGCTCCGATAACCTTTGCTGTGCGCTCATTATCGCCGGTAAGCATAACCGTTTTGATTCCCATATTTTTGAGTTGCTGTATAGCGGTAGGACTATCATGCTTGATTACATCGGCTACTGCTATAATGCCGACAAATTTTCCGTTTTCCGTGAAAAGAAGCGGTGTTTTTGCCTCCTCTGAAAGTCGCTCTACAGCTTTGTTCATGTCATCTGTGATCTCAGATTGTGAAGATATAAATTTAAAGCTTCCGCCGAGAAGCTGTGAATCGCCGCACTTGGCACGAAGTCCATTGCCTGCAAGTGCCTCAAACTCTGTTACTTTGCTAAAAGCAGTTCCCTCTTCTTCAGCTTTTACAGTTACAGCCTTCGCAAGAGGGTGTTCACTTCTCTTTTCAAGCGAATATGCCAGCGAGAGAAGCTGTTTCTCGCTGTAGCCTTCTGCCGGAATTATATCGGTTACTCTTGGGTCACCTGCGGTGATAGTTCCCGTTTTGTCAAGAACAACTGTTGTGGTTTTACCTGCTTCTTCAAGAGCAACGGCAGTTTTGAAAAGGATTCCGTTCTTGGCTCCAACGCCGTTACCGACCATTATTGCTACAGGTGTAGCAAGTCCAAGTGCGCAAGGGCAACTAATAACGAGAACGGATATTGCTCTTGCAAGTGAAAAACCAACTGTTTTTCCAACGAGCATCCATACTACAAAGGTAATAATTGCGATTGTAATAACTACAGGTACAAACACGCCTGACACCTTGTCCGCAATTTTAGCAATAGGAGCTTTGGTAGCAGCAGCGTCACTTACCATTTTGATGATTTGTGAAAGAGTTGTATCTTCTCCTACTCTTGTAGCCTCACATTTGAGATATCCCGATTGATTTATTGTAGCTGCGGATACCTGCGAACCTACAGCCTTGTCTACAGGTACGCTTTCTCCGGTTAAAGCTGATTCATTGACCGCACTTTCACCCTCAATAACCAATCCGTCTGACGGAATACTTTCGCCGGGTTTAATTACAAAGATATCGCCCTTTTTGACTGAGCTTATCGGTACAGTTTCTTCCTTGCCGTCTCTTATAACCACCGCTGTTTTCGGGGCAAGTTTCATAAGTCCCTTTATTGCATTGGTAGTCTTGCCCTTTGAAACGGATTCAAGCAGTTTTCCAACGGTTATAAGCGTGAGTATCATCGCAGCGGATTCAAAATAGAACTCGTGCATATACCCCATAACCGCATCAGCATCGCCCTTCAACTGAGCATCGGTCATAGCAAAAAGTGCCCATGTGCTGTACGCAAAAGAAGCCCCCGAACCAAGCGCGACAAGTGTATCCATGTTAGGTGCACGGTTTATCAGACCTTTAAAACCGCTGATAAAGAATTTCTGATTTATTATCATTACTATTGCAGAAAGGAGAAGCTGTGTGAGTCCCATCATTATGTGATTGCCGCTCATAAACTTCGGCAGCGGGAATCCCCACATAGTATGTCCCATCGAGATATACATGAGGATCATCAAAAAGATAAGTGATGACACGAGACGCTTGACCATAGATGAAGTCTCGGTATTTTCAAGCGAATCTTCCTCCACCGCAGATTTTGAATCAGCAGCACCGCCTTTGACAGAGGCTTCGTACCCTGCTTTCTTCACAGCCTTGATTATATCAGAGTCAGGAGCTGTTCCTTCAACACCCATTGAATTTGTAAGTAGGTTTACCGAACATGATTCAACGCCTTTAACGCCGCTGACTGCTTTTTCAACTCGCGCACTGCAAGCCGCGCAGCTCATACCCGTAACATTATACTGCTTCAAAAAATCATCTCCTAACGTATAATTATAACGTAATTATAGTGTGTTGATAATATTTTGTCAAGTAATTTGCATTAGGTTAACAGGAGACATTACAAATTATTAATCTTTCAAAAGAATTTCATAATCTTTTTCCTTGAATTCAACGAGAACAGTGTTTTCTGTTACCAATATAGGTCTTTTAACAAGCATTCCGTCTGTCGAGAGCAGCTTTATCTGCTCTTCTTCCGTCATATCGGCAAGCTTGTCTTTGAGCTGCATTGACTTGTAAAGCAATCCGCTTGTATTAAAGAACTTCTTCAAAGGCAGTCCGCTTTTCTTGTACCAGACAGTGATCTCTGCCTCGGTAGGATTTTCAGTCTTGATATCCCTGACTTCATATGTCAATCCCTTTGAATCAAGCCAAGCCTGAGCCTTTTTACAGGTAGTACACTTTGGATAGCAAATAAATTTCATGATAATTCCTCCTTTCTTAATATTATAGCAGATAAATACGTTAAAATCAACATTTGACGCAATCGGCAGAATAATAAAAAAACAGACGGTAAAAACCGTCTGTCGATTAAATGCTTTTTATTTTTATGTTTTATTTATGTTATTTATAAAAAATGTTCTGTGAACCGTTACCGTAGAAGTAAAGATATCCGTCATTAAACTGCGAGGGATCTGCAAAATAAAGAAGAACGGCTGACTTTACGCTTTCGGTTACGGCACCTGTAAATGTGTCTAAATTCGCATAACTTGAAGCACCCGTGAACTGATGTCTCTGTGTGATCACATCATAGATCGTATCAGGGTAAACAGAAGAACTTACTCTGTTCATGATAACTTCAACTATCTTTGCCTTGTCTGTTTCACTTATCCATACAGAACCTGCTTCGTTTGCGACCGCGTTACAGAGGAGGACATACTCTGCATCGGTTATCGGAAGCGCATACTGCGAATATGCTGAATCCGGTGCATTGGTAACAGGCTCAACATATGTCGGAGCTTCTGTTACGGGTTCAACATAGACAGGTTCTTCGGGTATGATAGTATCTACGACTTCTGCCGGTTCAACGTATTCTGTCTCATCGGGTACGATTTCAGCAGCATCTACAACCGGAACTTCCTCTATCGGAACCTGCATAGCGGGTTCTGTTTCCGGCTCAACTGCCTGCGTAACAACAGGCTGGCTTTCTGTGACAGTTGTTGCGGTAGTTTCTACAGGCTGTGTAACGACAGCCGTAGTCGTAGTAACTGTTGCCTGATCAGCGGCAACCTTGTAATTAGCGCCCATTTTTGCTGCCGAATTTGAAGCAGCATTCATTGTCATTGAAATTGTCTTTATAGCATTCTCTGTGGTTGGCGTCGATGTGGTCTTTACAGTTTTTGCAATTGCATCATCAGGACTAATATCCCCTGCAACGTCTTCTGCGACGATCTTAGCAGAACTTACCTTATCGGAAGAAATATATGAAATACCGATTCCGCCGGCAAAACATGAAGCAACTACTCCGCACGCTAAAGCTGCGGCTCTGAGATTTCCCATTAACTCATCCTTTCATTGAAAAAAGCATTATAATCATTTTCTGGGCTGTGTAAATGATATCATATTCTTCCTCAAATGGCAAGCTTTTTGAAGGCATTTCCATTTTGTAACCAAATCTTATCCCCAAAACAGCCCTCTGAAAGTAAAATCGCACAAATTAAATTAACTTATCATTAACTAAAAATTAAATTATATTGTATTTATAAAAACATAATACTGCATAAAATTACAAACCGGTTACAATTGGTACAAATCGGTAAATAACATTTTGTATAATCCAAGGTTACAATTACGGATTTTGGCTATTTTCTGACATTATTTTCAAGGGAAATGGTTAAGAAAAAATAACAAATAATATGCTCAAAAACCCTCTTTACGCTATTGCCAAAATTACAAAGCTATGATATAATATTAATGTATAACAAATCTATAGGAGAAAAATCATGAACAACAATAACTATACAAATCAGATAAACTCAATCATTTCTGAAGTGAAAAAAGCTGTCATAGGAAAGGACTCTGTTATAATTAAAGTACTGCTCAGTATTCTTTGCAAGGGACATATTCTGATCGAAGATATCCCCGGAGTTGGTAAGACTACTCTTGCGCTCGCTTTCTCCAAGGCTCTCTCTTTGGAGCATAATCGTATGCAGTTTACCCCTGATGTACTTCCCTCAGACGTCACGGGTTTTTCTATTTATAATAAGAATAGCGGAAAATTTGAATTTTGTCCGGGTGTTGCTTTTTGTAATCTTTTTCTTGCAGATGAGATAAACCGTACTTCAAGCAAAACTCAGTCAGCGCTGCTTGAGCTTATGGAAGAAAAGAGAATTACTGTTGATGGAAATACGTACAAACTTCCCGAGCCTTACACAGTTATTGCTACTCAGAATCCCATCGGTTCGGCAGGAACTCACAATCTCCCCGATTCACAGCTTGACCGATTCATGATAAAGCTCAGCATGGGATATCCTGATTTTAATGGTGAAGTCTCTATCCTAAAGTCAAAAGCCAACTCGAATCCGCTCGAAAATGTTCGACCTGTTGCTGACGCTTCATTTATTGTTTCTTTGCAGGAATACATCTCAAATATTTATGTTGACGACAGAATATACGAGTATATAGTTTCATTGTCTGCCGCTACGCGTAATCATCAGATGATAAAACTTGGCGTAAGCCCTCGCGGTACGCTTGCTCTTATGCAGCTTTCAAAGGGTATTGCCGTTGCTATGGGGCGTGATTACGTTATTCCGGAAGATATTTCTTATATCTGCCATGACGTTTTTGCGCACAGGATCATTCTCAATTCAAAGGCAAAACTTGCTGATGTCTCTGCTTCAGACGTTATAAGCGAAATTCTAAAAACAGTTCCTGTTCCGGGTATCTCCTCTTCCAAGAGGTGATAGCATGATATTTACAAAACTACTATTCATAATTCTTATTATTGTTTGTGCTGCTTTCTACATTTTATATGTATGGGATTTTGCCCTTGTCCTGCTTGTCCTGATAATTGCACTTCCTATTATAATGTATATTACAACTTTCCTTGCTAAGCGCAAAATGAAAGTTGAGTTCGCTTTGCAGAATAAAATTGTGCCGAAAAATTCACCTTTTCCTGTTCAGATATGTATTACAAATAAAAGTATCTTCCCTATAGGAAAGGCAGAGGCTCATATAGAATATTACAATGTTTTCAATAACAAAACTTCTGATTTTGAACTTTATCTCCCTATTCAGTCGAGGAACACTCAGCGTGTCACATTCCGCTTAAAATCTAAGTTCTGCGGTATTGTTAAAGTAAAAATCGCATATATCAGTATTTATGACCCCCTTAGGATCTTTAAATTCAAAATCGGCAAAAATGTCGGTGCTGAAATTGCGGTAATGCCCACCGCCCATGATATTTCTGGAACAGTTTTATATTCTAACAGGATCAACGAAGACAGCAGTGTTTTTTCAGAAAGTTCCCCCGGAGACGATCCGTCGGAAGTCTTTGATTTGCGCGATTATGTCGCAGGAGACAAGTTGAACCGAATCCATTGGAAGCTCAGTTCAAAAAAAGATGACTTTATCGTCAAGGAATACAGCCTGCCGATCGATGTTCCGTGTACGGTTTTTCTTGACCTAAAATGTTATGAAGATTCCGATTATACTCTGCCTGTATTTGACACACTGGTTGAGACTGCTGTCTCACTTTCACAGTTTCTTATCGAAAACGAACGTGTTCACTCACTGATCTTCTATCATGCAAAACATAAAAGATTTGTTCAGCATACGATCTCTGATGCTGTTTCACTCGCTGATGCGGTAAGAGACCTGCTATTGTCTATCAATGATAACTTATTCTGTGAGCCGCCTGAAACCTATTTTGCTCAGAACAGTTGTATTTCTGTTTCTTCATTCACTTTGATATCATCAACAGACTGCGACAGTCCTGTGATCGAATACATTGACAGTAATATTGATGCAGATATAAGAAATGCAGTAATGATCGTCAAAAACTCTGCGGAAATCGGTACGTTCAGAAATGGTTACTCCTCGGTCAACATAACGCCTGTACTTATTGGCAGAATATCTGCCTCAATAAAGGATATAGAAATATAATGAAAAGAAAGAATATACAAAACAACAGCGGAATTGAGATATGCGACAGCATTGTAATGTCCGTTAAGAAAAAACGAGAGGATCTTCGAAAGCCTGCTGCGGTTTTGATAGCTGTTATCGGATTTGTTTCGGTTATTATGTCATTTTTGAAAATGTTCGATTTCAGATATCATTCATCTACCCTTATCGCGGCGGCTGTTATTCTGTCAGCTTTTTATATTACGACTTCCGTAATTGCAAAACGCGCATTATGGTTTTACGGAGCTTCTGTAATTGTATTCGTGGCAGCGGCGTACAGGAAAATACATCAGATCTCCCTTGGATTTAAATTTATATACAATATTATTTACAGTACGTCTTTCCATACGGAAATAAAATACTATAAGCTTCTGGACAAGGCTATGGAGCGTGACGCGGTTACTACACTTTTCGTCTTTTATATGTGGCTCCTTGCAATTGTGATCTATTTCTTTACCATTTGCCGTCCGAATCCGATACTTCCGCTCCTTGTAACTTTTCCCGCCATTGAGATAGGATTGTATAACGGCATTGAAATCTCAGTGTTCTGGGGAATTCTTACTGTCTCATACTGGCTTGCTCTCCTTGCAATGTCAATTATCGATATAGGAGAATATTCCGGCGGCAATGGCGGCTTTATCCGAAAAAACAATCTGTTTTTCCCAAAAAGGCAGATGAAGCTGAAAGTAACTGAAAAATGCGGTATTTTTATAATAGCTGTGGTTATAGCAGTTTCTTCTGTCACTACTCTTGTTATGAAAGTCAGCGGCTACGAACGAAGCGATGAGATCAACCAAAAAAGAAGGGATATAAGCGAAGCCGTTAATGCTTTCTCGCTTGATAACTTCGCCGAAAGTATGTCAAACTTTTCAAACGCTCTTGGTTTCAAGGTAGATTATGAAAACCACAAGCTTGGTACGTCAGGCAAAATCAAGTACAAGAACAAGACTGACCTTAAAGTTACATTCGACAGCAAGATAGACGGTGCAGTATATCTCAAGAATTATGCCGGTGATGTTTATGGAAACAATGAGTGGACTGATTTGCCGGACTCCGCTTACAATAGTGAAATGTTCAGCGATTTCAAGGACAATGGAATTTATCCGCAGGACTTCCCTTCTATATTTGCCAAACTGATCGACCATGATACTCCAGAGCATACCATATGGATAAAGTCGCAGTTAAAAAATGACAGGATATACGCTCCGTATGGCACGGACAATTTCGGAGACTTAAAGTATAAGACAGACAGTACAGTCTTGACTAAAAGCAGTTCATCTAAAGAAACGTCATTCAAATTTATTTATGCTGACCCAAGCGTTATTGCAGGCTCACTTGAAGGCATTTCGCGAAATGTGTACTCTGCTTCTGATATAAAGGACGAAAACTGGAGCAGCACTATTGAGGAATACTGTGCCAAGAATGGTCTCATCACATACAGCGACTTCTTTACCGTTGACAATGAGATAAACGCAGACCAGCAGTATCTGTATGATAATGGCAAGGTGCTCATGGCTCAGCTTTTGGAGAATGCTTACAAGGAGTTTGTTTACAGCAACTATCTTACTGTTCCTGATAACGACAGTATGCAGGAAATCAAAGACGCATATGCAGATTTGATCTCAAAGGGTTCAGAAGCAGTCACAGCGGCTCAAAAGCTTGAACTTTTGAATGAGATCCGTACAGCGATATCATTGGAGTCAACTTATTCCCTCAGCCCCGGAAAGACTCCCGCAAATCGAGATTTTGTAAATTATTTTCTCCTTGAAAATCATAAAGGCTACTGTATACACTATGCAACCTCGGGAGCTGTTCTTGCGAGAATGGCAGGAATTCCTACGAGATATGCCACTGGATATATTATAGTTTCAAGTGATTTTTCACCTGATACAATGAATTCTGACGGTACTTACACCATTGATGTGAAAGACAATAGAAGTCACGCATGGACTGAAGTCTATCTTGATGGCTTTGGCTGGGTTCCCTTTGAGTTCACGGCAGGCATTTCAAGCAGTGAAATCAATACTGAACCAACACAGGTTACTACCGAAACAGTCTCAACTGATACCGCAATAACAACCACCTCATCAACGGGAACTCGCACTACAAGGGCACCTCAGTCGAGCAGGTCAACTTCAATAACCTCTGCTGCAAAAACTTCTTCACAGGCTCAAACTACCGAACAAGCAACTAAGGGCGGTTACTTAGGCGGACTCGGCAAAAGCGGTGGACAAGAACTTCCTTCGTCTGTAAAGGTAACTATTAATATACTGCTTTGCGCTATTGCAGCAGTGTTGATAGTTTTGCTGCGACGACTGATCGGCTTAAAACTTCGCGAAAAAAGATTTACAACAGGCAATCATTCTCAGCGCATAGAATATATCTACACCTACACAGAAAAGCTCCTTGCGATACTCGGAATGAGAAATGAACAAGGCAAGTTTACAGACTTTGCTGATCAGGTCGAAGAACGTATTGGCGGCGACTATTTCGAGAAGGGTGGATTCATGATAATGACAGATACTGCCCTGAGAGCAACTTTCAGCAAAATCGAACCTACAGAAGAAGAATTAACCCTTTCGCAGGTAACTGTACGTTCTCTGTCAGAGAACATCTACAAACGCTCAGGAGTACTTAAAAAGATCAGAATTAAGTACATCGATATTTTAATATAGGAGGAATTTTATGAAAATCAGTAACTTTAATTACATCATGAAGGGCATAACCCTTACACTTTGCGGTCTTTTGATTGCATTCTTTCCGGGAGTTATAAGCTGGATCTTTTATATCATCGGCGGCATTATTATTGCCGCGAGCATAATATCTTTCCTTGCTTCACTCGGAGATGATACGGGATTTATGTTTGTGAGCGCTATTATAGGTGTTGCAGCAGGTTTATTTATTATTTATCTGCCGCGCATAATTATGGTAAATAATCCCGTAATTGCAGGTATCTTATTCGCAATAATGGGAATAATGCTATTGATCGACGGATTCAGCAATAAGACGCTGCCTGATAAAAAGACTCAGAATTTTGTTTTTGCCGTTCTGCTTATTGTTCTGGCACTGTTCTGCATCTTTAATCCGTTCAAAGTCAGCACCTTTATAAGAATAGTCATTGGCGTTATAATGCTCGGAATGGCTGCGTTCAACTTCTATGTTGCCTATGCGATAAAGCAGAGAAATGATAACAGCCGCCCTGATATAATAGATGTCAGCGGAACAACGGTAGATGACACTAAGCACTTAAAATAACAGTAAAAATAAAACCGCAGTCTAACTGCGGTTTTATTTTTATCATTTATTTGAATATGATCAATAGTAATTGCGAAACTATAACGACTGAGATGAGTGCTACAGGATAAGTTGAAGCATAAGCAGCAGCTACTTTCTCAGTTCCTGCTGTACTGATAAGCGTTCCGAGTGCAGGAGTTGATGTCATACCACCTGTAAGCGAACCAAGGTTGTTGAGCAAGCTGAGCTTGAGAACATATTTCGCGAACAGGAATCCAAGGATCATAGGAACGATCGTCATTATCATTCCGTAGAGGAAGTAAACTACCTCGAAGTACTCTGCAAACTTAGCGCCGCCGGCAACACCTGCGCCGATAAGGAAGAGCATAAGTCCGAGTTCACGGAAAACCTTGAGTGTGGAATCCTTAGGAGTAACGTCAACTTTGCCAAAATGAGCAAAATGCCCGAAAATAAGCGAAGTAAACAGACAGCCGCCTGTGGTTGAGAGTGAGAAATTGCCAAACTTAAACGAACCAACTATTATTCCTATAACTGCTGCAAGAGCAAACGGCATAATACCGAATTCATCCATTTCTATAAGCTTTAAGCCCTTGTTACTCTTCTTCTTTGTATCACTGCCGTCATTAAGGAGTTCCCTTTCCTTGCTCATATCAGCTTTCATTATCTTAGGAACAAGCTGTACAAAGAGTACGACACCGAGTACACCGAAAATATAAGCGATACCGTAACCTACAGATACTGCACTTTCGTACTGGCTCGCTGCGTCCTTTGCAGCAGAGAAGCCGGGGGTACTGGTAAGTGCTCCAGAAAGAATACCTGTCATGAGAGCAGTAAATTCGCCGCTGTCAAGGCTTGTAAAGTTTCTGCCGATCATTATGCAGGCTGCGCAGGCAAGTCCGCCGCTGAAAATAATAATAATTGCAAGGAGAACATATGACTTAAAATTCTTCTTGAAGTTTCCGAAAAAGCTCGGACCTGCTATAAAACCTACAGCAGTTACAAAAAGTATAAGTCCGAGATTATCTACGATTTTAAGTGCACTTGAAACAAAGTCTACATTAATTTCTTCTGAGAGAGTTTCGTGAAAGAAACAACCGTAAACGAGAGCTACAATAAAAACGCCTGCTGTGCCGAGAGAAATCCCCTTAATTGTAATTCTGCCAAGCACATATCCGAGTGCCGCAATTGCAATTACAGAGATCATAAGGAAGGATACGCCATGTATTGTGAGATATCCGCCAAAAAAATCCATTCTTCATTTTCCTTTTCGTACTAAATTTTCGGGACGCCGAAGCGTCCCGATTTAATTTTACATATCTTTTCTTGCATAGCTTGGGAGAAGCTTAGGTGATACGACCTCAGTTTCAATACCAGCAGAAGCAAGCTCGCTGTCAAACTTCTTAATATGCTCAACAGTAAGTCCTTCAGGAACAGCAGTCTCTTTAGACTTTGCAGCTGCATAGATACCTGCATTTCTTCCGAATACGATAACATCAAGGAGTGAGTTACCCATAAGTCTGTTTCTGCCGTGGATACCGCCTGCAACCTCACCTGCTGCGTAAAGATTCTCTACTCCGGTTGCACCGTAAGTGTCGATGTCAAGTCCGCCGTTCTGATAGTGAAGTGTAGGATAAACGAGGATAGGCTCCTTGCGGATATCGATTCCGTACTTAGCGAACATTCTGAGCATTGCAGGAATACGCTTTTCAATTGTGCCTTCGCCATTCTTTACCTCGATCATAGGAGTGTCGAGCCATACGCCAACGCCCTGATCTGTTTTGATACCCTTGCCTCTTGCCGTGCACTCACGGATAATTGAAGCTGCTGTAACATCTCTTGTCTCAAGAGGATGCATGAATACTTCACCGTCGCAGTTTACGAGCTTAGCTCCGAGAGAACGAACCTTCTCTGTAACGAGAGCGCCAAAAATCTGCTCAGGATAAGCTGTACCTGTCGGATGATACTGGAGAGTATCAGCATAAAGGAGCTTTGCTCCGGCTCTGTAGCCAAGTATAAGTCCGTCAGCAGTTGCACCGTAGTGATTTGAAGTCGGGAATCCCTGATAGTGGAGTCTTCCTGCACCGCCTGTAGCAAGAATAACTGTCTTTGCACGAGCTACGAGAAGCTGCTTTGTTTCCATGTTCATGAGAACTGCACCTGCAGCCTTGCCGTCCTTGTCAAGAATGATTTCAACAGCAGCAGTAAAGTCTACTACCGGAATACCTCTGTTGATTACTTCATCACGGAGTGTACGCATTATCTCAGCACCGGAATAGTCCTTTGCAGCGTGCATTCTCTTTCTTGAAGTACCGCCGCCGTGTGTTGTGACCATTGTGCCGTCAGCTTCCTTATCAAACTCTACACCGAGTTTGTTGAGCCACTGAATGCACTCAGGAGCCTTGGTTACGAGCTTTGCAACCAGTTCAGGCTTTGCTGCGAAGTGACCGCCGCCGAAAGCGTCAACATAGTGGATGGCAGGAGAATCATTCGGCTTATCAGCAGCCTGAATACCGCCCTCAGCCATCATTGTATTAGCATCGCCGATACGAAGCTTTGTTACGATCATAGCCTTAACGCCAGCATTATCAGCCTCGATAGCAGCAGAAGCTCCTGCGCCGCCGCCACCGATAATAAGAACATCTGTCTCATAATCCGGCTTTGAAAGGTCAACCTTGTCAGGGTTAATTCTGCTGTGTGCCTGAAGCAGAGCAGCAAGCTGTGTAGGAACCTTTTCGCCCTTATTTGAACCAACTTCAAGAACAGTAAATTCGCCCTGCTTATAGTCGGGGTGGAATTCAGCAAGAAGAGCGTCCTTCTCGTCAGCAGTCATTCTTCTGGGTTCCATAGGAGCATTTTCAGCTCTCTTTGCAGCAACTACTTTTGCAAGTTCGTTGAATCTGTCAATTTTATACATCGTGCTCCACTCCTTACTTTTCAATCTCGCGGTTATTGTACATATCCTTAAGCTCCTGAACAGAGTCAACTGACTTAGCCATAAGCTCAGCCATCTGCTTATCGAATATGCCTTCATTGATCTCGCTTACTCTGTCATTAAGATGACCACATTCCGGAGCAATATACTTGCCGTTGAGACGTCTTGCGAGCATTGCAACCTGAGGATGTGAGATACCTGCAGGACATCTTGAAGAGCAGACACCGCACATTACGCAGTCAAAGCTCTCCTCAGCACACTTCTCATACTCACCTCTCTGAGCGTATGCAATATACTGCATAACGTTGAGTTCCTGCGTACAAGCCTTTGTACAGGCATTACAGCCGATACAGCTATAGATCTCGGGATAAAGCTGCATCATAACCTGCTGGTCGGGCTTTATCTCATTGATGTCGTAGATCCTCTTTTCAAGGGGGAAGAAAGGAAGGGTAGCAACATACATTCCCTCCTGAACCTCTGTCTGGCAGGCAAGACATCCGTGAAGCTCTACCTGTCCCTTTATACGGTAAATTGTTGCACAGGCACCGCAGAAACCATTACGGCAGCCGCAGCCTCTTACGAGTTCATAGCCTGCATATTCCATTGCTGTCATTATAGTAAGTCCTTCCGGCACTTCGTACTTTTTGCCGAAAAGATAAACATTAACTAAATTAGCCATGCTTTTAATTTCCTCCTTAATATTCATCGGGCAGCTCGCCGAGCTGGTCAAAGCGGAAAACAGGACCGTCTTTGCAGACATACTTGTTTCCTATATTGCATCTTCCGCACTTACCTACAGCGCACTTCATACGAAGCTCCATTGTAGTGTAAACCTGAGTCTCGGTGAAACCGATCTCTTTAAGACCGGCAAGAGTGAACTTAATCATTATAGGAGGTCCGCAGACAAGAACAGTTTTGTTCGTTGAGGGAGCGAGCTCCTTTACATAGTTAGGAACGAATCCGACATGACCGTCCCAACCCTCCTGTGGGTTATCAATTGTGAGGTTAACTTCAACACCATCATCAGCCATCCACTCATCGAGAATCTCCTGATAGTCAACGAGATCGTCCTTTGAACGTGAACCGTAAATGACCTGAATGCTGCCATAGTTCTCACGCTTATCACGAACATAGTTGATTACCGAACGGAGCGGAGCAAGTCCGATACCGCCGGCGATGAAAAGAAGATCCTTGCCCTTGAGGTCAGTCTCAACGGGGAAATTGTTTCCGTAAGGTCCTCTGATAGTGATCATCTGTCCTACATCCATAGCATGGAGCCATGTCGTGAGGCAGCCGCACTTTTTGATGCTGAATTCCATGAATTCCTTATTTGTAGGTGAGGATGTGATAGAGAACATACCCTCGCCTACTCCGGGAATCGAAAGCATAGCACATTGACCGGGCATATGCTCAAATACTTTTCCGCCTTCGGGCGAAACTACTCTGAATGTCTTTACATCAGGAGTATCCTGTCTGATATCGGTAACTACGCCGACGTGAGGAATCAATGTTTCTGTACTGTTCATTCCTTAACCTCCAATGCTTTCATTACCTTGACGATATTCATGGAAATAGGGCACTTGGAAAGACATCTTCCGCAGCCTACGCAGCCGAATTCGCCGTTGTTGTTTGCGGGGAAATATACGAGCTTGTGCATGAATCTCTGACGGAAACGCTCAAGCTGAGTAAGTCTCGGATTGCCGTGAGCCATTTTTGTAAAATCTGAATACATACATGAATCCCAACAACGGAAACGCTTGATTCCGTGACCTGTATCAAAATCCTTGATATCATAGCACTGACAGGTCGGGCACACAAATGTGCAGGTACCGCAGCCAAGGCAGCTCTCTGAAAGTTCAGCCCATTTTTCTGACTTGAAGTGCTCCATAAGAGTATCTCCGCCGAAAGCTTCAGTTGAAAGATTTGCAAGAGGAAGCTTTCCAAGGATATCCTTAGTTTTAGCATTAAGCTCTTCGATGCCGTCGGGTTCTGCGTCTTCGAGAATATCCGAAACAGAGTTGAGGAATGCCTCGCCCTTTTCGTTTCTGGTTGCAAAATATATGTATTTTCCGTCATTCCAACAAGCCACATCTCCCTCAGGAGCTGTAGGATCAATGTCGAAAGTCTGGCAGAAACAAGTTTCAGCAGGATGTGTACAAGCCATAGTAACAATGGTTCCGTGATCGCGGCGGTTCTTGTAATAGCTGTCCACCGGGTCAACAAGGAATACCTTGTCAAGAATCGTGAAGCTTCTTGCATCACAGGCACGAACGCCGAAAACTACAAAATCTTCTGATTCCTTACGGTTATCTATAACCTCGATCTTCTTGCCTTCCATTTTGAAGTCAACAAGATTCTCAGTCTGCGGGAAGAAGAAGTCCTTAGCGCTGCGGAGAGTGTTGAGCTTTTCGCACTTGATGCCGATGATATACTCTGTGTTGTAGGTATTCATTTCGTCTTTGCCGAAAAAGCCCGGAAACAGAATGGCACGGCTGAGGTCGATGATTGATTTAATGGACGATTGGGCCGGCAACGCTTCTCCGCTCCGGCGCATATGACACATCGTGTCAAACGACGTTTCGTTGGCAAGTTGTGAGACAATGCTTTTCAGCTTGTCTTCATGTCTGTACGTCTTGTTCATTACATTACCGCAATCTCTTGCAAAGATACGATAAGTTGCGGGCAGAAAAAAGCGCTTTGCGTCATTTTTCTGCCCGTTGTGCCCGAATTTTTGTCGTTTGTGCGTATCTCTGCCGGTTTTCTACTTCCAGCCGGTGATTTCGCGGAGGAATGGAACCAGTTCGGCGGTCATTTTGTTGGCTTGGCGTAGCGACGGATGCCAGTCGGCGCCATAGCCCAGCGAGCCGGTGTGGGGACTCATGTCGAAGCGGTAGACGGCTTTGTCGCCTTTCCTGCGGGCTTCGTCGGTCACCTTGTCGAGAATGCCTTTGACGGTTTTCAGCCGTTCGCCTGTCAGCAGGCAGCCTGTCGTCACGACAATTTTGGCGTTCGGGTAATAGTTGCGCAGGCGTTTCAGAAATTGGCGGGTCGCTTTCTCCAGTTTTTCCGGGTCGTATTTGTTGAGGCTGGTGTCATTTGTGCCGAGGTTGAGGCAGACCACGTCGGGCTGCCATTGGCTGAAATCCCACTTCTTGTCGGCATCGTAGAAGAGTGTCCTCTCATAGAGAGCCGGAAGACAATTGTCGTTGCCTTCAATCGGCCCGCCGTAGTTGCGGTAGATGCCGTAGCCGGAGCGAGCCACTGTCACAGCTTGTGCGCCGAGG